>SMEO01000275.1_pt1 | contig 9788 bp, 8 predicted proteins | sample 2456251 | NCBI WGS metagenome assembly SMEO01 (sample SAMN10132594, study PRJNA489261) | soil metagenome | isolation source: day1 control-silt loam soil ammended | place: USA | reverse complement strand
GTCCAGTAAAAAGGGTTTGGGAATCACCCGTTCCAGTTTTTTTTCCACTTCCACCACGTTCTTGCCCGGAGCAATTCCGGTGCGGTTGGAGACACGGAAAATATGCGTGTCCACGGCAATAGTGGGCAGGCCAAAGGCGGTATTCAGCACTACGTTCGCTGTTTTGCGGCCTACGCCTGGAAGGGCTTCCAGAGCGGCGCGGTCACAGGGGACCTGACCTTGATGCTGCTCCAGCAAGATTCGACAGGTCTTGATGACATTGGCGGCTTTAGTCTTATAGAGACCAATTGTCTTGATCGCCTCGCGCAAACCTTCTTCCCCCATGGCCAGAATGCCTTCGGGCGAGCCCTGTTCCGGGAAGAAACGGGCGGTGGCCAGATTCACGGACCGGTCTGTGGCTTGTGCCGATAGAATCACCGCAATCAGTAATTGAAAAGTATCGGCGTATTCCAGCTCGGTGGTCGGTTTGGGATTGGCCGCTTGAAAGCGGCTGAAAATCTCGTAGCGCTTGGCAGCGTTCATGGTGTGGTTCCGCTTGCGGTCTTGCTGGCGCGTCGGGCACGAGCGCGGGCCAGGGCAGAGGCAATCGAAGCCTCACGTTTATCGGCCTGATCGGCATTGGTGGCCAGGACGGGCTTATTGGCCAGGGTACGGGCGGCCAGATCTGAGCTTTCTTTGTGGCGGGCCAGCAGGCGGTCGCGGCGCTGTTCGGTATCCTGACGGGCCTGCTCAGCTTGCGCGCTACTCCATTCGTCGGTAGGCACCAGACTGATGCAATCCACTGGACAGGGCGGCACGCAGAGCTCACAGCCCGTGCAACGGTCGGCCAGCACGGTGTGCATCAGCTTGTTGGCGCCAATAATGGCATCGACCGGGCAGGCCTGAATACACAGGGTGCAGCCAATACAGTGCTCTTCGATAATCACCGCCCGACTGGGGCCGGTGAATTCGCCACAGGCGGGGTCCAGGGGCAGGGCGTCGCGCCCCAGCAGCTTGGCCAAAGCCTGGACGCCTTCCTGCCCGCCAGGCGGGCAGCGGTTGATCGCCTCGTCCTCAAGAGCGATGGCTTGCGCATAGGGTAAACAGGCGTCATAACCACAGCGCGTGCACTGGGTTTGAGGGAGCAGGGCGTCAATGCGCCGTATTAAGGTGTCGGACATGGATACAAAAACGGGGCCATTTGGCCCCGTCAGAAGCGGCGAAAGCCAAAATCAGTTGTGCTGACGGATGAAGTCTTTGATTTTAGGACAGATCAGGGTGCGCCAACGGCTTCCGGAGAAAATCCCGTAATGACCACAGTTGGGCGCGGTGAACTCCTGCTTCAGTTCCGGCGCGATTTTTGTGCATAGTCCTTGAGCCGAATGCGTCTGACCCTGACCGGAAATATCGTCCAGCTCGCCTTCAATCGTGAACAACGCCACCCCATCAATATCTTGGGGGCGGACTTGTTCGCCATGGACATGCCACTGGCCTTTAGGCAGGCGATGCTCTTGGAACACAATGCGGATAGTGTCCAGATAGAACTCGGCAGGCATATCCAGCACGGCATTATATTCGTCGTAGAAACGGCGATGCGCCTGTGCGTCGTCATCGTCACCCTTGATCAGGTGCTGATAAAAATCGTAATGCGAGCTGACATGGCGGTCCGGGTTCATGGCCACAAAACCGGCGTGCTGCAAAAACCCGGGATACACACGACGGTGGGCACCGGGGTACTTGGTGGGCACGCGGTGAATCAGATTGTTTTCAAACCAGGAGTAGGACTTGGTCGTGGCCAAGCGATTGACTTCGGTCGGTGATTGACGGGTGTCGATAGGGCCGCCCATCATAATCATGCTGCGCGGCATGACGGGTGAACGGCGAGTCGCCATCAGGGATACCGCTGCCAATACCGGCACGGTGGGCTGACAGACCGACATCACATGGACGTTCGAGCCCAGTGTCTGGATGAACTCCTGTACATACAGCACGTAATCATCCAGATGGAAGGGGCCTGCGGAGGGGGGCACCATGCGGGCATCAATCCAGTCCGTGACATACACGGAGTGATCGGGCAGCAAGGTACGGACAGTTTCGCGTAACAAGGTCGCGTGGTGGCCGGATAAGGGGGCGACCAGCAAAATGGTGGGGTCCTGATCTGCTTTGGGGTGATCTCGCTCAAAGTGGATCAGCCTGCAAAAGGGTTTGCTCAGATGCACGGTCTCGCGCACGGTTACGGTTTGCCCGTCAATCTGGGTTTCGTTCAGGCCCCAGGCGGGCTTTTCGTACTCTTTGCCGATACGGTGGACTAGTTCAGAGGCCGCCGCCAGTTGGCGCGACAGGGGGGTATAGGCCAGTGGACTGTAGGGGTTGGAGAACCATTGAGAGCTGGTGCCGGTAAAGGCCGCCAGCGGAGCCAGAAAGGACCGCTGAAGTTCGTGCAGATCGTAAAGCATAGTGTGCGCCTTGGTGTTGCCTAATTTGATACAGAGAAATGCATATGCTTATTTCCTGTGGGAAACAATACGACGTTTGCAGTTTCTCTGGACTTGGGATTTTCCCTTGCTGCAGTGCGGCAAGTTTTTTATCAAAAGGCGAGATTAGGCACAAGAGTGGCTGGAGAGAAATGTAGCCACCCGGCAAGGCTTGCCGAGGGGGCCGGCTACGTGTTTAGCGCTCCAGGTACTGTAGTTTGTTCTCCACACCGTTCCAGTCGTCGGCATCTTCCAGCGGTTTTTTGGAGCGGTTGATGCTGCCAAAGATAGGGGTCAGTTCTGCGTTCAGCTCGATGAAGGGGACTTGATCCTGCGGAACGTCCTCTTCAGCAAAAATGGCATTGGCCGGGCATTCGGGAATACAGACGGCGCAATCGATGCATTCGTCCGGGTCAATCACCAGAAAGTTCGGGCCTTCACGAAAACAGTCAACGGGGCACACATCCACACAATCGGTGAATTTGCACTTGATACAGTTTTCGGTGACGACGTGGGTCATTTCAGTAACACTCCTGCGGTATCGCTAAGGCGTTTAGCCACGGCAAAGGGGCCGTAGGCGGGTGCGCGACAACGCACAGGGCCTGAACGATAAAAATTGGATTTAAATCGAATCTTACGATTTTAACGAATATTCAGCTTCTTGCTTATTGAGATGGCGCAATAGCTCTTCTGCTAGATAGCGGTTCGCAAGAACTGACGCGCGTGCTATGGTTGCGCAATCAAAATCGGTAGGTTTGCGATGATCATCACCTCTTTGCTTGATACGGATCTGTACAAGTTTTCCATGATGCAGGTTGTTTTGCATCATTTCCCCGCCGCGCATGTGGAGTATCGCTATAAATGCCGTACTGCCAACATCAATTTGAGCCAGTATCTGGACGAAATTCGGGCGGAAATCCATGCCTTGTGCCAGTTGCGTTTTTCAGACGAAGAACTGGATTATCTGCGTAGTTTACGCTTCATCAAAAGCGACTTTGTCGATTTCCTGGGGCTGTTCCATCTGCCCGAGCGCTGTATTCAAGTGCAGGCGGGCGATAAGCCTGGCGAAATCGAGATTTTGGTACAGGGCCCCTGGCTGCATACGATCTTGTTCGAGATTCCCGTGCTGGCCATTGTGAACGAGGTCTACTTCCGTAACGAGCGCCCGCAACCACCGTGGACAGAAGGGCGCGAGCGTCTGCAGTCCAAAATGCGTCTGGTGGTGGATGACCCGGCCTTGAGCGACTTTCGAGTGGCTGACTACGGCACGCGCCGCCGCTTCTCCAAGCAGTGGCACGAAGAAGTGGTCACCACCATGATCGAACAGATGAAGCCGCATTTTGCCGGCACCAGCAATGTCTGGCTGGCCATGAAATATGGGGTAACGCCTTTGGGCACGATGGGCCATGAGTATCTGCAGGCTTGTCAGGCGCTGGGGCCCCGTTTACGGGATTCTCAGATTTTTGCCTTGGAAGTCTGGGCTAAAGAATACCGCGGTGACCTCGGTATTGCCTTGTCGGATGTCTATGGCATGGACGCCTTCCTGCGCGACTTCGATATGTACTTCTGCAAGCTGTTTGACGGCGCGCGTCACGACTCGGGTGATCCCTTCATTTGGGGCGAGCGCTTGCTGGCTCATTATCAGGCCAACCGTACTGACCCGCGTACCAAGACCTTGGTGTTCTCCGACGGCCTGACGATTCCTAAAGCGATTGAATTGGCTCTGCGATTTGCAGGTCGTTGTAAAGTATCCTTTGGAATTGGCACCAATCTGACTAATGATCTGGGCCATGAGCCTTTGCAGATCGTCATGAAAATGGTGCGCTGCAATGGTCAGCCTGTGGCCAAAGTGTCGGATGCCCCGGAGAAGACCATGTGTGATGACCCCGCTTATCTGGCGTATCTGCGGCAAGTTTTTCAGCTGCCACCTGCTTAACGACTTGTCTATGCCCTTTGTTACTTACAAAGGGTTTTTTTTATAAGCAGAGCAGGGCGGCCAGATGCCCGCCGGCCTCACGGGCCAGGGCAGTTTGCTTGGCATTGAGGGTCTTGGGAGCCAGAATCGCCCCAGGTGTCTGTGCATGGAAATTAACAATACGGCTAGGGGCAGCTAGTTCCAGTCGCCAGCCGGTACAAATCCGCTCCAGTTGTCGCAGGGCACCTTGCCCATCGCTGCCTGCGCTGATCAAAGTGGCATAGGGGCGACCATTAAGCTGATCCAGCACCTCGTAGTAAAGCCGATCCAGACATTCCTTCATGGCCCCACTCAAGCTGCCCAGATTTTCGGGAGCGCAGAATAAATAGGCCTGGGAGGCTAGCAAATCCTGCGCCTGTACCTGATCAGCAGGCAAGCGCTTGATACGGACGCGCGCTTGTTCACCCAACTCGGTCAGTACTTGCTGGGCTCCTTCTTCGGCCTGCTCGGCCAATTGTCTGGCGGCGCCAGTACGGGAGTGCCAAACGATCAGAAGCTGGCGGTATGTGTTCAGACTCATAAGCTCTTACTCGCGGTGATAGACTAGCGTCTACAGTATAGAGAGCCACTTCCGCGCTGAGTGGCCACATCGACGTAAACCACATGAATCACACCGCTTCTCCCCCTATGGCCGAGTCGGCCTTCAATCCTCTATGGTTTGCGCAAGCCAGCCACGGACTGGATGAAGCAGGGCGTATGCTCTTGCAGGCTGCTGCCGATTGGGCAGGGCCTATTTTGCTTGATTTGACCGGCAGTACCGGTGAACCCTTGGACAGCCATTGCGCTCAGGTAGCGGTCATTCTGGCTAGTTTGGGGGTGGACGCCCAAACCCGTGCCAGCGCTTTGCTGGCTGTCACCCCCGCGCCAGGCCCGGAAGTCAAGCAGGACCCGGTTCAAAAAGCCTTTGGAACCGAGGTCATGACGCTGGTGCGCGGCTCGCGTGCCTTGTATCGCTTGGGTTCTATCACGGGTCAGGCTAAAGATCAGACGGGTGGGGGCGATCAAAAAGAAATGAAGCGCAAAATGCTGCTAGCGATGGCCGCAGATTTGCGCATTGTCATGATGCGACTGGCTTCGCGCTTGCAGTCCCTACGCTGGTACAGACAGTCCAAAATAGTGTGCCCGGTGGAGTTCGCGCGGGAAACGTTGGAGCTTTATACGCCACTGGCCAACCGGCTGGGAATTTGGCAGATCAAATGGGAAATGGAAGATCTGGCTTTTCGCTTCCTGAATCCTGAGGTCTATAAAAATATCGCCAGCCAGCTGGAAGACAAGCGGGTCGAACGCGAAACCTTGATCAGTCAGGTGCGTGACCAACTGTTGGCGGCGCTAAAGCGTGAAAATATTGTGGCCGAGGTCTCGGGCCGGCCCAAGCATATCTTCAGCATCTGGAACAAGATGCGGAACAAGCACCTGGATTTTGAGCAGCTGTTTGATCTGCGTGCCTTGCGCGTTATTGTCGATGACGAGCGCAGCTGCTATCACACGCTGGCCGTGGTGCATTCCTTGTGGACGCCGGTGCCCGAGGAATTTGATGACTATATCTCCCGGCCCAAGCCCAACGGCTACCGCTCCTTGCATACCGTGATCGCGGATGCGCAAGGGCGTTGTTATGAAATTCAGATCCGTACCCGTGATATGCACCAGTTTGCAGAATACGGGATGGCGGCACACTGGCGATATAAGGAAGCCGGGGCGCAGGGTGGTCAACAAACTGCTGATGGCGAGGACGATAGGAAAATCGCCTGGATGCGCCAGTTGCTGGCCTGGGATCGCGAGGCCTCGACATCTAATGCGCCTGACCCTGGACCGCAGTCGGAAAACAGCAAGGACGCGGCTGTAGAGCCGGTCATTGAAACAGCCACCAGTAAAAAACCAGTACCGTCCCGTCCTTTAAGGGCGCAGGAGGACGAGCATATCTACGTGTTGACGCCGCAAGCTCGGGTGATTGAGCTACCTGTGGGGGCGACACCGGTGGATTTTGCCTATTACCTGCATACCGACTTGGGGCACCGCTGCCGGGGCGCACGGGTGGATGGGCATATGGTGCCCTTGTCCACACGCTTATTGACGGGGCAGACGGTGGAGATCGTGGCAGCCAAGTCTGGTGGCCCATCGCGAGACTGGCTTAATGCGCAGCTGGGTTTTCTGGCCAGCCCGCGTTCGCGCTCTAAAGTGCGGGCCTGGTTCAATGCTATCGAATTGCAGCAACGCATCTCCCAAGGCCAGACCATGGTCGAAAAAGAGCTGCAAAGGCTGGGCCGCACGGCGGTCAATCTGGAGCAAATGGCACAGCAGCTGGGTTTTGCCAAAGCGGATGACTTGTATATCGCTGTTGCCAAAGACGAGTTCAGCCTGCGTCAGGTGGATGCCTTGTTCCGGGAGGATACGCAGGAAGAGGAACCCATCCAGCGCGTGTTTGATGCGGCCAGGGAAAGTGTCTCCAAAACTGGAAAAAGTGGCGTGCTGGTTGTAGGCGTGGATTCGCTGATGACGCAACTGGCCCGTTGCTGCCATCCTGCGCCACCAGATCTGATTGCCGGTTTTGTGACGCGTGGCCGGGGAGTGTCGATACACCGGGCCGACTGCAAGTCCTACCATGAGCTGGCCGGGCGTCAGCCTGAAAGGGCTATTAGCGTGGATTGGGGTGATACGGGCGATACTCAGTATCCGGTAGATCTGGCGATTGAAGCGCAAGAGCATCCCAATCTTCTGCGAGACCTGTCGGAAGTGTTTGCCCGCTTGCGCTTGAACGTGACCGGCATCAATACCTTGAGCCGACGTTCTCTGACACACATGATATTTACGATTGAAGTGCGTGATGGCGAGCAAATTCAAAAGGCGTTGGCAGCCTTGAACGAGTTATCCGGCGTCAGTGCCCGCCGTTACGCGTCCTGAACTGCTAAAATCAGTAAACCTAAACCTCGCGGGCGTTGTGCCCGCGATTGTTCTTGTCAATCAAGAGAGCGAGCCTTGAAAACCTATACCTTGCCCGACCCGGATGGACATTTTGGTCAGTTTGGTGGTTCGTTTGTCGCTGAAACGCTGGTCCACGCCCTGGACGAGTTAAAAGCAGCTTACGAACACTATCGGAACGATCCTGAGTTCTTGCGCGAGTTTCACTATGAGCTCAAGCATTTTGTTGGTCGTCCCAGCCCTGTGTACCATGCCCGTCGATGGTCGGAGCAACTAGGTGGAGCTCAAATCTGGTTTAAGCGCGAAGACCTTAATCACACAGGTGCGCACAAGATCAACAACTGTATTGGTCAGATTCTGCTGGCTCGCCGTATGGGCAAGCCGCGCATTATTGCTGAAACCGGTGCAGGCCAGCATGGCGTCGCAACGGCAACCGTCGCCGCCCGCTATGGCCTGGAATGTGTGGTCTACATGGGCAGCGAGGACGTACGTCGTCAGGCCTCCAACGTGTATCGCATGAAGCTGCTGGGCGCTACTGTTGTGCCCGTGGAATCCGGTTCGCGCACCCTGAAAGATGCATTGAACGAAGCTATGCGCGATTGGGTTACCAATATCAGCAATACGTTCTACATCATCGGTACTGTCGCTGGCCCTCACCCTTACCCGATGATGGTTCGCGATTTTCAGTGCGTGATCGGTGACGAGTGCGTAGAGCAAATGCCTCAGGACGCAGGCCGTCAGCCTGATTACGTGCTGGCATCAGTGGGCGGTGGTTCCAATGCCATGGGCATTTTCTACCCCTACATCGAGCATAAGGATGTGGAGCTGGTCGGTGTGGAAGCGGCTGGACGTGGTCTGGACACGCTGGCGCACTCGGCCTCCTTGAACAAGGGCATGGTTGGCGTGTTGCACGGTAACCGTACGTATGTGCTGCAGGACGATGATGGCAACGTCATGCCTACGCACTCGGTGTCTGCCGGTCTGGATTATCCCGGCGTAGGTCCTGAGCACGCATGGCTGAAAGATTGTGGTCGTGCGCAATACGCCACCTGCACCGATGAGGATGCCTTGAAGGCTTTTCATGATTGCTGCCGTATCGAAGGCATTATGCCGGCGCTGGAGTCTTCGCACGCACTGGCTCATGCCGCTCGTATCGCGCCGACTCTGCCCAAGGATAAAATTATTCTGGTCAGCTTGTCCGGTCGCGGCGACAAAGACATGCACACGGTCGCCGAATACGGCGGCTTGACTCTGTAAGCAATCGGGAACTGATATGTCGAGTAATGTGCGTCTAAAAAAGACGTTTGAGGGTTTGAACGGGCGCTGCGCCCTGGTGCCTTATATTACGGCTGGCGATCCTTCGGTGCCTGCGACCGTGGCCTTGATGCATGCGTTGCGTCAGGCCGGGGCGGATGTCATTGAATTGGGGGTGCCGTTTTCTGATCCCACCGCGGATGGTCCTGTGATTCAGCAAGCCGCTGAACGTGCTATTAGCCGCGGCGTGGGTTTGCGCAAAGTGCTGGAGATTGTGCAGCAGTTTCGTCTTATCGAAGAGGAAACACCGGTGGTATTGATGGGCTACGCCAACCCGATCGAGCGTATCGGTCAGGCCGAGTTCGCCGTGATGGCGGGCCAGGCCGGGGTGGACGGAGTGCTGACGGTGGATTATCCACCTGAAGAGTCTGAAGACTTTACCCGCATGCTGACCGAGCAGGGCGTGGATACCATTTTCCTGCTCTCACCCACCTCTACCGATGAGCGCATTGCCAAAGTGGCTGCTCTGGCTCAGGGCTATGTGTATTATGTGTCCCTGAAAGGGGTGACCGGTTCGGCCCAGATCGATGTGGCCGATGTGGAGCACCACTTGCAGCGCATTCGCAAGCACGTCAAAATTCCGGTCGGAGTGGGTTTCGGAATTCGTGATGCGCAGAGCGCTAAAGCCATCTCCCGCAGCGCGGATGCGGTTGTTATCGGTTCCAAGTTGATCCAGACCATGGAACAAGCGGTGCTGGATAATGCGGGCAAGGAGCCCAAGGATATTGATGCAGCGGCGGTTGTAGCTGCCAGCCAATGGCTCGCGCAGATACGTCAGGCATTGGATAATTAGCCTAAAAACCTATTCCGCGTATAGAATCATTTGCCTGTTCCTTGAGAACAGGCGCTTTTTTTCAGAATAAAGAGGCTAGCCGGCCAGGTGCCGGTTAAGCGAAAACAGGATCTCACAATGAGCTGGATCGAGAAAATACTCCCGCCACGAATTAACCGTAACCCTGCAAGCAGCCGTCGCGTGCCCGAAGGGCTGTGGGTGAAATGTCCGTCGTGTGAGTCAGTGCTCTACAAGGAAGATCTCCAGGCAACATTGAATGTCTGCCCCAAGTGCAGCCATCATATGCGTATTGGTGCGCGCGGCCGGATCAAGTCTTTGCTGGATGCTGAAGGCCAGA
>SMEO01000274.1_pt1 | contig 9821 bp, 8 predicted proteins | sample 2456251 | NCBI WGS metagenome assembly SMEO01 (sample SAMN10132594, study PRJNA489261) | soil metagenome | isolation source: day1 control-silt loam soil ammended | place: USA | reverse complement strand
CACGCCGCCAGCGTTCGTCCTGAGCCAGGATCAAACTCTCCGAAGAAATATTTGATTAAGCTCATTGTACTTTTTTAATAGTGTGTACTCACTTAAAAGTTACGTTGGCGCTTTGTTTTGTTCAGTTTTCAAAGAGCAATTTGTAAGTTGTTTTCAGCAACTTAATTAGTATACAACTTTGCAAACAAGGTGTCAATAGTTTTTTTAATATCTTTTAACAAATCACATCTTGTTGCTCGGCACTTGTTCTATATTATAGTTTATTTAGTTACTTGTCAACAATTTTTAAAATATATTATAACATTTAAACGAAAATCATAAGAATCAAATCGTTTAATTGACTTGAGTCTATATTTCATGATAATCTTATACCTAGTAAACTAATCAGATTAATTAAACTTGGATATTTAATACCATAAAAATTCAACTAATAATATAAAATGAGTTAATGAAAGGAGCTGCTACGTATGGCAGAATCAAAAGTAATGCAAGGGACAGAGGCTATTTTCATAAATGGAAATTCTATAGGAATATTAATTTGTCACGGCTTTAATGGAACTCCACAAAGCGTAAGCTACTTAGCAGAAGGATTTGCAAAATATGGATTCACCGTATACGCCCCACAGTTGAAAGGACATGGAACTACCATTCTCGAAATGGAGCAAGCAACGTACCAGGATTGGATTTCTAATCTACATGAGGCATATCTTCTATTAAAACAAACTTGTCAGTATATTTTTGTGATTGGACAATCTATGGGAGGAGCACTTACTCTAGATTTAGCAACTAAAGAAGCTTTAACTGGTGTTCTGACTATCAATGCGGCTCTTTCAGTCCCTGAATATGAAGCATTTGCTCATAAACTTGAACCAAGATTTATAGCAGAGGGAAAACCTGATATTAAAGATTCGGAAGCAGCCGAAATTACTTATGATCAAGTCCCATTGAAAGCTGTTCTTCAATTAGTTGATCTTATGAAGGCAACTAAACAACATCTTTCAAAAGTAACTTGTCCGATAAAAATTTTTGTATCTCCCGAAGATCATGTTGTACCTGCAGGTTGTTCTTACGATATTTTTGATACAGTTCATTCAAGTGAAAAAGAGTTGGTATCCTTAGAAAACTCCTATCATGTGGCTTCATTAGATTATGATAAGGATCAGATTATTAAACATACTGTAGACTTTATTAATATTCATACTGAAGAAGCTACAGTCGCTTAAGTGAAAGGTATCAGTTCAACTTTGGTGCGTTAAAGGATACGAGAAGAACGTTAGCAACTAAGATCGCCAATTCCTTATGTCTAAACCGACAATACCACATCTTGTTCACCAAGTAAGACAGCTGTATCCATCAAATGATAATACAAAAAAACCGAGAGCACTTTACGACTCTCGGTTTTTTTGTATGGTTTTCTTTACTTCTATATACAAGACATGATGGCCATCCATTTCTTTTACAATAAATTCATACCCACCAAATTCTCTTTTATCTCCTACCTCAATTTCATACTTTCCTGTAAGTATCCAGCCGCCCAGAGTATCTATATCGTCTTCTGGTAGTTCAATCGATAATGTATCATTTACATCTTCAATCAAGGTTTTGGCATCAAAAATATAATGGTTTTCATTCATTTTTTGAATTTGCGGACGTTCGTCCTGGTCAAATTCATCACGAATTTCTCCAACAATTTCTTCCAAGATATCTTCTACCGTAAGCAGACCAGCTGTGCCACCATATTCATCTGATAAAATTGCCATATGAATACGTTCTTTTTGCATTTTTAGCAATAAATCATGAATTGGAATGGTTTCAAGAACACGAATGACCGGAGTAACGAATTCATCTACGATTAAGTCTGCTACATTTTCTTCAGTAATGGTTGCTGTATACAGACGTTTAATATTTACCATTCCTATTACATTGTCTTTATCACCATCGATCACTGGGTAGCGTGTAAATTGTTCCTCTTGAATTAATTCAACCACTTCAAGTAAACGCATCCCTTTGTCAATGACAGCCATCTCTGTCCGAGGAACCATAATTTCATTTGCAATCCGCTCATCAAATTCAAAAATTTGATTTACATATTTATATTCAGATTGATTAATTTCACCACTTTTAAAACTTTCAGATAAAATAATCCTTAGTTCTTCCTCAGAATGCGCTACTTCCCCTTCAGATGCTGGCTTTATTCCAAATATTCCGGTTAATACACGAGCTGATCCATTTAATACCCAAATAAACGGGAACAGAATGCGGTAAAACAAAATTAATGGGGTTGAAAACATAAGCGTAAGCTGCTCTGCCTTTTGAATGGCCATTGTTTTTGGCGCTAATTCCCCTACAACAACATGCAGGAAGGTAACTAATGCAAATGCAATAACAAAGGATAGAATTGAACTAACTGAAGCATCTACTCCAAGCTTATCAAAAAGAGGATGAAGTAATTTCTCTACTGTCGGTTCACCCAGCCAACCAAGCCCCAACGCTGTAACAGTTATCCCTAATTGACAAGCAGATAAATATTCATCTAAATGCGATATTACTTGTTTTGCCGGTACTGCCCTTTTATGCCCATCTTCAATTAATTGATTGATCCGTGAACTTCTAACTTTAACAATGGCAAACTCTGAGGCCACAAAAAAAGCGGTTATAGCAATTAAAATAAAGATTGCTAATAATTTTATCGTAATGTCCAATATGTATGGGTTTATCACAAGTCGTTAACTTATGTGATCCCAAGCACCTCCTATATTATACTTTAAGTAAATTTGGTTTTTCTAAAGGATATAAAATATAAGAAAAAACTTTGACTTTCGCTAGTGGCACGATAAATCGTGTTTTTCTTAATATATCATTTCATCCATATACCTGTTTTAAAAATAATATGCTCATTAAATCACGAAATTATGGGGTATACTCTTGAAACTAAATTTAATTGGTAACTTATTCTACCTTTATAGTACAAAATTTTTTGTAAATTGAACATTTTTTATTTTTAAAGATTATAAGTTAATATATAATTTCTCTTCACAAATTAGTCAATTTATTATAAAATAAACAAAACATATACGAAAGGTTGGTTTTAAATGAGTGAAATTCGTTCAATTCCTCGTCCATTAGTCAGAACCAATCAATGGACGATTTTCTTAAGTGTCATTTTAACTTGGATTACTGGCCAAGAGTGGATCCTTGCCATTCCTTTAGTTGCTTGTCTACTTGGTCTTATCTTTAATTTTAATCCTGTGATGCGCATGGCTAAACTATTTTTGAAAAAGAAACCATCAGAATATATCCCAGAAGATGCTGAGCAGCAAAAATTCAACTCAATTATCGCTATCTCTTGTTTAGCACTTGGATACATTAGTTTTCTATTAAATTGGAATACAGCTGGCTATATCTTTACTGCTATGGTTGGCGTTGCGTCTTTTGTAGCAATTCTAGGGTTTTGTATCGGTTGCTTTATCCTGTTTCAATGGAAACGATATTCTTATCGCCGTTCCATAAAACATTCATAAATAGTTGGTAATATTATGCTAGCAAGGCTGATTATCGCAATCAGTCTTGTTTTTGTTTGTGCGCCTTTTTAATCACCCACAATGGTAGACCAGCCTATGACAAAAACCTTGCCCACGTTAATTAAAATTTTTTAAAAATAAAGAACCCTAGTTTTAAACTTTCCTATAAATCTCTTTCTTTTGTTAGAGCTTCATTTTCTTGGTCCAGCACGTCTGTAATATCACTTAAAAATTTTAGAATTAGTTTCAGTTCGTCGTCCCCATAGTGATTACCAAGTTGTTTTATCTTCATTCCTAAGGAATTATAATGATTCATGATTTGCTTATGACGCTCCGGCATAGGTACAATCATCACACGTCTCCGGTCACTTTCATCTCGTTCTCTACTTACATACCCTGCTTTTTCTAATCGATCAACAAGCGCTGTAACCGATCCAGTACTCAATCCTGTTATTTTAGAAAGTTCTCCAGCTGTGATAGGTCCCGTCTCATTTAAGATATTTGCTGTTTTTAAATCTGTATGAACAACACCCATTTTCTGAGCCATGTTTTGTTGAAAAATACTCGTTCGCATTCCATATTTGTGTAGTTCTTCTATTAATCGCTTCAGCAGCACGTCTTTATTTATTGACATAAAACAGGTACCCCCCTATACGCCTAAAGTTACCTCGATAATCAAGATGATTGATGCTCAAGTATTTTTTATTTTATCTAAAATATACGCCATATGCAAAGAGAGGAGAAAACAGGAATCCTCACAAAAGTTAAAAGTTTATCGTTGCCAGTTTATCTTCTTAATCCTATTTTGAATAGTAGATAACTCAAAAAAACAAAGCCAAATGGCTTTGTTTTTTATAATAAGCTCTTAATTTCTACATTTTCCGGAAGCTTAAATGGATATTCTGGATTAATATGATCATAGAACATCACACCATTTAAATGATCTAATTCATGTTGAAAAACGATTGCGGCAAAACCCTTTAAACGTAGTTGAATTTCCTGACCGTTTAAATCAATCGCTTTCACTTTAATTCGCTCATACCGTGGAACATAGCCCTTTACATCACGGTCAACGGATAAACAACCTTCACCTTGTGGTAAATATGTCATTGCAGTCGAATGGCTAATGATTTTTGGATTAATTATGGCATCTTCATACAATTTGCCTTTTTCATCTTCAAAGTACATGACAAACATTCGCTTATTTAGTCCAATCTGATTAGCTGACAGCCCTACCCCTTCACGCAACTTATATTTTTTTGCCAGTTTTGGGTCCTGGCTATTTTTTAAATACTGGATCATACATTCTAGTGTTTCCCGATTTTCCTCTGAAAGTGGTAAGCCTACCTCTTCAGTAACTGTCCGTAAACTAGGATGGCCTTCTCTCACAATATCTTTCATCGTGAGTACATAATTTTTCGTAAATTTATTCATACCTTTCTCACTCATCTACCCTTTCATAAATAATTACTTTCACTTTACCATAAAAGCCTAGAAAATGGACTTGTATGGTTACACAGAACTCTTTGTTTATAGATATTGCGTTCCTTTAACAAGGAAAAATCCCCGCTGAGCCAACAGGGATTTCTCTTTAAACTTATTTTTTTGTTTCCACTGCTTTATCCAATGTATTTGTAATTTTATACTCAGCCTTTTTCTTTTCTAACCATGTAGCGTACTCTGTTTGCAATTTCTCCGTTAATAATTGTTCTTTAATAGCTGCTTTATTATCTTCTAAATTCGCTTTTTTTGCTTCTTTTTTGCCTGTTACTTTAATGATATGGTATCCATATTCTGTTTTTACCGGCTCACTTATTTCATTTACTTTTAATTTAAAAGCCACATCTTCAAATTCTTTTACCATTTGTCCTTTACCAAAGTATCCAAGAGATCCACCACTTTCAGCATTGCTAGTGTCTGTTGAATATTCTTTAGCTAACTTAGCAAAATCTCCACCGTTATTAAGCTTCTTTAATACTTCTTCTGCTGTTGCTTTATCTTTTACTAAGATATGACTTGCTTCAACTTGCTCCGCTTGAGCAAATGAATCTTTATTTTGTTCGAAGTATGCACTAATTTCTTTATCAGTAATCTTGATTGTTGGTTCAATTAGTTTTCTTGTTTCTATATAAGTCACAACATCTTCTTTTAAAGCATCGATAGAAGAACCACTAGCCTTTAACTGTTCAGTTAATGCCTCTTCTCCGCCATATTGGGCATATAAGGTTTCAAGCTCTTTTTGAATCTCTTTATCCGTTACTTTAATATTTTGTTTCTCTGATTCCAATTCAATAATTTTGTCTGAAATAAGTGTATCTAATGTTGCTGCACCATAATCTTTAACTAGCGCATCATATAAATTTTCTTTCGTAATATTATTACCGTCAACTGTTGCTAATGTTTCATTTTTTGCTGATGAAGTAACCATGGCAACGATAATAATAGCTGCAACGATAATTGCACCTAAAATCCAAACTAATAACTTCGTATTCTTCTTCATTATTTCTCTCCCTTAAACCTAGAATTAGTAGTCAGAAAATTTCCAACTAAATAAAGTTCATTAATTATCATAACTCTTAATTATTAATAATTCCTTAATTTTGTACTTATTATTTTCAATGAATATTCGTTACATTTTCAAAACGAAAAAATGTTTCGTTAGTCAATGAAAACCCTTGTCCTATTTTTAATTGCTTTTCACCATCTACAAAAAGAAATCTATACCTGCAGAAATACAAAATGATCTCTCAATTAGGTACAAAATAGTTCAATATATAATTTTACCGCAATATGTAAAAAATTTCAATAAATCGTTATATTCTTTCATAACAACCCACCCTATAATTCACTGAAAAGACTGAAAAATTTAACATTACATACATTTTTATAATCCTTATTTACTATATAATTTAGATATAGATTTTCATTTCACCTAAGAGGAGGGAAAGAAAATGAATACCGCAAAAAAATTGCCTGTACAAAATGAACCAATGAATTCCGAAGAAACAAAGCAGGAAAAGAAACAACGGCATAAAATACTTTGGCTAATCACTGCATTTGTAGCTTTAATTGTCATTTTATTGCTGCCAACTCCGGAAAAATTACCGGTAATCGGACATCACACACTTGCCATTTTGGTTTTCGCCGTTATCCTATGGATTACAGAGGCTGTTTCATATCCAGTTAGTTCAGCCATGATTGTTGGTCTAATTGCACTTATACTCGGAGTTGGTCCAACTATAGATGATCCAAACGCGACACTAGGAACTAGCGAAGCACTTAAAATGGCTTTATCAGGATTTAGTAACTCAGCCGTTATTTTAGTTGCTGGTGCACTATTTATCGCTGCTGCGATGCAGGCAACAAATCTACATAAACGAATCGCCTTACTTATTCTTTCAAAAGTCGGATCTAAAACGAAAAATGTTCTCATTGGTGCTATTCTAGTATCATTCGTTTTAGCCTTATTTGTCCCGAGTGCTACCGCACGAGGCGGAGCTTTAGTACCAATATTACTCGGAATGATTGCTGCTTTTGGTATGGCCAAAACAAGCAAACTTGGAGCACTCTTAATTATTACTGCAGTTCAATCGATTTCTATCTGGAATGTAGGAATTAAGACAGCTGCTGCTCAAAACATGGTAGCACTTGGATTTATTCAAGAATCATTTGGAGAAACTATCTCTTGGGGACAATGGTTCATGTACGCTGCACCGTGGTCCATCATCATGTCAATTCTACTGTATTTCATTATGCTTAAGGTCATTCCACCGGAAACAACTGAAATAGAAAATGGACAATCCATGGTTAAAAAACAATTAAGCGAATTAGGAAAATTAAAACCTGCAGAAATACGTTTAATTATTATCTCTATATTATTACTATTCTTCTGGTCTACTGAAGATATTGTTCATTCAATAGATACAACAACAGTTACTCTTATTGCTGTAGCTATTATGCTTACACCAAAAATTGGCGTATTTACATGGAAAGAGGCAGAAAAAACAGTTCCATGGGGTACAATTATTGTTTTTGCCGTTGGTATCTCACTTGGAACGGTCTTACTATCAACAGGAGCAGCTACATGGCTTGCTAATGGATTCTTTAGTTTACTCGGACTTGAAGGGATGCCGGTACTTGGTTTAATTGCTTTATTAGCAGCATTTAACATTATCATCCATCTTGGTTTTGCTAGTGCAACAGGTCTTGCTTCTGCCCTTATCCCTATTTTCATTGCTTTAGCTACAACGATGAATGGGGATTTCAATAGTATTGGTTTAATTATCATTCAACAATTTGTTATTAGCTTTGGATTCTTGCTTCCAGTTAATGCTCCACAGAATATGCTTGCCTATGGTACAGGAACTTTCACCGTTAAAGACTTTTTAAAAAGCGGGGTTCCTTTAACAATAGCTGGATATCTATTAATTCTGCTATTAAGTGCAACTTATTGGAAATGGATTGGACTTCTTTAATCGAAAAGCGAGTGTTCCCTTTGGGAACACTCGCTTTAGTTTATATATTCATTATTTTTTTGGAAAACTTGAAATTCCATTTTAAAATCAAGTTTTATCTTAACTCGCTTAAAAATTTACAAGTCAATCTGTTTTTGATACCTTAAATTCTTTTCTAATGCATAGGTGATCATTTCTGCTGTGTGTTCCCCGTTGGCTATACAATCCGGAATGCTCGCTCCATAATAGGAACTTCCCGCTAAAAAGATATTTGGATAGCGAGTGGATACTTCCTTTTGAAGCGTTTGCACCTTTTGATTATGATTAGCATGATAATGCGGCATCTTCGATTGCCATCTTGTCACTTTACTTGCAATAGGCCTTTTCGTAATTCCTAGACTATCTCTAATGTCTGTTAAAGCCACTTCTTCGAGTTCAGCATCTGTCATATGATGCAAGCTTTCGTAATGAGGGCTTGAACTGTTATAAAATAGTCGCATTAATACATGATTATAAGAATTCCTATGCTTCCATTTTCGACTCGTCCATATACAAGCATTACATTTTAAATTACTGTGTTTTGTTGTAATAAAACCTGTTCCTCCACTTGGAAGCTCACTATCAGCAAGATCAAAACCAAGATAAATACTAATAAGCGACTTATCCTCAAAATCATTAAACTCTTCCGTTATTTTCAAATCATTCAGAAGTTGTTTAGCAACAGAATCGGGCGTACTTAGCACAATATAATCTGCCTCGACTTCCGTATTATTCGCAAAAGTAATTTTATAGTGTCCTGCTTCTTTTGCAATATTCGTCACTTGGACACCCTTAATAATTTCCACCGAATCACTCAGTATTTCTTCTAGACGATCCACCATAGTAGATAAGCCCTTTTTAAAGGATAAGAATGAATGGTCCGTGCACGACAGTAGTTGACTATGAGAAATAGTTAAAGCATTTTTAAAGGATAGATATTTGATTGCTGTGGTACCTTTGAACTTTTCTTTGTTTTCTTCAAGACCACGAATGATACTCCCATAATTTTTTTTATAATCAACAAGAAACGGTAGTGAAGAATCAATAGTTAAATCATTAATTTCCCCTGAAAAAACACCCGATAAAATAGGTTCAATTTGGTTATCTACTAATTCCTCTCCTAAAAAGTCTTTTAAAAACGAAATAATGGAATCCTTTTTCGTGAATGTATCATTTTTCGTATAAAAATCCTTTAATGCCTCGACTTTTCCTGCTAAAGAAATTAATTCACTTTTTGCCAAAGATTCCACACTCATAGGTATACCAAACATCGATTCTTCAGGAATTCTCTTGAGCCCATCTTCTGTATGTAAAAATGATTTTCCCGGCTCATTATACACCACCTGGTCTTGCAGGTTTATTTCTTTAATAAAGGAATCAATATTTTCTTTACCAGCAATAATTGATTCAGCACCTGTTTCAAAAATAAAATCCCCCTCATGTACGGTTCTGATTTTCCCGCCGAGATTTTCCTCCGCCTCGACAAGCAAAAGCCGGACATCCAAAGAATTCAATTTAACTGCTTTTTGAATATAATACATAGTGGATAATCCTGTAATTCCACCACCAACTATTACTAGTGTTTTCATATGATATCCCTCAGATTCTCTTAAATATGTTTATAATTTTAGTGTACCATATGTAGTTCCAAATTATTATTCTAGGAAAGTCTTATTATTTATAAAATTGGCTAATTTAACAATATTGTCATAAAGTGAAACTTCCATCAGTGGGGGTTTTCTTCATCCCCCACTGATGGTTAGTTGAGGCCCACACGATGTGGGTCACACAGACGTTGCAACAGGAT
>SMEO01000273.1_pt1 | contig 9824 bp, 8 predicted proteins | sample 2456251 | NCBI WGS metagenome assembly SMEO01 (sample SAMN10132594, study PRJNA489261) | soil metagenome | isolation source: day1 control-silt loam soil ammended | place: USA | reverse complement strand
AATTTTACAATGGTCCCTGTTGTTCAAAGTTGAGAATATCCAAGGGATGCGTAAGGGGAAAATGGTCCGACATTCTATTCCTGCATCCATCATCCGAAGAATATGAGTTTTGGAAAACTTTTTGCTCCCCCACCCGTCTCTTATAAAGCGGATATGCACACCGTCCAATGCCCGTTCAATCAGTAAGTTCGTAATACGCTTTCCAATTTTGTCGTCTCTATATATGTAATATTCTAGGTCAATCGTTTTTTTTGCGTTCTGTATAGACTCCATTAGTTTATCATAGGTTTTAATCCCATTTATGAGCACCTGTACTTGTCCAGTCCTCAATCCATCCACGGTCAAATGTTTCAATGCTTGTGCGATCACCTGAGCTGATCTACCAAAGGAATCAGGCAACATGTCTAATTTGTTAAGAGTCGAAGTCTGCCTTGTACGACGATTCATACGAATGGGATTTGATGTAACAAGATAGAGTCCAAAACTGATCACAGGGAATATAAAACTAATGGTTATCCAATTTAAAGCCACAGCCGGTCGGCGTACCTCGCGAATTGCTATGATAATCATAAAAACCGTATTTAATAAATAAAGCCCAATAATCCATCCCAATAAAATGCAACCTCCTTTATCTTTTAAGATGTACAAACAGTAACACGTTTATAACATATAACTTTAAGCATAACGTAAACCATTGGTATCCATGCTTTCCTCGTTTTTTTTTGATATTGAAGGGTTTCCAAATTGGTAATTAGTTCTTCATTTTTACTAAACTACTACATTAACCTCAATAAAAGTTCTAACGGGCGGTCCTTTGTTTTATTGAAAACTGTGCTTGACAATACTGGTTGAAAATTTTTAAAAAACAATGATATAAGCACAAGAAACGAGATAGGTAAACGCATATTCTTTATAGCAAAAAGAAATGAGGACTGTTTTTATGAATTCAGAAGTACAGGTGATGCCTCAACAAGTCGATATAACAAATACAGATGAACGAATTATAAGGAGACCATTTTTCATTAGACCGCGTTTTGTAAGACCTTTTTTTTGGAGACCTCCATTTTTTTGGAGACCCTATTTTGGAAACCCCTTTCTAGCAGGATTACTGGGTGGAGCATTGGGCGGTCTATTGGTTAGTACATTAGTTGGTCCTTATAGATATGTTTACTGGTATCCATATCCTCCATATTATCCGCCATACCTTATTTATTAATTTTTTATAAGGCATCCTTTGGGTGCTTTTTTTGTTGCTGAGCCAAGCATGGGGCAAACATACTTTGGGGTAACCCTTGAATAAGAATTTCAAAAAAAGAGTGCTTTCTCTAAATGATGAAACTACACCCATACGTCAAAAAATACGGACGGAGTAACAGATATGTATGAATTGATCCATAGAAATACCTTTATATGATGTGTTGTTTTCAAAGTCTATTCTCTTAATAATCTAGCTATATTTTCAGATGTTCTAGTCACATTGTCTCTCCCTTGCGCTAATAAAGTATCGATATCTGCAGCTCCTGGAACGATTCCAAAAATAGCTTCAAAACCTTCATTATATAACGTCTCAACATCTTTGCCTATATAACCTGCTAAAGCAATTACTTTAATATCAGGATTTACACTTTTCACTGCTTGAGCAACTCCGTAAGGCGTTTTTCCAAATTTCGTTTGAAAATCAATGCCACCTTCTCCTGTAAAACAGTAATCTACTGATTTTACTTTCTCTTTTAATTTTGTATACTCAATAACAATTTCAATTCCCCGTTTCATAGTTGAATTGGTAAAGGCTAATAATCCTGCACCAAGACCACCTGCTCCACCTTCCCCTAGCACATCAATAATGTCAATGCCTAATTGAGGCTTCATAATAAGCCTTCCACTTAAAATATAATGTCGAATTCTAATCGAAGGATCATCAAATATACTTAAGTGACCAGAGTATGAGGCATATGGTGAATCAAATCTTATTTGATTGGAGTTTCCATCCCAATATCCATTAATTGGAATAGGCGTGCCACGAAAATTAATTGTTCCAATGACCCTGTTATCTGTAATAGCGTTAATGATAAGTAGGCCCCAAACAATCGGTCTTTCAGCTAGAGTAGCGTGGATACCCCACTTTGATGGGAATGGTATACTAACTATATTTCTCTGTGAAGGTTGCAAAGTTAATCTCTCCTTATGTTTAACAATTGAGAAATACACAAATCAGATTGGATAAACTTACTGATAATAGCTAATTAATGAAATAAGGGATAAAGTAATTCAGATATTTATTTATTGCCTCGTTGAAAGGAATAATAAAGTATATGCATCAAGTATTACTTAGGGGAATACCACAAATATCTATTTGTAAAAACACCTTCCCTAAGGTGTTTTTTTTATCTATATTGATGTCATTTAACTTAAGGGTTTTCATCGAAAATATCAAAAGTTAATTGCGCTTCTACACTATCAGATAATTGAATTGTTATATTTTAAAGAAGGGTTCTACCAACATAAAAGTTACTTTTATTAGTTTAATAGAAAGGAAGAATTAGTTTCCTTGTTGCCCAACCTCGAAACAATCTCATAATCAAAATCATCAGTTTTTATTTTTTGGAGATAACTTTGAATGATCTTGAGACTAGTATAAAAGGCAATTTCTCTGTACAAAATAGATGAGACGAAAAAGGAAAGAAAGAGGTCCTTTCTATGTTTTCATTTTTCAAACGAAAAAGACTAACGAAAAAAAACGGGAAGCAAGAAAAAAACAGCTCAGATTATTCTAATAGTCATACACCGGGATATATTTCAAAATCTATCTCGACGAATCTGGACCTCATGAAACAAAGAACGGGAAACAGTTCGGACATCACCATCCGAACATTGAAAATAGGTCAAAATCCTGAGATTAAAACAATCATCGTGTATGTTCAAGGTCTGGTTGACACTTCAACCGTTCATGACTTTTTAATTGAATCGATGATGAATAACCCTAATCTAGAAGAAAAGCTTACTCCACAAAAAGCGCTGGACGTGATTTCTGATGATGTGTTTTCTGTAGGGGATGTAAAGACCGTAAAGGACTGGAAGAACTTATTTTTGTCCATGTTATCAGGTGATACCGTGATTTTCATTGACGGCGCAAGTGAAGCACTGATTGCCAGCACAAAAGGTGGAGAGAAACGGTCCATTCAGGAACCGACTACACAACCGGCCATTCGTGGTTCAAAAGAAGGGTTTACGGAATCAATAGCGACAAACATCGCCATGTTACGCCGCATTATTAACAGTCCGGATTTATGGACAGAATCCATGAAAATAGGCACTAGGACAAAAACAGATGTTTCGATCATGTATATAAACGGCATTGCCAATAAAAAAATCGTCGGAGAAGTCCGGGAGCGTTTACAAAGAATTAACATCGATAGCATTCTTGAATCGGGCTATATTGAAGAATTGATTGAAGATGAGACTATGACCCCCTTTCCAACCCTACATCATACAGAAAGACCGGATATGGTCGCGGGCAATCTCCTGGAAGGAAGTGTAGCGATTTTTGTTAATGGAACGCCATTTGTACTACTGGCCCCTGCGTTATTTATCCAGTTTTTTCAATCTGTCGATGACTACTATAACAATTTCTTTATCGGCACAGCCACACGCTTTTTACGCATTTTCATCTTTTTTATCTCCTTGATCGGACCGGCTGGCTATGTAGCAGCGACAACGTTTAGTCAGGAAATGATTCCAACAGAGCTGCTCATCATTCTTGCGGCACAGCGGGAAACCGTACCTTTTCCGGCGTTTGTCGAAGCGTTCGTCATGGAAGTAACGTTTGAAGTTTTACGGGAAGCAAGCATCCGAATGCCTAAAGCGATTGGTCCGACCATGTCCATCGTCGGGGCCCTCGTAATCGGACAGGCAGCTGTACAAGCTGGCATTGTGTCGCCGGCCATGGTCATTGTCGTGTCCATCACGGCCATTGCTAGTTTTGCGACCCCTTCCTATGCCATGGCCACTTCTGCCCGTATACTCCGGTTTGGGTTTATGATAAGTGCCGCCCTATTTGGTTTTTATGGTATTCATCTGGTCTTTTTTATGCTGTTTGTTCATCTATGCAGCCTGCGTTCGTTCGGTGTTCCGTATATGTCACCGCTTGCTCCCGTTACTCCGGCAGAAGTTGGTGATACCATCGCCCGAAGACCATGGTGGGCATTTAAAGAAAGACCCAGATTAATCAGCTCTGAAAATAAAGTTCGTGAAGGGGAAAATCAAAAGCCACAGCCTCCCGGAACGCGTGTCATGGTGAATACTAACATGAAAAAAGGTGAAGAGAATGAATCGTAAATGGTTGTTTCTTTTCTTGATGGTAATTGGCACAACATTGATTTCTGGATGCTGGAATAAAAGAGAGTTAAACGAATTGGCCATTGTCTCGGCGCTTGCGATTGATAAAAATGAAGAGGGGGACTATGTAGGAACGTTTCAAGTGATCAATCCAGGATACATAACTGGAGGGCTTCAGGGTGGTAGCGGCGGGCAAGGTCCGCCTATTTCTATTTATACTTCTACCGGAAACAATGTGTTTGAATTGGATAGACATGCTTCAGCTAAAATCTCAAGAGATTTGTATTACGCCCATGCAGACTTGTTGATTATCAGTGAGGAGTTAGCAAAAGAGGAAGGCATCACCACCATTTTTGATGCAATTAAGCGCTCCAATGAATTTCGGACAACAACGAAGGTTGTGATTGCCCGGAATATAAAAGCAGGGGATTTGGTCAAATCATTGACAGCTATTGATCGATTACCATCTGACAAAGTAATTAAAACGTTAAAATTGTCTGAAAGACTACAGGGAGAACATATCAGTGTAAATATTCGAGAAGTGACTAACTTTCTTGTATCTCCCGGGAAAGAACCGTTGATTAGCGGCTTTTCATTACTGGGAAACGCAGAAAAAGGGAGTAAAATGGAAAACACTCAATCATCCGAGCCCAATGCATACCTGAATGCGAACGGTATAGGTGTTTTTAAAAAAGGACAGCTTATTGACTGGGTGGAGGGGAAAACAGCAAGAGGGACATTGTGGGTATTAGATAAGATCAAAAGAACAGAGGTAAACACGGAGTGGCAGAATGAAAAAGAAGCCATCGTCTATCTAGTGATCCGCCAAAAAACCAATGTATCGGCTCAAATGAAAAAGGGAAAGCCTAAAATTTTGGTTAAGGTCCGTGCAGAAGGAGATATTCGTGAGATAAAGGTTCCCGTGGATCTTACCAATCCACACGTAATGAACGACATTGAAGAGGAGTTAGAAAAAGAATTGAAGAAAGAAATTGAAGATGCAGTCCTTCATGCGCAGAAAAATAAATCGGATATTTTTGGCTTTGGTGAAGCCATGCATCAATCCTACCCGAGAGAATGGAAAAAGATCAAAAAGGATTGGCATGATGTTTCCTTTCCTGAGTTAGAAGTGGACGTTAAGGTAGATGCGTTTATCCGCCGTACGGGCTTAAGAAACAAAACATATCCTTCAGACTACGAAAAAAACCGTTAATAGAAAGGAAGTGACAACTTCGTGGAGAAGGCGAAAATCAGTGCCTACCAGCTATTTGTCCTCATTGTCTTGTTTGAAATTGGCAGTGCGGTGTTGATCCCTCTTGCCATTGGGGCAAAACAGGATGCCTGGCTGGCCATTCTCATTGCAATGATAGGCGGTTTTTTCTTACTGTTTGTCTATTTTGGGCTTTATCAGTTCTACCCCGATCAGCCGCTAACAGAATATGTGAGAGACATAATGGGAAACTTTTCCGGACGGATTTTGGCTTTTCTTTATGTCCTTTATTTTGTGTATCTCTCAGCAAGGGTGTTGCGGGATTTCGGAGAGACGCTGTTGACATTTGCTTATCCGGACACTCCCTTATTCGTGGCGAATGGCTTATTCATCCTTGTTGTTGTGTATACAGTTCGGAAGGGAATCGAAGTATTGGCAAGGACCGGAGAACTTCTTATTGTCTTATTGTCATTAGTTGTCGTCACGTTCATTATCCTGATTGTTGCTTCAGGATTGATCCAGCTCTCTAATTTAAAACCGGTATTTGAAGAAGGCGAGTTTGAGGTAATGAAAACGGCCTTTACTGAAACGTTATACTTTCCATTTGGCGAAATCATTGTCTTCTTAATGATTTTCCCTTATTTGAATCAATCAGAAAAAGTAAGAAAGATTGGTTTAGGAGCCATGGGGGTAAGCGGTCTTTTTCTTGCATTGACAATGGCGCTGAATATTAGTGTGCTCGGTGTGGAGCTTACAGCACGTTCGCAGTATCCCCTTCTTTTTATGATACAGTCCATTGAGGTAGCCGGGTTTGTGGAACGTCTCGATGTTTTTTTTATGCTTGAGGTAATGATTGGTTTTTTCTTTAAGATCAGTGTGTTTGCCTATGCAGCGGTGACAGGTACCGCAAGTGTGTTCAACATCAAAGAATCTTCACAGCTATCTTATCCGATTGGCGTAATCATTTTGCTGTTATCAATCATTATTGCAAGTAGCTATGCGGAACATATTCAGGAAGGATTAGATGTTGTACCACTTTACTTTCATCTTCCTTTTCAAGTCATCATTCCAATTTTCCTTTTAATCATTGCTTTTTTTAAAAATAGGAAAAAAAGCAGGGCATAGCGTATCCGGAATAAAACCCGGGAAAGAAAATACTCTCTTGTGGAGCGTGATAAAAAATGAAAATCCTTGGTATTTCTATTTTGGTATTGGGACCTTTAGTGGTCATTTCTTTAGGTATGGATATTCTTTTAGGATATGATTTAAACACTTCACTTAAACATGCTTTTAATCCTTTTCTGGTGATGGAAGTACCTGAATTCATTATTTTCCTTTTTTTCCTTTACTTCTTAGTTGCTCCTCCTGTCCGGTCCTTTTTTCGAAAAAAGAAATAAAAGGGACAAAGGGACAGGTTCTTATCTGTAATAATAACTTTTCCTTGATTCCTCATCGCTTTTTGATACCAAGGTCTCTTTCTCGGATCAAAATCAGGACCTAAGTCTTTTCTAGGAGTTTGTATCTCCATCACACCATCTTGTTACCAACATATATATATGATCTATCTCTTTATTGAACTGAGCTTTACTAGCGGCGATCAGTCTTTCTATTTTCGTTTTTTCTTTTAAGAACGTTTGAAATTCTTGGCTTTTGCAATCCTCTTTATCCAGCTTGGACTCCATCAGATTAATAGAAAGTGAATCGGTAATTCAATTGGTAAAATGCACAAAAAAATTCAAAATTGAAAAGTATGTTAATATTAGAAATAAGAGAGTTCTTGCTTTGTCTGCTTTTGCCATTATAGGGGCAGGAAGTTTGATAAGTTATCATCAGATTAATAATGAAAAGCAAAATTCTTCCATGGACGAGAAAAAGGAAAATATCATAACGGCTAGCATGAATCAATCGGATCTTCCTTTAAATCATGAGTGGGTTATTACTTACGACAAGGGATTAAATCAGGAACTAATTAATAACAAATCCATTTATGTTTTAGATAAGAATAAAAACAAAGTTCCTGTAACAGTAAGCGTTGGCGATTCTAATAATTTGTTAATAAAACCGCCAAGTGAGGGCTATCTACAAGGAAAATCATATGATTTGTACTTAGATAGGGATTTAGATTTAGAACACGCTGGAAATAAAAATATGCCTAATCAATATCGAATACATTTCTCAACGATTAATAATCTTTAATGACTATTTAAGTGAATTTGTGAAGCAATGTACTTAAAGTAACGGGTGCTTATCTTGAATAAGGTTTAAGCAATGATCTTCCACAATCGGGCGCTATTGTGGAGTAACATATAGATTTAAACGACTTTATTGTTATATTTTTAAGTACAGTGAAGTATTTACATCAAAGATTAAAAAACTATATTTTAACCCTGTCCTAAATTTAGAACGGGGTTATGCTTGTTTGAGCTTTAAAATTAAATAACTTTATTGTCATTTTACAGCCCACTCTATTATTGAAGATAACTTAACCTTAATTTTAAATTGTGAAATATTGTACTTAAAGTAACGGGGGGCGTTAGTTGAAGAAGGATTGTCTACTAAAGAGAAAAAACCCCACTCAATTGAGAAGGGCTTTATACTTTATTACATCTGAATTGTCCTCTAGTGTCCTCCTATTTGTCCTCCGATGTTTTATATCATATTTAAAATATTTAAGTTGAATCTCCTAAAAATGTTGATCTAAAGCCTTTATTAATACACTATTTCTTTCTATTTTATATGAAAATGAATGGGCGGCATGATGTAATAAGCCACTTCACCCCTTGACACGTAAGGGGTTTTGAGTGAAATAAGTAAAGTTTGAGTAAAAAGGTCACATTTAAATATAATTGGTGCCTGTCACTTGTCAATTTCGACAAGTGACAGGCACCTTTTTATCTGCAAGTTCTTCAGGATTTGCATACATTGTATTCCATACAAGCATTTGTGATTCTAATTATTATGGGCTAAAATCTATATACACATTAATGCGCCATTAGGCTCTGGTAACTCTTCTTCCCTAATCTGATTCATTCTACAAAAATGTTCAAAAAAGTTCTGTGCTAGTTCTCGTTCCTGTGTGTCACTTTTCAAAGAAACAATATCAAGTAAAATTTGAGCCATCCATACATTATCAAAATAACGGTATTTACCTGTATTCCAAGTCATACTGTGAGGGGACTTTTCATTTACATAATATTTCCAAAAAGGCATCCTATCAGATTCCTGTTCTGTAAGTTGTAGTCTGTATTCTGAATGGGCAGGAATATATCCATCTTCACAAAACTTACCGATAAAATCTTCATTCACCATATAAACACCTAAGATACGTCTGTCTTTTTCAGGCATACTGGAATCTCTTGCTGTTAAAAGGCAAACACTATTTTGGTATATGCGGGTAGGTTTTTTTGGCTTTCCTTTGTCATTACCGCTTTTTATTACGCCAGTAAAAACTTTCCACTCTGTAAAAACCCTACTCAGTTCTTCGACGTCACACCAAAAAACCATTTGTGATTTGGGATGAAGTTTATGATTTTTCATAAGTCTTTCATGTTCCAAGCGAAGTTGCTGTTCTTTACGCTGTAGTTTTTTTTCTTCTTCCTTTTCCTGTTCTGCCTTCTCCCGTTCTATTTCCCTTTTTTGTATAACCTTTTCAAGTGAATTGGCAGCACTTTTATCATGTAGCTTTAGATGTTTTCCAAATGCATCGGGAAAAACAAACTTTTTATTTTCCATTGCGAAATGTATTTCTATGATAGAATCATTATGTTTAACAACACTTCCCTTGCCAAAACGCTTGTGTGTTACTTCTTTATTGATTAGATTCATTATTTTTGTCCTCCTTGTAATACTAAAACTTGGTTCACTCTATTAGAGTCACTTGTTAGTCCCATTCAACTAACTTGCATTTCGGGATAAGCTCTCTTATTGTTTGAAGCCGAAGTTTCTGCAGTGTCTTTTCTTCTATCTGGTTGATGCCCTTCACAGGTGGCTTTCAATACTTAAACTACTAGTTCCATTACAACTTTCATTTTTCTTCAGTTCCTTCGATTTGAAGAAGGGATATAAAAAAAACGCACTCATATTCTATCTGCAAAAAGATTACATAAGAATTTGAAATACGATTTAAAAAGTAATTGTAATATTATTGTAACATATTCTCAAAAATATCACAAATTTCATGTTGACAATATAATATATTGTGATGTAAAATAAAATTTTATTTTACTTCTCGCGTTTATGTTTTCCTCAATATTCGAGTAACTGGTATAAAAAAACATAT
>SMEO01000272.1_pt1 | contig 9837 bp, 8 predicted proteins | sample 2456251 | NCBI WGS metagenome assembly SMEO01 (sample SAMN10132594, study PRJNA489261) | soil metagenome | isolation source: day1 control-silt loam soil ammended | place: USA | reverse complement strand
ATTCTCTATTGACCCTTGTGATACCATACTGAGCACAAGTGCTTTCACCAATCTTCCGAACGTTGGCATCCATTTCTTTGGTGATCTTTTCAAAGATTTCTTCGATTCTACTAGGTTGAATTCTTCCATCTTTAATCAAAGCTTCGAGCGTCAATCTTGCGATCTCACGTCTGATGGGATTGAAGCAGCTTACTGTGATAACTTCGGGAGTATCGTCGATGATGATATCAACACCTAATAAAGCTTCCAAGGCTTTGATGTTGCGGCCTTCACGTCCAATAATTCTTCCCTTCATATCTTCCGAAGGAAGAACAACATTGGAAATAGTTTGCTCACATGTAACATCCTGTGAATACTTTGCAATAGCAAGCGAGATAATCTCTTTGGCTTTTGTATCGCATTCTTCTTCAGCTTCGTCTTCGCGGTTTTTCATGTATGTCATAATTTCTTTTGACATTCTTTCTTCAACGCGCTTCATGATTTCTTCTTTGGCTTCGTTTGTGGACATGTGCGCAACATTTTGAAGTTCGTCAATGATGGAGTCGAGTTTTACTTGAACATCTTCTTCCATCTTTTTAACATTGTCAATCTTCGTGTTGTAGTTGTCTCTTTGAACATCTAACGACTCTTCTTTAGAAATTAACATCTGCTCTTTTTTCTCAAGTGTAATTTCTCTTTGAGTTAATTTTTTCTCCGACTCGACAACGATTGTTTTTCTTTCTCTGATATCTTGATCGGCATTCATCTTCATCTCGGCAATTTCTGCTTTAGCGTCAAGTTTAGCATTCATTGCCAACTTGTTCGATTTCATTTCTGCTTCGTGAATTATCTTATCGGCTTCACCCTGTGCTCTTCTCTCTTTAAAGTGAGGAATAAGCAATATTAAAAGGGCTCCAACAATAAGACCAACCGCTAATGCAACTATTATCAATGTAATAGCTAATGGTAATTGAATCATACTCATATCCTTTCATATATACATACCAAAAAAATTAGGATATGCATATTATTTTAAAATTGATTTATCTTTATAAAATTTAATAATATCACTATTAAAAATCGAAACTGCTCCTACTAAAAAACTTATAATTTATAAAATGTTGGTAGGATAAACATATATAATTTAATAATGCGAAATTTAATTTAAAAATTTATCAATGTACTTTTATGTACAATTAAATTATACACAAATCTATAAATTATTACAAAGGAAAATTTTGGCTCTTTTATCTACCAAGAATAGCAAAATATGCATGTTATGTATTTATTAAAGAGAACTATGAAACACTTATGGGTTATACCTCTTATTTATTAATCTCGTATTTTAAGATTTTAATCAAAGAAATTGGATGAAATTATGACTAAAATCGGTTTTGCCAATCTTCCTTCCCCTTGCTGATTTTTAAACATTCTTGTATGATACCTTTATGAAATTATTAATTACAGGATTTGAACCCTTTGGTGGAGATGACATCAATCCATCAAATGTTATTGCTGAAAAATGTTCAGGAACAAACAGGGTTATATTTATCCTTCCCGTCTCCTATCAAAAAACAAAAGACGCCTTTCTTAAAATTGTCGAAGAAGAAAAACCCGATTACATTCTTGATTTAGGGTTAAATGCCGGTTCTGAGAGTGTTCATATTGAAAAATATGCATATAATTTGATGAGCGCTAAAAAGCCCGACAATGACGGCACATATAAAAATGAAGAAGTCATTATTCCAGGCGCAAAAGAAAGATTGTCTTCTTTAGTTGATACCGCATTAATTTCTACTCTTTGCCAGGCGCAAGGAATCAAATGCGTAGAGTCAGAAGATCCTGGAAGATATATTTGTAACATGACTTATTATTTAGCTCTTTCTAGCAAAGCTAAAGCAGCTTTATTTGTACACCTTCCTAAATTCTCCAACATGAGTCCAGAAAATATGGTTTCCGCAGTCAATATCGCTATTGAAGTATTAACAAGTGGAAAATGCGATTCAAACAACAATATTTAACTAAGTGTATTATTAAAATACGTCCAAAGAAAAAAGCTATTACAAAGAAAAAATTTGGCGTTCTTCTTATGAAGTAAGCCAAATTTTTTAATTATTTACGCAATATATAAAATGTTACTGTTTGAAGAAACTGCAGTAGATCTTTTCAAAATTGCCGAATGAATACACTTTGGTTCCACCTTGTTCTTCTAGAATAGGTTTAACCAATTCAAATACCGCTTCGTAGTCCGCGGAGTTTATGAAAATAGTGATGTTATTATTAATTCTTAAAGCTTCAAATGCCGCGACAATATCTTCAAAGATATAATCCAAATCTAAAAAGAAGATAGCATTATCTTTTACAAGCGGTCCCATTTCATCTTTATTGATGAGCGTCGAATGCTCTGTGATAGATTTCAGATATTTATTCAAGTCGGTATCGCCGACAAAAATAATCTCTTTGTTCTTAATTACGTCTTTGTAATGTTCATCGATGTAGTGTTTGCAAGCTATCTTATCACCGAAAGTAGAGATAGTATATCTTCCGCTTTCGCTCTTATATATATTGCTGGCTTCGCCTGAGAAAATATGTAGAAGGACATTAACACCTCTATAATTTTGTTCGAGTTTGTCAACGATCTCTTTATTTTTTGTCATGCTTAAAAGAATATTCGTAACGACATTCTTATCGCATTTAGCTCCCGGAAGGAAAATAGCAACTACTCTAGTATCGATGTGAGGTGGAAGCAAACTCAGCTTAGCAAAAGCTTGATATATGTCAATCACATACTTAATAGTTATATTAAATTGATTCAGTATGTTAATTTCCATTGGATTAGGCTTTGCAACAATGTTGATCTGAATTGCGGATTTAGTATCTTGCTTACGAATAGCTTTTGAATATTTTACACACTCGTTAACGTTTCCATAAAGCATGTAAATAATTTCTTCTTCAGGATTGTTTTGTTCGAGTTTTTTCTGAGAAGGAACGTAGAGAATCTTATCTCCCTTCCTTCCATAATTCAAATCTTTTAACTCATCAAACATCTCTTTTGCAACTTTTGAATCGCACTTAGAAAGATATGAAACTCCGCAAAGAATATTCTTTCTTTCGCTTTTATTGATTCGTCTTAATAATTCTTTATTTATGCTCATATTTATGTGTCTACTTTCTTCATCGATTGGTTGTATTATCGCACAAGCCAAAATAAAAGTGTTTAAATATACTTTTTAATATTATCAATGGTCTAAAGAGAGATGAATTATTAAAGCATTGTGCTATTGCATTTATGTGGATATATTATATAATTTACTTACACCAATTGGTGTTAGTTTACCTGGGGATGTAAAGGTTTCGACAGGTAGGGAAGAGCTTCTGACGCAGCGGAGTGGTGACCTTATCACCAAAAGCACGATAAATGCTAAACCTTTTTATCAAAACAATACACCTGCTTTTGCAGCCGCTGCTTGCTAATTAGCACAGTATAAGCTGAGACTTCGAGTCTCATGTATCGTCCATAACGATCTCGCTATTCTCTTCGGAGCTTTATGGGCGTAACCAAGAAGAAATATATCTTTCCAAAGTTAGTCTAGGGGAGATGAAAACAAGGCTAACGACCTGTTATCTATTTCGATTACAATCGGGTAACTTGTATTAAGGTAATCTAAGCTGTAGTGTCGGTTGTAGGGCCTTATTTGGACAGGAGTTCAACTCTCCTCATCTCCACCATCATTAAAAAAACCCAATTTTCATGGGCTTTTTTTATGTCGATTTTATTAAAAATTATTGTATATTCTTTCTGTTGTAGGCAAATCCACCTGCGACAAATAGACAAACGGTTAATACCGAAATAATAATTATACCAGTAGGATTATAGAACACTGTTCCTCCACATAACGTGGAGTTTAATATAGTCGAAGAATTAGTAATATATACAGGTGAGACATATTGAAGACCAGGAATACTATCCTGCATAAGATTACCTAAGTATCCTAATAAATATGTTCCAAAGAAGACGCCCATAGTTATCGAACTGGGTTTCAATTTTTTATTAAGAATTGTAGATAAGAACAAACCTATTGAACTAAAGAACAAAAAGGTAACTAAATTTAGTCCAACAACTTTAAATATATCGGCTCCGCTGAAATTTTCAGAATCGATTGAGTAACCACTGATAATAACTGCGATGTATGCAAACAAAACAATAGCGAAAACATTAACTAATAAATTGAGCAACTTCCCAAGATAAATTTCTGTTCTACTTATTTCTTGAGCGTTTAAGAATTCAATAGTTCCGGTTCTTTCTTCTTCGTAAAGTACATTAGATCCAAGCAATGATGCATATATGCAATAAACGATGGCAAAAACACTGAAAATCATACCAAAGTACGAAGTGAAATCAGTTATTCCTAAAGCTGAATCAGTTCCCAATAGACTCAAAAATTCCTCTGGCATAGCAGCGAGCTTATCCAATATGAGTTCTTCCATCGTAGGATAGAGCAATAGGTATAAGAAAATCATCGCTACCGTTCCCGCAGTCCAAATCAAGTTAGCTTTAAATCTCTTTTTATAATCGATTTTAAAGATGGTGAAAATTCTGCTAAATTCTATTTTGCTTTTCATAATTATTCATCTCCTTTATAGTATTGTTCAAATTCATCTTCGAGGGTTTGGTATTTGATTTCTAATGATTCTAATTCCTTAGATGCGAGCTCTTTAGTCAAAGCATTAATATCGTCTTTCAAGACGTACGTCTTTAATCCTTTTCCCTTTTCTTTATAAGAGACTTTTAATGATCTTTCTTTTTGAATATTTTCTACTGAGAGAGATTTAACGATAGCGCCATTTCTAATGATCTCCACTCTGTCGCAGTATTGTTCAACATCAGCTAAATTGTGCGAAGAAAGAAATATCGTGGCCCCCCTCTTCTTTTCTTCAATCAATTTATTGAAGAATTTCTTTTGCATTAAAGGATCAAGTCCTGAAGTGGGCTCATCGAGAATAATGAGTTTAGCTTTCTTTAGCAAGCAGACAATTATTCCGACCTTCTTTTTATTTCCCAAGGAAAGTTCAGAGATATTTCTCTCTGGATTCAATTCAAAATACTTCAAAAGTTCAGCCTTGTACTTTTCATCTTTTTCAGGTAAAAAGGCTTCAGCGTAATTGAGTAAATCTTTAACCTTCATATTTTCATAGTAATTAACTTCACCTGGAAGATAAGCGGTCATCGCCTTAATCTTTTTAGAATCCTTTGTCGAATCCAATCCAAAGACAGTTGCACTGCCTGAAGTCGGAAACAAAAAGTTCAAAAGAATTCTAATCGTCGTAGACTTTCCCGCTCCGTTTTTTCCAACGAATCCAACAATTTGATTTTCTTCTACATTAAGCGAGAGGTTTTCTACGCCTTTTACCTTCCCGTAAAACTTCGTTAAGTTTTTAATCTCAATAGCATTCATTATTTATTCTCCTTATATACTGCTTTTTTTATAATTGATAAGTAAGTGTGATATTCACTTATAATTTCATCAACATTAGTATCTGAATCCACCTTGTTAATTAAGGCCTGACCAATCAAGCTCACCATATTCAAGATATCGGTAATATCAACGTCATCTTTAAACAGAGTCATATCCACTTGTTTAAACATCTTAGCGGACGTATCACCTGTGGATTTTTGATTATACTCGAGTATATATTTGTTGTTACTTTTTACCGCGAGATTTAGAAATTCCTTCGCTTCAGGATAATTTTTAAAAAACAAAATTTTATCACGCACTGACTTTTCGACTAAATCGAACAAATCAGTTATATTCACAAAATCATCTGCCATGTAGAACTTCAATTTCTCGACATAGAACTTGTAAGTTTCAAAGAACAATTTTTCTTTATTTTCAAAATAATAATACACTAATCCCTTAGCGACTCCTGCGCCTTTGCAAATATCTAAAATCGAGGCTTTTTTAAAACCCGACAAAGAAATTGCCTTAGCACATGATTTCATTATTCTCTCTTCTTTGGTGATCATTCTTTTGTCCATGAGAATATAATACATTGTTTGACCAATGTGGTCAATTTATATTTTTTTAAATCAAACAAATTGACAAAACCATCAAAACAATATAGTTTAAATAAGAATTGAAAATACATATGAAAAAATCCACTAAAATAGGAATTATTACTTTATCGGTGATCGGCGGCCTTATACTCATTGCGGCTGGTGGTTTTTTAATCTACGCTTCAGATTACTATGAGGCAGATGAAACCATTCAAGACATCATCGATTCCGATGACGATATTCTTCGAACCGACAACGCTTTAATTTTTAAAGCTGAAGCGACAGACACTGGAGTAATATTTTATCCCGGTGCTAAAGTTGAATACACTGCCTATGTACCTTTGATGGAAGAAATTAAAGGGTGGGGCATCACTTGTGTTTTAATTGAAATGCCTTATAATCTAGCGATATTCAACAGCGATGCAGCTGACCAGTATATCGAAGATATGACAGAGATAAGTTCGTGGTATATCGGAGGTCACTCCTTAGGTGGGGCCTTTGCTGCTAGATACGCTGCAAGCAACACGGATAAAGTTGATGGTTTAATCATGTGTGCAGCATATGAAACCAAAGATATCAGCGACACGGATTTAAATGTTTTAAGCATTTACGGATCCGAAGATGGCGTATTGAATATGGACAAATACAAAGACAATAAAAAGAATCTTCCCGCTGATTTCACTGAAGTGATAATCGAAGGTGGAAACCACGGATATTTTGGAAACTATGGCGAACAAGATGGCGATGGAACGGCAACTGTTACTCGCGAGTACCAACAATCGTTAACTTCTGATGAAATAAATACTTTGATTCACGAATAATTAAAAATATTTTACTCTTTTGTCTTTTCGATAATATGACCATTGAATTATTTTGTTATTTTTTGTTGCACCAACATATATAATATAAGTGCGTATGGGAGAACATATGGAAAAAGTTAAAACTATTAACGTTAAAAAAACTATCTTTGAATCAAATATCAACGATGTCATTTCAATTCGAGACAAAATGAAAAAGGAACACACTTTCTTTTTGAATTTAATGTCCGGCCCTGGTGGTGGGACCACGAGTTTGCTAAAAGCAACTGTTCGTGCCTTGAAAGACGAAATGAAGATATGCGTCATTTCGGCCAGTCTTTTTTCCGATATCGATTCTCAATCAATTATTACCGCTGGTGCGGATGCTGTTCAATTGAACACGAATAATTTATCTTATTTAGACGCCAATATGATCAAGCAAGTTTTAGATCAGGTTGAGTATTATAAATACGACCTTTTAATATTAGACAACATCGGCGATCTTATTAGTCCCGCTTTATACGACGTAGGAGCAAATGATAACGTCGCTGTTATCGCCGTTTCTAGCGGAGATGACAAACCTTTAAAGTACCCGACCATTTTTAGCAAGTGTTCCACATTGGTCATTACAAAGATTGATGTGACTCCATATTTTAATTTTAGTTTGGAAAAATGTATCGCAAACGCGACTGTATGTAAAAAAGATATAAATATAATTCCCCTTTCCGCAAGAACTGGTGAAGGCCTGGATTTGTGGGTAAATTATTTAAAAAATAAAGTTTCGAGTGTAAAATAAATTAAAAATAATTAATCTTTTCCACGAATTTCCTTTACTGAAAATAATATCTAAGATATTATAAAAAAGTCACTAATTGGAGAGGACAATATGCAAAAGAAAATTATTTTAGTTTTGCTCGCTTGAGCCGCATTGATTTTGACTGGATGCGATCAAGCAAACACAGGTTTGTCTATATCAAGTTCAAATTCCGAATCTGTAGTAGAAACGACAAGTAACGAAAACTCCGAAATTGATTCGACAGAAACAACTTCCGAAGAAGAATCAACTGAAGATGTGAAATCATCTATTATTAACGACGAGAATGAAGACGCAGTAGAAATGACAATCACCCAATTATTAGCCTTGGGAAATGTAACTGATACAACTAACCTATATAGAACAACAGGCGAAGTTGTCTCAATTGACAATTATGACTATGGGGACATTTACATAACTGATGGACAAAGTACTATTCAAGTATATGGCTTGTGTAAATCATCTACTTGTATCTCTACTGAATCCGAATTATCATTTAAAAATTTAAAGGACTTTTCTGAATTAGATATATCAGTGGGCGACACTATAACCATGGAAGGTATTTATCAATATTTCGTGGCTTACAGCGGAGATGAAGGAAAACCCGAATTGCTTGGATATGTCAATTCTATCGTTTCAAAAACTGGATCTTCTGACGATGGTGATGACATTGATGATGGCGATGATACCGGCGATACAGGAAATGACTATGTTGGCGATGAAGAATATACCGGAAATTACTACACTTCTGTAGATTCATTAACAGGTGAAGATCTTGAAGATGGATTACACGATTTAGAAATAGCCACACAAAAAACATGGGTCAGTTACAGCGCAGGATTAAAAACGCATTTACCGAATTCAGATAAAGGTAGCAATGGCCAAGTCGAATTATTTTACAATGGTCAAAGTGGCGATTGGAATCGAGAGCACGTCTGGCCAAAAAGTTTAACTAACGGTACCTTTGTTGAAACAGGTGCTGGTTGTGACATTCAACACATCAGACCGACAAATTCCAACAATAACTCAACTAGAGGAAATAATCAGTATGGCGAGGTTTCTTATTCAACTGGAAGTATCGCAAGAGCTGATGGTGGTCAAAACTTATATAATAGTTCAACCTTCGAACCCGCTGATGGCATTAAAGGCGATGCAGCGAGAATCATCATGTATGTATACGTTCATTACTCAAATGCTCTAGGCAGCAACCCGGGAAGCGAAAAATACACAGGTAATCTTCAAATTACCGATGTCATCTCCGCCAATGGCGAAACCGCAGCGTGGAATCTATTGAGAAGCTGGAGCGCTAGCGACCCGGTAAGTTCAATCGAAAGACAGCGCAACAATTACGCTTTCAGCATTCAAGGAAATAGAAATCCTTTTATCGATCATCCATCCTATGCCGATGCGATATGGGGTTAATAATTAGATTTTAGTAAATATATAAAACTTGCAATTTATTTTGCAAGTTTTTCTTATTTGTTAAAATTATGCTTATAATAGTATTGAGGTGATTATATGAACAAATCGGATTTAAAAAGAAATGGTTTAATGCTGGGTAAAAGAAACAAAAAAGGATACGATTGGTGGTGGCACTCATTTACCGCTACTAATGAAACAACTGGAAAAGAACAGCCTTTTTATATTGAATTTTATGTTACCAATCCCGGATTAAATACCGCTGAACCTCAAATGTCGCAAGGACAAAGAAAAAACAAGAAACCTTGCTATGTCATGATAAATGTTGGAACCTGGGGCGAACAGCCTCGACAAATTCACAATTTTTATCCTATTTCTGAACTCAAGGCCAGCAGACAATGCTTAGATATTTCCGTTGGTTCTTGCCTTCTCACGGAAACGCACACCGAAGGAAAAGTTAGTTTGAGCAAAGAAGATGCTAAAACAAATAAAGAATTGATGTCTGATTCTGGTACTATGGAATGGAATCTCAACATCGAGAAAAAAATCGCTTTTAACGTTGGTTATGGGGCGGGGGCCTTCTTTAGAAAACTGAATTGTTTCTCAATGTTTTGGCATGCTGAAGGAATTAAAACTCTCTACGATGGTTATGTAATACTGGATGGAGAAAAATATTTAGTAACTAAGGAAAACTGCTACGGCTATGCCGATAAAAACTGGGGAAAGGATTTCACATCTCCCTGGGTATGGTTAGCCAGTTCGGATATATACTC
>SMEO01000877.1_pt1 | contig 9845 bp, 7 predicted proteins | sample 2456251 | NCBI WGS metagenome assembly SMEO01 (sample SAMN10132594, study PRJNA489261) | soil metagenome | isolation source: day1 control-silt loam soil ammended | place: USA | reverse complement strand
CCGTGCATAGTCCAGATTTTCTGCCAGATAAAGCGCATCCACGACCCGGCCTGACACACGTCTCAAACGTGTATAAATTAAAGTGGCCACTGAAAAAGCGTCATGGTTGCGTAACTGATTCTCTAACATTTTAACCCCCATTATAAAATTGAAAAATCAGGCAGCCATCGCTCTCCTCCGACTGACTGCCTGATTTGCTGTGTATAGAGCAAAATGCGTACCAGTTCATCAATTTATCATGTGAATATTATTTTTCACGCGTACACGGCAAGGCCTTTCAGAGAATTTAAAAAGCTTTCAATATAAAAATACGGTAAACTTGGCGCAGTTTTTTATTTATCTTTTTTGGTCTCTCTATTATATGAATACCTCTCCACGTTTAAGCAATTATTGGGTCACCTGTGCCGATGGTCTGGAAACCTTATTAGAAGAAGAACTACAAGGCTTAGGTGTTCAGAATATTGAGCGTTTTCCCGGTCGTTTAATCTTTAAAGGCAGTCTGGAAAATGCTTATCGGATTTGTATGTGGTCACGTCTGGCTTCACGTGTGCTCATGCCAATTCATACCCATGAAATTGAATTTTCTCACGATGCCCGTGATGTGGCAGAAGAGCTATATGAAGGTGCAATCAGCTTTGACTGGTCGCTCATTTTTGCACCACAAAGTACCTTTGCGATTCGCTTGCATGTCGAGCGTGACATCAAGGTCAATACCCAGTTCGCAACTTTGCGTGCCAAAGATGGTGTCGTAGATTCCTTCATGGAAGCTGTGGGTAAACGCCCAAGTATCGATACCAAACAGCCAGAAATTACCATGTATATTCTGGCTGGGAAGAAAGAACATACCTATTGTCTGGACTTGTCCGGCGACTCATTACATAAACGTGGTTATCGCCACTTTATGACCGATGCACCAATCAAGGAAAATCTGGCTGCTGCAATTTTGCAAAAAGGTCAGCTTAAACAGATTAATCCGGACATCATTGTCGATCCAATGTGTGGTTCAGGTACCTTTATCATTGAATCACTGATGATCCTGACCGACCGTGCGCCGGGTCTGGTGCGTCGTTTCGGTTTTAATGGCTGGAATGGCCATGACCATGAACTCTGGATGGGCATTAAAGCTGAAGCAGCTGAACGCCACCAAGCGGCAATGGAAAATCCATTACCGCAATTCTATGCCTTCGATGCAGACTGGGAAGCTGTAAAAGCGACACGTCAAAATATCATCGCGGCAGGTTTTGAAGCTGCTCTCGACAATATCATGATCGAAGAGCGTACTTTAAATGACTGGCCGGATTTTCAGGCTGAAGGCAAGAAAGTCTTCTTCGTAACCAACCCGCCTTATGGTGAGCGTCTCGGTGATAAAGCGCAGAACCGTTCTTTATATCTTGGTTTATCGGCTTTACTGCAAAAGAATTTCCCGAATCAAAAAGCGGCGGTGATTGCCTCTCAAGTCGAACAGGCTGACGTGCTGGCCTTTAATGATCCGCAAATCCTGCGTTTGATGAATGGTAAATTGCCGATCTATATCCGCTTTGGTACGGTTAAACCTGCGGCTGTGGTGCGTCCGTTTCTGGAAGGTTGGCAGCCGCAACAATTCGAACCAATCGAAGGTGCGATGGAGTTTGCCAACCGTCTGACCAAAAATATGCAAGCCCTGAAAAAATGGGCAGTCAAAGAAGGCGTACACTGTTTACGTCTGTATGATGCCGATTTACCAGACTTTAATGTCGCGGTGGATCTGTATGGTGAGCGCCTGCATGTGCAAGAATATGCTCCACCTAAAACGATTGACCCTGAAAAAGCCAAGAAACGCTTTAACCTGGCACTGCAAGCCATTCGCGCTGTGACCGGTCTGGGCCGTGATGCGATCTTTATCAAGACCCGCGCACGTCAGGAAGGTAAAAACCAGTACACCAAACAAAGTACCGCATCGAAGCGTTTTATCGTACAGGAAGGTAAGGCCAAGATTCTGGTTAACCTGACCGATTATCTGGATACCGGTCTGTTCCTGGATCATCGTCAAATGCGTTTGCGTATTGCCCGTGAGGCCAAAGGCAAACACTTCCTGAACCTCTACAGCTATACCTCTACGGCGAGCCTACATGCTGCCTTGGGTGGTGCTGCAAGTACCACCAGTGTCGATCTTTCCAATACCTATTTGAACTGGTCGAAGGAAAACTTCGTGCTGAACGGTTTAACCGTAGATCACGCCGATGAACAACATCAGTTCTTTGCATCTGACTGTTTTGAATGGCTCAAAGAAGGTCATGAGCAATATGAGCTGATCTTTATTGATCCACCCACTTTCTCAAACTCGAAAAAATTCTACGGGACGTTTGACGTACAGCGCGACCATCTATCCTTGCTTAAACGCGCCATGAACCGTTTAACCAGCGATGGTACCCTGTACTTCTCGAACAACTATCGTGGTTTCGAGATGGATGAAGAAATTCTGGCGTTCTATGATGTCGAAGAAATTACTCAAGAAACCATTGGGCCTGATTTCAAGCGTAACCAGAAGATTCACCGTGCCTGGAAAATCGGCCATCCTAAAGTGTAATCACTGGTATTAGATTGTGATAAAACAAAAGCCTGTTCAGTTGAACAGGCTTTTTCTTCTTAGATTCGCTGTTAAAAAGCGACTTACAACTTATTGTGCAGTTAAGAACTTCTTTTCACCATACAGATAATGCATGGATAGTTTAAACACATCACCATCTCGCTGAATTTGCTGATTAGCTTGCATCGCACTCAGCATTTGCTCCAGCTCTTGATCGGACATATTTTTACCTGCGGCACGCATATAATGATGAGTGAAGGTTTTTACTACCTGTTTATTGAAACTGATATTGGTTTGCACTTCTAACAGATTTGGGAACATTTTTGCCAAGCTTTCCAAGGTGGTTTGATGGCCTGGCATTACTTTTCCGACTAAATCTGCCTGAATACTGCCTGTGCCTAACTTTAACTGATTCTGCTTCGATTCAAACTTGAAGCCATCATTAATCACCGCCAGCATGGCTTGTATCGCATCTTTTTCAAAATTTCCTGCTTCCAGACAAGAGTTATTTTGCTTTTGCAGAATATCAAATAATATCTGCATTTTTTGACGCTGTAAGTCTTTGAGCTCCCAATTGAGTTCTAAGTCTTGCATCGCAGGGACATTATTTAAGCCCATTTCGGCAATTTTAAATTTTGATTGAACATCTACTGTACGCTCATGCAGTTGGGTATCCATACGCCAGCTCAGGTCTTTCAGTTGTCCTGAGCCTTCTGCCTTAGCATCCTGGCGCTGCATTTTGACAATATTGAACTCGAAATAACCCGGTTCTAAATACTGCGCATTCAGAGCCTGATTGGTTTTAAAATGCACACCCTTGAGTTGTGTATTTCCAGACTGATCACGAATAGACAATTCTGGCACATCAAAACTCATATTTAAAATTTTATGTTGTCCCTGACTCTGTTTTGCCTGAAACTTGATCTGTATAGGGTCAATTCTGGTATATAAACCTGCTTCTTTTTTTTCGATGACAGGGGTTTGTAATTGTGTGGTCGATACACCCAACCAGTTGACTTGCGTCGTCACTTTTAAAGGTTGCTGAAAAAATTCAGCATATGCGCCCTGTCCTTGTGCTAAATCGAGTTGAGAATGAATGGTATAGCCTTTCCAGGTACGCTGAATTTGGTCTTGACCATTAAATACTAATTTTTCTTTGGCATTACACGCGTCTGGCACAATGCTCATGCTCCACTTGGCCGTGCCTTGTAGAGCCCCCATAGCGTAGTCAGTATATTGCACACTAATGTTCGGCGCTGGTTTTAAATTTTGTTGATAATGCGCTTTCAAGCTCTTATCTGCATATAAATTACCCGTGCTCACAGCCCCCGCCAACACCACGACACCAATTCCACCCCATACTATTTTCGACATAGTTTTTGCTCAGAATTTATCTATTTTTATTGAACATAAATTATAGTTAATCTTAAAAAATAAAGATAATTGTTTTGCAAATAAATCACTTAAACATAATATTCATCACAAAATATTAAAAATAGCTGTCACTTTTAAGCAATTTTTTTACTGATATGACCTGAATTGTCAGCCATCAAAAAACCTAGCCGAAGCTAGGTTTTCTGAAAATTAAAAGGACAGGCAATATTAGCTAACTTTCATTTTCTCGAAGATTAAATCACCCGCTTCGGCCTGGACCAGAATCGTATCACCCGGCTGGAATTCCCCTGCAAGGATTTTTTGAGCCAGGCCATTTTCAATACGTTGCTGGATCGCACGTTTTAACGGACGCGCACCATACAGCGGATCGAAACCGGCATCAATTAACTGATCGAAAGCACTGTCATCTACCGACAGACGCATATCACGCTCTGCCAGGCGCTGACGCAAGCGATTCAACTGGATATCGGCAATACCGCGAATCTGGTCTTTTTCCAGCGCATGGAAGACCACCAGTTCATCAATACGGTTAATAAACTCCGGACGGAAATGTTCCGAGACCGCATTCATCACTACTGTACGAACTTCATCACGTGTTGCATTAACGCCCAGTTCACGCACATCCTGCGAACCCAGGTTCGACGTCATAACGATCACGCTGTTTTTAAAGTCCACTACCCGGCCTTGCGAGTCAGTTAAACGACCATCATCCAGCACCTGTAGCAAGATGTTAAACACATCCGGATGCGCTTTTTCGACTTCATCGAACAAGATCACGCTATAGGGTTTACGACGTACCGCTTCCGTCAGCACCCCGCCTTCTTCATAACCCACATAGCCCGGAGGCGCACCGACCAAACGGCTCACCGAATGTTTTTCCATGAATTCAGACATATCAATACGAATCATGGCATCGTCACTATCAAACAAGAAGTTGGCTAATGCTTTGGTCAATTCTGTTTTACCCACACCCGTTGGACCCAGGAACAGGAACGAGCCACTTGGACGGTTCGGGTCTGACAGACCTGCACGTGAACGGCGTACCGCATTCGATACTGCCACCACGGCTTCTTCTTGCCCCATTCACCTTGCAACATTTTCGCCACAGGAATACCGGTGGCCGCACTGACCACCTCGGCAATTTCATTGTCGGTGACTTTGTCACGCAGCAGTTTCGGTGCTTCACTTTCTTCAGCTGCTTCAATACGTTCCAGCTGTTTTTGTAACTCTGGAATGACGCCATATTGATACCGTGCTGCTTCAGCCAGATCACCTTCACGTTGCGCCTTGTCCAGTGCAATACGGGCCTGATCCAGTTTGACTTGAATGTCTTTATTACCAGCAACCAAGGCTTTGTCGGCACGCCAGATTTCTTCTAGGTCCTGATACTCTTTTTCAACCGTGGCGATCTGGTCAGACAGATATTGAATCTCAGCTTTGGCACCTGAGTCTTCATCTTTTTTCACCGCTTCCAGCTGCATTTTTAACTGAATCAGACGGCGCTCCAGTTTATCCAAAGCTTCTGGTTTGGAATCGAGTTCCATTTTAATGCGTGATGCTGCTTCATCAATCAGGTCGATGGCTTTATCCGGCAACTGGCGATCGGTGATATAACGATGTGACATTTTCGCTGCAGCAATAATCGCAGAGTCCAGAATCTGTACCCCGTGATGCGTTGCATAGCGGTCTTTCAGACCACGCAGAATCGCAATGGTGTCTTCCACACTCGGTTCATCCACCAAGACTTTCTGGAAACGACGCTCGAGCGCTGCATCTTTTTCAATATACTGACGATATTCATCCAGCGTAGTCGCACCGACACAGCGCAGCTCGCCACGTGCCAGCGCCGGTTTCAGCATGTTACCGGCGTCCATCGCACCATCACCCTTACCGGCACCCACCAAGGTATGCAGCTCATCGATGAATAAGATGATTTCGCCTTCGTGTTTGGCAATATCTTTCAGAACGGCTTTTAAGCGTTCTTCAAACTCACCACGGTATTTGGCACCGGCCAGTAAAGATCCCAGGTCCAGCGATAAAACACGTTTACCTTTCAGTCCTTCAGGTACTTCACCATTAATAATCCGCTGTGCCAGACCTTCGACGATTGCCGTTTTACCCACACCCGGCTCACCAATCAGTACCGGGTTATTTTTGGTGCGGCGTGACAGAACCTGAATGGTACGGCGGATTTCATCATCACGGCCAATCACAGGATCAAGCTTGCCTGCCAAAGCACGTTCAGTTAAATCAATGGTGTACTTATTCAGTGAATCACGCTGATCTTCATGATTATTGCTCATGACTTTTTCATCGCCTCGAAATTGATTAATGATCTGGCCTAAGGTTTCTGCCTTTAGGCCAACACTGTTTAATAAGGTTTTTGTGTTACCTGTTTCTGCCAGCGCCAACAGTACCCAATCTGTAGATAGAAACTCATCTCCGGCTTTTTGCGCGAAGCTGTCTGCCAAATGTAATACTTTTGCCGCTTCAGGGCTGAGATTGATATCCGCGGAGGGATTGCTCAGGGTTGCTGCATTACTTAGGGCCGTTTGCAGCTTGGTTTGCAATTCACGCAGATTGGCGCCGGCCTGCTGCAGCAAGCTGACATTGGATGCTTCATCCATCAAGGTGGCCAGAATATGAATCCCATCAATCGAGCTATGGTCTTTAGTCATGGCCAATGATTGTGCATCGGAAAGGGTTTGCTGCAGGCGATTGGTAAATTTCTCAAAACGCATTTTTGTTATTCCTCACAACAAATTTTCTACTTGATGGATATATGGGTGCGATTAATCAGATTTCAAATTATTTTTGTATATTTTTCAAAAACTTATTATCAAAAAATATACAGATTTCAATTATAATATTGGTGTAGTCAAATCATATTTCAAGTAAGCGAAAGAGAATTTTTAATGAGACCCCAAGACTAGCGCTAACTCATCATCTTGATTAAGCTATTTAGTTGTATCGGGATAATTTAAAACAAAATTGGCTTACATATGCTGTCCTAACCCTTCTACCAAATGAAGAACTTCAGAGAGTTTCTGTTCAGTTTGAATCAATACTCGAGGTGATTAATGGCCTTATCACTGATAAAGAAAAATTAGTTCAGCAACTTCCGTATGGCTTTCGCTCATACTTTTGTTTGGGACAAAGTAGTTTCATGATTCATTTTTATAAGAGCATCTTTTATGGATGATGTTTTAATTATGCGGATTTGACGATCCTTTCCCATACTCTTTTTCATTAAAATAAGCGTGTAATCAACAATAAAAAAACACCCTCAATCAAGGGTGCGTCTAAATAACGATAAAAATTATGGAGCCGGATTTGGCTGCTGACAGTGAATCGCTTCAATACCTTTCAGTACGTCTTCAGATAAATCGATTTCAAAGGCCTGAATATTTTCTTTTAACTGATCCAGATTGGTGGCCCCAATAATAGTACTGGTTACAAAGAACTGCTGTTTGATAAAGGCCAAAGCCAATTGCGTCAAAGTCAGACCATGCTGCTCGGCCAGTTGTGCATATTGTTCGGTCGCCCATTCACTTTCCGGATTGCTATAGCGGCTAAAGCGCGAATATAAAGTAACCCGAGCATTGGCAGGACGCGCACCATGACGGAATTTACCGGTCAGATAACCGAATGCCAAAGGTGAATAAGCCAACAGGCCTACACCTTCGTATTTGGCAATTTCTGACATGCCCATTTCATAAGTACGATTCAATAAGCTATAGGGATTTTGCACACTGACAAACTTAGATAAACCAAGTTTTTCAGCCAGATGTAAAAATTTCATGGTGCCCCATGGGGTTTCATTGGACAGGCCGATATAACGAATGCGGCCTTTTTGAATCTCTTGATGTAAAGCGGTTAAGGTTTCTTCCAGACCTGTTACTGCACGATCTTCTGCCGCTTCTACATTACCATAGCCCAGCTTGCCAAAGAAATTGGTTGGACGTTGCGGCCAGTGCAGCTGATATAAATCGATATAATCGGTTTGCAGACGTGCCAAGGACTGGTCAATCGCTGATGCAATTTCATCTGCAACGAAACGGGTTCTGCCATCCCGGATATGACTGCCGCCTTGTGAAGGACCGGCAATTTTTGAGGCCAGAAAAAGTTGGTCACGGCCACCGCGAGAGGCAATCCAGTTACCAATCATACGCTCGGTTGCACCTTGCGTTTCAGGTTTTGGCGGTACCGGGTACATTTCAGCAGTATCCCAGAAATACAGTCCCTGATCCAAAGCATAATCCAGTTGCTGAAAAGCCTCTTCCTGTGTGTTTTGCTCACCAAATGTCATGGTGCCCAAACAAATTTCCGGCAAAAGAATGCCTGTATCTGCCAATGGTCTGAACTGCATAAAAAAATATCCTTAAAATTTATCGGTCGTTTATTGCGATCACATGCGCTATAGCCTATCGGAATGATAAGGGGACTTAAATTATCTTTTCTAAAAAGCTTGTGCCAAATTGTTATGTTCGAATGAATTTGTGCTTTTAAAGTAGGGATAAAAAAAGCAAATCAGAAGATTTGCTTTTTTTTATTTTTGACTTATTCGTCTTCGAGCTCACCGGCACTGACCGTTTCTGGCTCCTCCAGAGAAACATCGAAAATCAGAATGGCTTTACCATCAGTTTCAATCATACCCTGTTCTTCAAGTGTCTTCAGTACACGGCCGACCATTTCGCGGGAACAACCGACAATACGGCCAATTTCCTGACGGGTAATACGAATCTGACGGCCATTTGGTAAAATCATCGCCTCAGGCTGAGAAGACAAGTCGATCAGGCAACGTGCAATACGGCCTGAAACATCAATGAATGCCAGATCAGTCACTTTACGTGTGGTATTTTTCAGACGGCGTACCAGCTGAGCAAATACCGCATAGCTCAGATCAGGATATTGCTTGCTGATTTCATGAAAATTTTCATAGGTGATTTCAGCAATTTCACACACATCACGTGTACGAACTTCTGCAGTACGTTGTGGATTTACCTCAAATAAACCCATTTCCCCAAAAAAGTCACCTGGATTTAAATATGCCACGACAATCTCACGATCATCATCTTCACGAAGAATGATGGATACAGACCCCTTCAAAATCAAATACAAAGATTTAGATTCTGATCCTGCATCAATGATCGTAGTACGTTTTGGATAACGATTAATATATGCACGTTTTAACAGTGCTTTCACGGATTCTGGTAATTGCCCCGGAGAAAGCGCATCTGTGCTCAATTGTGAAAAGTTTGAAGTCATGCTTACGGTTCCGAATATGGATAATGTATAGATCGCACAAGACCTAATGTGAACTTGTCACACAGTGGGATTGAAATTCCGTATCAACCCAATTTATGTTAGTGTACAGTTACTTGACAAATTTATAGCTTTTTTTAGGTAGTTGCAATGCAAACAAGCGTTCATTGGTTAGAGAATGTTGCTTTTGAAGCAAAAACTCAAAGTGGTCATACCATCATTATGGATGGTTCAGCGGAATATGGCGGTGAAAACCGTGGTCCCCGTCCAATGGAACTCCTTTTAACCGGTCTGGGTGGCTGTGCATCTTTTGATATTGTGACCATTTTGAAGAAAGCCCGTCAGGATATTAGCGATGTACGTTGTGAGTTAAAGGCTGAACGTGCGGATACAATTCCGGCAGTTTTCACGAAAATTCACTTACATTTTGTCGTGACAGGCAAAGCCATTAAAGAGAAACAGGTGGCAAAAGCCGTAGAACTTTCTGCAGAAAAGTATTGCTCTGCCAGCAAAATGCTTTCGGATGGCGGCGTTGAAATTACCCATGATTATGAAATTATCGAAGCAGAATAAACTTGCAATCTTCTAAAAATAGCAGCCTGAATGGCTGCTTTTTTAT
>SMEO01000270.1_pt1 | contig 9892 bp, 8 predicted proteins | sample 2456251 | NCBI WGS metagenome assembly SMEO01 (sample SAMN10132594, study PRJNA489261) | soil metagenome | isolation source: day1 control-silt loam soil ammended | place: USA | reverse complement strand
ATAAAAAGTTTAATGGAATCCATTTGTTATTGCTCCTCTTCACATAAGACAAAGCGATATCCTGCACCTCGTACTGTTTCAATTGATGACTGCACATGATAATCTGAAAGCTTTTTGCGTACACGTGTCATATTCACATTTAATGTATTTTCGTCGACAAACGCTTGGTCATCCCATAGTTCCTCCAATAGTTTTTCTCTCGATACTACTTTTGGCGCTTGCCCCATTAGTAATTCTAATATGACGCATTCTTTTTTTTGAAGTGGTATTACTTCATCCTTAATATGTAACTCCATACGTTCTAAAAAAAGCTCTAGTAACCCTAGCTTTACAGTTCGTTCTTCTTGCTTTGTTGCATATTCTCCGTAGGATCTGCGTAAATGGCTTTTGATTTTGGCCAAGACGATTTCATAGTTAAATGGTTTTGTGATGAAATCATCGCCGCCATTTTCTAAAGCGAAAACTTGGTCCATTTCTCCAGATCTAGCTGAGATGAATATTATTGGAATTGTTGTTAGTTGTCGAAGTTGGCGACACCAATAATAGCCATCAAACGAAGGTAAGTTGATATCGAGCAAAACAAGATGAGGATTGAATGCTTTAAAGTCATCAAGGATATTATCAAAGGATTCAACTGTTTGTACATCATAGTGATATTTTCGCAATGTATCGGCTAGTAATGATGCAATTTTCAAATCATCTTCTACGATTAATATTCGATGTGTTGTCATTTTGTCTCTCCTTCATCTTAAAAATTTACTGATTTTTTAATCATCAAATTTGATCTATTACAAATCTTTAAAGTAGAATTAGCGCTTTCCTGTCTCACTTAGAAGATGTTGAAAACTAATTTAATACTTATTTTGTTTGGTTTGAAGTGGAATCGGCTACGCTTTCCTGCGGGCGAGCGGTGAGTCTCCAAAAACCCGTGCTCCTGCATCGCTTCGCTAGCTTCGTCGCAAAAAATTCTTTTTGCAGAGCAAAAAGAATTTTCGCTACGTGCGGGGCCTCACCTGTCTCGCTTTTCCTAGCTAGGAGTCTTCACTATTTCCACTTTCAAACAAGTTTGAATACAAACTTACATTTGTCTGTTCAAAAACAGACTCACATTGTCATATAACAGTATGCTGTATTAATACATTAGTTTTATAAAGTCTTCTTTTGATACGCCGCCGAAGTATGTTGGGATGTCGATTTCGTTTAGGGCACTTAAGATTGTTTGTGGTTCGTATTTTTTGCCTTTTAGTACAGCTTCGATATCTTCCATTTCTCCTACGCCAAAGAAGTCGCCGAAGATGTGTACTTCTTCCATGATTCCTTTGTTTACTTCTAGGCGGATGTCGATAAATCCTGATGGGAATTTTTTTGTGCGTTGAATATTGAATTTTGGTGATTGGCCATAGTTCCAATCCCATTGTTGATAGCGTTCTTCAGATAGTTTGTAGATGTTATCCCAGTCTTCATCTGTTAGTTCGTAGTATTTAATGTTTTCTTCTCCACCGAAAATCGATTTTAATATTTCCATTCTGAATTCTTCAACAGTAATTGGGTTTTCCATAAAATCTACAATGTTAGCAACACGAGAACGAACAGATTTAATACCTTTAGATTCGATTTTTTCTTTTTTGACTTTTAGTGCAGCAACAACAGCATCGATATTTGAATTGAACATCAATGTACCATGGCTAAATAGACGGCCTTTTGTAGAGAACATGGCATTTCCTGAAATTTTACGTCCTTCTGCAAGGATATCATTACGACCAGAAAGTTCAGAATTAATGCCTAGTTTCTTCATGGCATCTACAACAGGTTGTGTGAACTTTTTAAAGTTTTGGAAGGATTCGCCGTCATCTTTTGTGATGAAGCTGTAGTTTAAGTTGCCTAGATCATGATAAACTGCACCGCCACCAGAAAGACGTCGAACTACGATAACGCCATTTTCTTCAACATAGTCTGTGTTAATTTCTTCAATTGTATTTTGATTTCTTCCAATAATGATGGAAGGTTGATTGATATAGAACAGTAAAAAAGATTCTTCTTCAACATTTAACGTTTTTAGTGCATATTCCTCTATTGCTAAATTAATACGTGGGTCATTAATTCCTTTATTATCTATGAAATACATCGATTTCACTCCTTAAATATTGTCACAAACTATTTTAACTTAAAATTGAATTTTTGTATTGACTAAGTCATCGTGTTATAATACAATACATAATATAGAAACAGTAATATAACAGAAATACTAAGGAGGAGATTTTCAATGTTAGAAAATGTTGTTGAATTTTTCAAAAACTTACCCGATAAACACTGTGTAGAATGTGGCGAAAAAATCGAAGAACAAAGCGAGTGCTATACAAACACTTGTGAACATTGCAATAATCTTTAATCTATCAGTCTTAAAGTATTTTTATATTACAAGTTTTAAATTTTCCCATTGCTTTGAAAATAACTCACCCCCCTCATCTCTGTCTGAACCGCAGATGATGAACTTATAAGTAAACCGCTTACGACAAAAAAGCGTAAAGAGCCTGAACCACTCTTTACGCTTTATTATTTTTCTTATTTTATATATTGATTGACTTTCGGCATGACTTTCGTTGCTAATAATTCCATAGAGCGAGCAACTGTTTCAAACGGTTGACCGCCAATATCTACCTGTGCCAAAAATCGTGTATGGCCCAATACTTCATGTTGCATCAAGATTTTCTCTACAACTTCATCTGGACTTCCAACAAACAGCGCTGTACGAGGTCCCGTCATTCTTTCAAATCCTTCACGGTCCAAATGAAATGCCATTCCGCGTTGCTTATTCACATAACCCCAATAGTTTTTGTAATAAGCGTAATATTCATCTCTTGCTTTACTGCCATCCTCATGAATGTAACCATGTGCAGTTACGGCTACTTTATATTGTTCTTGCGGATGTCCTGCAGCGATAAATTCACGTTTATATGCATCGACAAGTGGAACGAAATATTTGGGGTCACCACCAAGAACGGCAAGGGCAAGGCCTGTTCCAAATCGTCCAGCGCGCATTGCACTCTCCGGTGTACCTCCAACGCCAATCCATGTAGGAATTTCTTTTGTTGCACGAGGCGAAATTTGTGCATTTCTTAAAGGTGCACGTAATTGCCCATTCCAAGTGATGATTTCTTCTTTATTTAATTTTTGCCAAAGCGCTAGATTTTCTTCGAATAGTTCATTGTATTGTTCTAAATTGTACCCAAATAGAGGAAAAGATTCGACAAATGCTCCACGACCTGCTATGATTTCTGCTCGACCATCAGATAACAAATCTAAAGTAGCAAAGTCCTCATATAATCGAACTGGGTCAACTGTACTTAATACAGTAGTGGTACTAGTTAGTTTAATATTCTTTGTTTGTTGTGCAATGGCACTAAGCACAACTGGCACAGATGAAACAGCGTAATCTAATCGATGATGCTCACCTACTCCGAAAATTTGAAATCCTAATTCATCGGCTAGTTTTGCTGCTTTTAATACATCTTGAATTCTTTCTTTTGCTGATACAGTTTGACCAGTGTATGGATTGGGTCCTATATCAGCTAGTGTATATATACCAAATTCCATTGATTTTCTCTCCTTATTTTTCCACCACAATACGATTGCCAGATGGATCGACTGTTATAAAGCCATCAGATGTTTCTTCAACTTTTGCACCAAGAGAAGTGAGTCTTTTGATAACATCTCCATCACCTTCATCTAGTTGCACCGTATAGCTTTGCAGACCAACTTGGTTGTCTGCAGGTTTTGGAGCGCCTACGCCATTCCATGTATTTAGTCCAATATGATGGTGATAATCTCCTGTTGAGATAAACAATGCTTGGCTGCCATATCGTAAAACGACTTTATATCCTAGTGATGTATAAAATTCTTCTGCTTCGTTAAGATTTGCTACATGTAAGTGAATATGACCCATCACTGTATTTGCTGGAAGGCCATTCCATTCTCCCTCACGACTATTCTTCAAATCATCAAAGTTTAATGGTTCTGTTTTCATAAACACTTGATTATTTGACCATTTCCATTCTTCTGGTGCACGATCTCGATATATTTCAATACCGTTGTGGTCTGGGTCGCGTAAATAAATTGCTTCACTGACATCATGATCTGATGCACCGAAATAGACTCCATTTTGTTGTAAATAGTGGACGATATTTGCTAAATCTTTTCGGCTTGGTAATAGGATTGCAAAGTGATAAAGGCCTGTCGTTTTTTGTGGTGATTGAAATGCCCCTTCAGGTTGTATGATTGATAAAATACTTGTTTTGCCATCTGTTGTGAAAACAACTCGATTTGCCGTTTGGTTTAAAATTTGAAATCCAATTACTTCTGTGTAGTATTTTATTGAGCGTTCTAAATCTGTTACTTTTATTTCAACGTGTTTTACATACATATTTGGTTTTTCATGATATTTCATGGTAGGTCCTCTTTTCTTTTTAGCTTTTTTCTTTTTAACTTACTTTTCGTAACTTACTATATTTTAGTTATTAGATTATGTCAAGTAACTAGTTTTATCGTGGTTCTATTTTAGGGAAGTGAAACAGTTTTATACTAATTTTGTTTTAGCTTGAAGTGGAACCAACTTCGCTTTCCTACGGGCGAGCGGTGAGTCTCCTCGTCGCTTCGCTCCTGCGGGGCCTCACCTGTCTCGCTTTTCCCGTGGGAGTCTACGTTGGTTCCACTTCAATATTGTTGGGGTACTAATCTTCACCAAATGTCTCCCAAAATTACATTATAGTATTCATTCTTGCTTTTTTAATTGTCCCACCAACAATCCCTTAGAGACATTCTCAAATTCACTTCAACAATATTTGGAGTACTAATCTCCTCAAAAGTTTCCAATCAATATTGCATTTAAAGTATACTTTCATTCTTACTTATTCAGTGGATTCTCATACTTGATTACACAACCTCAACATAAAAGCCTTCCATCATTTAAATGATTGGAAGGCTTTTGTTTATTTTAATGTGAGCACCAAGCAACTATTCAACTGCTTCTTTTGCATAGTGTTTTTTATAAAGACCTATGAAGAATAAGCATGTGATGAATAGGAAGCATGCCATGAAGGCTAGTAATACGAACACGTTTTGTGTCCAGTATGATAAATCACCTGTTGAAATGGCTGCTCTAAATCCTCGTACTGTATAAGTTACCGGTAATAAATTATTAAAGAATTGTAATGGTTTTGGTATTAGTTCTAATGGGAATGTACCTGCACAAGTTGTTAGTTGAATAACCATTAAGATTAAAACAACATACCGACCTGGATCTTTAAACATGGATACAAACATTTGAACTAATGCGATAAATGTATAGCTTGCTATCAATGCGAGTAAGAAAGTAGCACCCAGGTTTTGCGGTTGAAGTCCTAATGCTAATTTTACAATTATGATTGCAAGCACCGATTGTAAGAATCCTATTACCGCTAAAACAGAGACTTTACTGAAGAACCATGCGAATCCGCTTGTTGGACGGATAGACGGTTGGACTAATGGAAAGACCACTGAAATAACGACTGCACCTACAAATAAACCCAATGTGATAAAGTATGGTGCAAAGCCAGTACCATAATTCGGTACTTTATTGATTGACTCTTTTTCTACTGCTACAGATTGGCCTACCATATCATACGTTTTGTCATTTGCATGTACTTTGGATGCCGTATCGTGAGCATCAGTTAGGCTTGATTGCAATGTATTTGTGCCTTTTGCTAAATCTTTCGTACCATTTACTAATTGATTTGAGCCACTTTCTAATTGGTCTAAACCACTTGCTAGTGATTGTGTGCCGTTACTTAATGTGCCAAGACCTGTATTTAATTGACCTGACCCGTTTTGCAATTGTCCCATCCCAGATACAAGTGACTGCGTACCGTTACCTAATGTATTTAAACCTGCTGCCAATTCGCCTGAACCATTTTGTAATTGTCCAAGTCCTTGATCAAGAGAAGTTAAACCAGTTTGTAATTGACTAGCACCATTATTTAATTTTTTGGCTCCTTCTACAGATGAATCCCAATTGGATGCCAGCTTTTCTGTACCTGCTGCTAATTGCTTTGTACCAGGCTGTAATTCATTTTGAACGGATGTGTTCATTTTATTTAAGCCTGCTGATACAGTTGCTGCTCCATCTTTTAATGCTGTTAAATCTTTTGTTGTTGGAACAGTTACTGAAGACACGCGATTATTTAGTTGTGCAACCCCTGAGCTTAAACTAGCTGCACCTGCATTCACATTAGCGGCTCCAGAGTCAATAGATTTTGCAGTTGCAAGCAAAGCATCCTTTTGTTCTTGTGGAAGATCCATTGCATTAATTTGAGCAATTAATTGTTTAGTACCTCCCGCTAGAGATTCTGTTCCTTTTGCTAATTCAGATGCCCCATTATTAAGGTTGCTAACACCTGTTTGCAGTGAAGTGACTTGTGTTGGCATTTCACCTAAACCAGTTACTAACTGTGATACACCCTCTGATACTTGACTTGCTCCTGGTGCTAACCGAGCAAGACCAGAGCTTAACGAACCCACTCCATCATTCACCTTTTGTGCACCAGCATTTAGCGCATTAATGTTATCCGTATTCCCAACTAATCCTGCAACTAAAGAATCTGTACCTTTTTTTAAATCAGATGAACCAGATACTAATTGGCTAGATCCATCTTTTGCGGAAGTAATTCCATGCGTTAATTGATTAGCACCATTTTCTGCTGATTTGGCACCATCATCGATTTGACTTGCACCTGTTGCTGCGGAATCTATTCCTGATTTTAAAGATGAAGAGCCATCTGCTGCAGACTTAGCACCATCACGTAATGCTCCAGCTCCATTTGAAGTGGATTTTATACCGTTTGCTAATTCACTGGCACCATCATTTAACTTATTGGAGCCGTCATTTAGTTTACTTGCACCATCAGCCGCATCTCCATATCCGTCACCCATTTTTTTAATATTTGCAAACAATTGTCTTGCATAGGTTGCAGATACTTGTTTGTTTACTTCTGCTCGTATTTTCTCTACTGCAGAATTACCAATTTGACTTCCTAAGAAATTCAATCCCTCATTTGGTTGATAAATAATTTTCATCTGTTCAGGACGATCTTGTAACAACGTCCCTGCATTTTGACTGAAGTCGTTAGGAATTTTAATAATCATATAATAATCGCGATTATTTAATCCTTTTTTGGCTTCACCTTGGGGTAATTCTTTAAATTTAAATTCTTTACTTTTTACTAATCGATCGACTAATTCATTTCCTAATTTTAGTTCTTCTCCATCTACTTTTGCCCCTGTGTCATTATTGACAATTGCGACTGGTAGTTTTTCCAAATTTCCGTATGGATCCCAAAACGACCATAAAAACATCCCCGCATAAATTACTGGAACAAAGAGAATGGCAAAAAGTGAAATGAATAACATTTTATTTGTAAAAATACTTTTCCATTCAGCTTTAAACATAGATTTTTCTCCTTTCTAAAACCAAATGACTGCTTTGTTCAATTGGTCATTTTTCCTTAAAAAAAGAGTCTCATGGTAAGAGACCTCTAAAAATCGTATCTCGAAACAATTCAGCGATTTTTTCTTCTGAAAGCTCTGAATCATGTGTTGTACCCCAGTCAGCTACAAATCCAATATATGCTTTTAATAACATATATGCCACAAGCTCAGAATCGCATTCTCGTATTTCTTTTTTTGCAATAGCTGTATCGATTTTTTCAGCTATGTACGAAACAATTTCTTGCTCTACTTTTACTAACATCGTTTTGACTGCTGGCGTTCGTATTTCTTTCTCTTCTTCTACTAATTTTGCATAGAGTTGATGTACTTCTCTAAATTGCAAAATTTTCATCAGTACATTATGTGCATTTTCTTGGAATGGTCCATTTGGATTGATGACTTGATCCACTTCTGTCTTCATTTCTGAGATCATTTTCACGACGATCTCTTGAAAGAGTATTTCTTTATTTGCAAAGAAAGTATAGATTGTACCTTTTCCGACGTTTGCGATTTTCGCTACTTGATCCATTGTTGTTGCTTTATATCCAAATAGAGAGAAAGATTTTGAAGCTGCTTCAAGTATCTCTTGTCTCCTATCCATTTTGATTCCCACCTGCTTTCAATAATAAAAATGACCAGAAAACCATTTTAGTCATCTGGTCATTTATTTTACACTCTTTAATTTTTTGTTGCAAGTACGTGGGGCAAATTAATGATCATCTTGTCCTTTTGCAGAGGATTCATCCATGTTCTCATCGGTTTTGTCTTCTTTGTCTTCTTTTACTTTGCTCATATCTGGATTCCCTACGACGATTTTTTGCTTAGGCATTGTGTGGAGTCCTCGAGCAGTTGTATGTGCATACATATAGTAGACGCCATCTTGATCAAATTTAGTTGTTGCTTTGTATATTCCGTTTTTGTCCAATTTTCCATCAATCATTTTGCCTTGATCTCGATATCCTGATTCCCAGACTTCAAATTTTACTTCATCTGCATCATCTACATCTTTGCCACCTTGTGTAACATGTGCACTCAAGTCCACGTCTTTTCCGACGTCAACTTTTTCTGGTGTTTGAATATCTACTTTTACTTCAACTGTTGTTCCTTCAGTATTAGATGTCGAAGTTGTTTTTGACGAATCCGTATTATTACAGCCAGCAAGTAAACCTAAAATTACAGCTAAACTAATGAACATTTTCTTCATCATTAAAACTCCTCTATTAATGGTATTTGTATCGTAACAAGTGTTCCGGTACCTAATTCGCTAGCGATGTGCCAAGTTCCTTTATGCTCCTTAATAAGCTGGTCCACGATAGAAAGTCCTAATCCACTTCCTCCATCACTTCTACTACGTGCTTTGTTGACTCTATAAAATCTTTCTGTAATATAAGGTAGGTCTTCTTTAGGAATTCCTATCCCATGATCTTGTATTGTAATTACTGCAGAGTCTCCTTCTTTTATAGCTCTAATCATGATTTCAGTCTGTTCTCCTGAGTAACGAAGAGCATTCTCGATTAAATTAATCAAAATTTGCTTTAACTTTTCTTCATCCGCATTTATGATTATGTCTTCATTGATATCGGTATGCATAATGATTGCTTTATGCTGTGCCTGTTGTCTAGTGATTTGCACTACTTCTCGGATGGTTTCAGCAAGAGGTAATGGATATAAAGTAATCTCATCCTTTTGGCTTGCATCCCTTGATAACTGTAGAAGCTCGTTCGTCAGTTTTTCTAGACGATTTGCTTCTCGAACGATTAATGCTAACGTTTCTTGTTTTTGTGACGCATCAATATATCCATTTTCTAAAGCTTCCCCATAACCTTTGACATAACTTATTGGTGTCCGCAATTCATGGGAGACTGTTGCCAAAAATTTCTTTTGAGCCTCGTCCTCTTTTTGAATCGAAAGAGCCATCTTGTTAAAGGTTTGCGCAAGCTGTCCAATTTCATCTTTAGAACTAACGTTAACTCGGGTTTCATAGTCACCAATAGCCATTTTCTCAGCTGCATTTTGTAATTCTTTTAATGGTTTCATAATATGTTTGATTCCTTTAAATACGCCAATACCAATCAATAAAACAAAGATTACTGCACTGCCTAGTAAAATCAAAACCTCTTTTGAAGCCATTTCAGTAATTTTAGCAAGCGGATAGTAAATATAAATAATGCCTTCTAATCGATGATGGTCGGTAAGTGGAATAATTGCTGAAATAATTTGGCGATCAAATCGTTTTTCATATCCTTTTTTGGTAATCGTTTTCCCATTTAATAGCTGCTGACGTTCATCTGGACCGATTAATGTTTCGTAATCAATATCAAATGGAACACAAGCACTTAATTCTCTAGGGTTTCGAACGGCGAATACGTTTACA
>SMEO01000374.1_pt1 | contig 9916 bp, 9 predicted proteins | sample 2456251 | NCBI WGS metagenome assembly SMEO01 (sample SAMN10132594, study PRJNA489261) | soil metagenome | isolation source: day1 control-silt loam soil ammended | place: USA | reverse complement strand
GTGACCGCCACCGATAACAATGACATCGTATACTTTAGGATAATGCATAGTGGTAATTGAGAGATAAAAAAGGATAGCTGAGTATTATAGCAAATTTCATTCTAAAGTAGACAGATTCAGTCGAATTTATCCTGAGATAAAAAATGAATCATCCTGTACAAGAATCAAGCACTGTAATTTAACTTTGCAGAGGGACTATATAAATTAAACATATAAGTTCAGAAAATTACTCGATTTACACTGTTTAATTTTGAGTATTTTTTAAGCTATATACTGCTTACATTACAAACAAAGGTATAACTGATGAATAAGAATATTTTTCTCTCAACTGTTCTGTGTGGTTTATGTTTTGCGCCATTTGCAGCCTCAGCAAATGATAAGGTCGAAACCACTTATAATGCGCAAAAGTATCAACAGGTTTGTAAAGGCAAAACCCAAGGTGCTCAAGTCAGTTTTGCTCATCGAGGCATTATCTGGAATGGAACCTGTGAGCCACAGTTTTTCGCTTCATCAAAAAATGCTTCAATCAAAGGTGATGAAGCTGAACTCATGAGTACCTGTAGTGGCAATAGTAGCGCGACCACCGCCACCATTAATGGAACCGAAGTCAAAGGTAAATGTGCTTTAGGCTTTATGCCGCCACGCCCTCAGGGACAATCCCAAATGCACAGTCAGCCAATGCAACCACAAATGAGCCAGCCGCAAATGCAGCAACCAATGAATGACCAACAGACTCCGCCTGATGCGCAAATGCAAACTCAGCCAGGCATGTAAGCTGTCATAGCTCTAAATAGCTTACATTTCAAGTAAAAGCTTTGACGGGCAAAGTGAATACATTTTGCCCGTTTTATATTGCTTATTTATTCAGCTCCGCTACACTTAAAATCTATCTAAAAATCAATAATAAAAAGGATTTTTCATGGATTCGGGGTTTTTTAACTTTTTTTTGCCTATTACATTGGCAATCATGATGATGGGGCTGGGACTCGAATTAAAAATCAAGGATTTCCTGCGCTTAAGCCGCTATCCTAAAGTCATTTTTATTGCCCTATTTACACAGCTCGTGCTGTTGACCAGTATTGCTTTCTTTATTTGCCTGATTCTGGACTTAGCTCCTTTACTCGCAGTAGGTTTAATGCTTCTGGCCGCTTCACCAGGAGGCCCAACCGCCAACCTGTTTAGCTATCTGTATAAAGGCGATGTCGCACTGAATATCACCCTGACTGCCATCAATACCATCATTTCTATTTTCACCCTGCCCTTTATTATCAATCTCTCATTACAATACTTTATGAGTCACGACTCGACTGTGACATTTCCAGTTGAAAAAATGATACAGGTGTTTTTAATTACCCTGATCCCCGTGATCATCGGGATGCTGCTTCGAGCCAAATTTCCACATTTATCCATTACCGTCAGCAAATCGATGCGCTTCGTTTCAATTAGTTTTTTAAGCATACTCTTGATATTTGCCGTTTTTAGAGATCGTTTTAATCTCTTTGAATATTTTTCCAGTATTGGTTTAGCTACTGTGATTTTATGTTTTTCCAGCCTGTTTATTGGTTATTGCATTCCGCTACTGATGGGTATTCCAGAAAAAATGGCACGGGCCTGTACCTTTGAAATCGGCATTCATAATACGGCGATTGCGATCACCATTGCGATTTCGGTCTTAGGCGATGTCACTATGGCAATTCCGGCCGGCATTTACACCATTGTCATGTATAGTTTTGCGACTATTTTCGGGGTAATGATGAGTCGCCAATATATCGCTTATCGCCATAAAAATCGTTTATCGGATTTGTAATTTATTTGGCTGAGTCTGCGATAAAGCTGTATGCTTTTCCCAAGAAAAGCAAAAGTATTAAAATAATTTTTAACAAGGAGCATGACAGATGGATTCTGGCATTATTACGATTTTACTGCCGCTTGCGCTCGCGATTATTATGGTGGGTTTAGGTCTCGAACTTACCCTCAAAGATTTCGCCCGGGTCACCCAACATCCTAAAGCTGTTTTAGTCGCATTATTTTGCCAACTGGTCTTATTGGTCGGTATTGCATTTATCCTGTGTAAAGTTTTGGCCCTGCCTCCACTTCTTGCCGTGGGTCTGATGCTGTTAGCTGCCTCACCTGGCGGCAGTACGGCCAATCTGTTTAGCTATCTTTTCAAAGGTGATCTGGCACTCAACATCACCCTGACTGCGATTAATTCAGTGATTGCAGCCTTAACTTTACCGTTGATCGTTAATTTTTCGATTATGCATTTCATGCAGGACAGCCAGCAGATCACACTCCAGCTTGGTAAAATTCTTCAGGTGTTTGGCATCATTATTATTCCTGTCGCGATTGGTATGCTGATTCGACATCATGCACCACGCCTGACTGAAAAACTGAATAGACCGCTGCGTATTTTTGCAGTCATATTCTTGATTCTGATTATTGTCGGGGCCATCTATAGTGAACGCACCAATATTGCCGAATATCTGACTCAGGTCGGTGTCGCCACGGCATTGTTCTGTATTTTCAGCCTGACCATCGGCTATTTTGTCCCCCGCTTAATGAATATAGATACCGCTCAGGCACGGGCCAGTGCCTTTGAAATCGGCATTCACAACAGCACATTAGCCATGACCATTGCCCTGACCGTGATGTCCAGCACTGCTGTGGCCATGCCTGCCGCGGTTTATTCAATCTTCATGTATATTTTTGCTGCCATTTTTGGTCTACTGCTTAACCGCTTTGCACCATTAGACAGAACACCTCTTCTCTCTAAGGTTTCATAAGTCTTTATAGAGCTTTATACAGGGTGCTTCGGCATCCTTTTTATTTTGGGTATGCATCAAGAAGATAGCAGCGTTGTGTCTGAACTTCCGTTACAATAGCTTTTTGAAAAATGTATAAAGGTTATTTCTGTGAAGTGGTTACAAATTCATATTACGGTTGAACAAGCTCAGGTCGATTATACTGAGACATTACTCAGCTCACTAGGCGCAGTGAGTGTGACCCTGGATGATGCTGAAAACCAGGATTTGCTGGAACCACTTCCAGGCGAAACACCACTCTGGAATAAAGTGATTGTGACTGGTATTTATGCACAGGAAGAAGGCGAAGAAATTGACGTTGCTGCACTAGAAACCTTTATTGGTGCGCAAATGCCAGAAGCGCCGATCAAGTACGAATTCATTGAAGATCAGGCTTGGGAACGCACCTGGATGGATGCGTATGAGCCAATCCAGATTGCTGAAAAATACTGGATTGTACCGGAATGGATGCAAGCACCTGAAGCCGATGCAGTCAATATCAAGCTTGATCCGGGTCTGGCATTCGGTACAGGGAACCACGCCTCTACATTCTTGTGCTTACAATGGCTCGGCAAAATTGACGTTAAAGACAAAATCGTCATCGATTATGGCTGTGGTTCAGGCATTCTCGCGGTAGCTGCCCTGCTCTTAGGTGCTAAAAAAGCATATGCCACTGATATTGACCCACAAGCAGTTCTGGCCACCCAGCAAAATGCTGAACTGAATGGTGTACTGGACAAACTTTATGTCGGCCTGCCAGAAGAATTTAGAGATGAACTCGGCACTACCAAGGCTGACGTATTTGTTGCCAATATTTTGGCTGCGCCACTAATGATGTTGGCTCCTGAGTTCGCAACTTTAATTAAATCTGAGGGACAGTTCGCACTTGCCGGAGTTATCGAAGAGCAAGTTGCTGATGTTACTAGCATTTACTCAAATTATTTTGATATATTAGACGTAGAAAAACGAGACGAGCACTGGTGCCGTATCTCGGGTAAACGCCATAAGAATGAATGAGTCTACAAATAGTTTATGAGTGACAAACGAACCCATTGCCCTACCTGTTCCACCACCTACAAGGTCACAGTTGCTCAACTCACCATTGCGCAGGGTATGGTTTGCTGTCCCAAATGTACCACTTCATTTAATGCCTTATCGCATCTGGTGGCCGAAGCCCAAAACTCGGTCACTACCTCAGCGTCTCAGGATCAAACCTATTCTCGATATAACCCACCTGTATATGGTCGCGATCAACAGCAAAATACGCACAGTCTTTTATATATTTTCGATCAGAAAGTTGAACATTCAAATATCGATCTGGAAACCTATTTAAACAATCTGAACTATTTCAGTACCGAACCTATCTCGGTACTGCCGAGCATGAACTGGGAAGATCAGGCAGAAAAACAGATATACCGTGGGCCAATGTATTATATTGGCTGGAGCATCTTGAACCTGATGCTATTTGGCGTATTGCTGTTCCAGTTTTTCTGGTTTAATCCGCAATACATCAAAAATAGTCATATCATGAGTCTGGCCTTTAACAATGTATGCGAGGTGTTTAATTGTTCCAATCTGGAAAAATACTACACGCTGATTCAGGTCAATAAAGTCAAGATCAAGGCAACCAGTCACAAGAAAACTGAATTTAGCGGTGAGCTGATCAACTTCCATGACCGTAGCCTGGCTTTACCGATTTTAAAAATCAATCTGGAACAGCGCGGTGAAGTTGTTGCGACTTATAACCTGTCTGCCAAAGAGTATCTGATTGAAAGTCTGGTCAATATTGAACGTATCCCGAAAAACAGTCCATTTAAATTCAAATTTGAGCTTCCTGTCGATCGTAAAAGCTTTGATCGCTATAGTTTGGAAATAATTCGCCCTTAATCTGAATAGAAAGCATTAAAAAATTAAAAAAAGTTAAAAAAAATGCAGTTTTCTTGCTCACTTTTGCTTAGACAATGGTATGATACGCGCCACGAAAGCTATGTGCTGCAACTCCTCGCTACTTTTTCACAACAAATACAGTCTTGCCTAATGCGCTATAAAATTTATTGCGTATCGTGCAGATTTTTTTGTTTTGATTTTGGTCAGTAACAAAACTTTAACTATTGTTACGCTTATTTTTCGACCAAAACGTTGAGATGTGTCAAGCTATTGGCTCAATGCAATGATTAAGTTTTAGAACTCCAGTTTTAGGATCTAAAGCGGAGTTCATTTCAATTTTAGACCACTTTTTATATCGCTTTACCCAAGCGATATTTGTTTTTCGGATTAATTCGCATGAATAGCAAATCTCCTATTTTTACTGCACAATCTGATGTTGCTTTACGTATCCACGTAGATCGCGCAGTTCGCCATTATTTTGCGCAACTACAGGGCGAGCAACCATCTCAGGTATACGACATGGTGCTAGCAGAAATGGAGAAACCTCTTCTATCTGTAGTTCTAGAATATACACGTGGTAACCAAACACGTGCTGCCGAGATTCTCGGACTCAACCGTGGTACTTTACGTAAAAAGTTAAAAGCTCACGGTTTAATGAGTGAATAAATGATAAAATGCTTGCGGCTTCCGCAGGCATTTTTTTTAACCTGTAAATTGCTGATTTTGTTTTATTCTGTTCCTTGAAAACTGTGACGAAGATCATGACTATTAAACGCGCTTTAATCTCTGTGTCTGACAAGACTGGTATTGTTGAATTTGCACAAGAACTTGCTGCTCTAGGGGTAGAAATTTTATCTACAGGTGGTACCTACAAATTGTTGAAAGACAATAGTGTCGCTGTAGTAGAAGTTTCAGAGCATACTGGTTTCCCAGAGATGATGGACGGCCGTGTAAAAACGCTACATCCTAAAATTCATGGTGGTATTCTGGCTCGTCGTGGTCTAGACGAAGCTGTGATGGCTGAACACAACATTGATGCTATTGATTTAGTCGTTGTAAACCTCTATCCATTTGCTGCAACTGTAGCAAAACCAAACTGTTCACTGGCTGATGCGATCGAAAACATCGACATTGGTGGCCCTACCATGGTTCGCGCTGCGGCAAAAAACCATGCATCTGTAGGCATCGTGGTGAATGCTTCTGACTATGCCACTGTTGTAGCTGAGCTTAAAGCTGAAGGCGCTTTATCGCATGCGACTCGTTTCGACCTTGCAGTAAAAGCATTTGAACATACTGCACAATATGACGGCATGATCGCATCTTACCTTGGCGCTCGCGTAGGCAAACAAGAAGGTGAAGCGGACAAGTTTGCACGTACCTTCAATACACAATTGAACAAAGTTCAAGATCTTCGTTACGGTGAAAACCCGCACCAGTCTGCTGCGTTCTACGTTGAAGACACAGCGACAGAAGCCTCAGTTTCAACTGCGAAACAGCTACAAGGTAAAGAACTCTCTTATAACAACATTGCAGACACAGACGCTGCACTTGAATGTGTTAAATCTTTTGCGAAACCTGCTTGTGTAATCGTTAAGCACGCAAACCCATGTGGCGTTGCAGTGTCTTTAGACGGCATTCAAGCGGCTTATGACCTTGCGTATGCAACAGATCCCGAATCTGCATTTGGCGGCATCATTGCATTCAACCGTGAATTAGACGTTGCAACTGCACAAGCGATTGTTGAGCGTCAATTCGTTGAAGTGATCATTGCACCAAGTATTGCTGATGGCGTACTTGAAGTGACTGGTGCGAAGAAAAACGTACGTGTTTTAGTTTGCGGTGAACTTCCAGCAATCGATGCACGTCAATCGCAACTTGATTACAAACGCGTGAATGGCGGCTTGTTAGTACAAGATCAAGACTTGGGCATGATTACTAAAGCTGATCTTAAAGTGGTGACCAAGCGCGCTCCGACTGAACAAGAAATCGATGACATGATCTTTGCCTGGAAAGTCGCAAAATACGTGAAATCTAATGCGATTGTTTATGCGAAAAACCGTCAAACCATTGGTGTTGGCGCAGGTCAAATGAGCCGTGTTAACTCTGCTCGTATTGCTGCAATTAAAGCTGAACATGCTGGCTTGGTGGTTGAGGGTGCTGTCATGGCGTCTGACGCATTCTTCCCATTCCGTGATGGTATTGATAACGCCGCTAAAGCGGGTATCAAATGCATTATCCAGCCGGGTGGTTCTATGCGTGACGAAGAAACCATTGCGGCTGCTGACGAAGCAGGTATTGCGATGGTGTTCACTGGCATGCGTCATTTCCGTCACTAATTGATTCAAAGTCGTATTTATTAATCCCCCTAAATCCCCCTTTGTAAAAAGGGGGACTTTTCACAAATAAAGGGACATTTTTATTCGTGAAGCCCTTCTTTTTTACAGGGTGAGAAGCATGGCTTCGCAAGGTGGGATTCTATTCTTTTGAGGGATTTTTAGATGAATATTTTAGTTTTGGGTAATGGCGGTCGTGAACATGCACTTGCATGGAAAATCGCACAAGACGATAAAGTTGCAAAAGTCTTTGTTGCTCCGGGCAACGCAGGTACAGCCACTGAAAATAAATGTGAAAACGTAAATTTAAGTATTTTAGACAATGCTGCGATTATCGATTTCGCAAAAAACAATGCAGTTGAGCTTGTCATTGTCGGCCCAGAAGCTCCATTGGTAAACGGTGTCGTTGATGCTTGCCGTGAAGCGGGTGTAAAAATTTGGGGTCCAACTCAATTTGCTGCGCAGCTTGAAGGCTCTAAAGCTTTCGCGAAACATTTCTTAAAACGCCACAACATTCCAACTGCGTTTTACGATGTATTTACAGAAGTAGATGCTGCGAAAGCATTTGTTGAAAAAAATGGTGCGCCGATCGTCATTAAGGCCGACGGTCTTGCTGCGGGCAAAGGTGTGATCGTTGCCATGACCAATCAAGAAGCATTTGATGCGATCGATGACATGCTTGCAGGCAACAAATTTGGCGATGCAGGTTCTCGCGTTGTAATTGAAGAATTCCTTGCAGGCGAAGAAGCATCTTTCATTTGTATGATTGATGGCGACAACATCTTACCTATGGCGACTTCACAAGATCACAAACGTATCTTTGAAGGCGACCAAGGTCCAAACACGGGTGGTATGGGTGCTTACTCGCCTGCGCCTGTTGTGACTGCGGATGTATTTGAAAAAACCATGAATGAAGTGATGCGTCCTACCGTTGAAGGTATGAAAAAAGACGGTCACGTTTATACTGGTTTCTTGTACGCTGGCTTGATGATTGATGAACAAGGTCAACCGAAAGTGATCGAGTTCAACTGTCGTTTTGGCGACCCTGAAACTCAACCCATCATGATGCGTTTAAAATCATCTTTAGTGGATTTGGTTCAAGCAGGCTTAGACGGTAATTTACCGAAAGAAGCTGAATGGGATGAGCGCAAGACTGTCGGTATCGTACTGGCATCAAAAGGCTACCCAGAAACATCAAGTGATGCAAAAGTTTTCCATGCCGGTACGAAAGCCAATGAAAATGGCGAGATTGTGACTGCGGGTGGTCGTGTACTTTGCGTAACTGCGCTTGGTAATACGATTGGTGAAGCACAAGCCAAAGCTTTGGAACTTTGCAAAAAAGTGACATTCGACGGCGTTCAATATCGTAAAGATATCGGTTACCGTGCCATTGCACGTGAAAATGCTTAATCTTAATTTTGATTAAGTAAAAACCCCGCTGAGTGCGGGGTTTTTTAATACATTTATTTCATCAGAGATACTAATTCTTTCCATTCATCAAAATTATTATTATGTGAATTATTCCAATTGATTTCTTGTCCAATTTTTATTTCTCTCATACCTATATTTTTATAATCCGTAGCAGACTCTAGAAGTTCGGGCAATTGTTCCCATAACGTAATAACTACTTCACGATTTGGCTGTCTTCCTCTATGTGCTAAATTATTACGAGATTTTCGAGCGCATTCTAGTATTTTATAATTTTGCCTTGTGATAACTTTAGCCAACCTCAAAAGCTTATGTTTTGTAGCAATATGCTTTAAATAATTACTTTCTTTGTAATTTGCATGACACTTTTGCACTCGTCTTGGATAATTATCTTTATGCCTAATATAAATTTGCTTCCATAAAATTTCTGTAAGTTGTTCAACAACAATCCAAAGATTATTTAAAGCATCATTAATATTTTGATTGATTAACGATGTATAACCATTTAAAAGAAAAAATGGCGTGAAAGTAGGTATAGATTCAAGAATTTCTCGCCCATCCATATAAGCTTTTTGCAAATCATTTAAATGTAAAACTCTTGGAACCATCAATGGCTGAAACCTATCTGCAATAGATGCCCAATTGAATCTCAATTGATTATAAAGCGATGGTGCATAACAAAATAAGTGCGTTTTTTCATGTAAAGTCCCTACTGTTAACTCATGTGGATGCAATACTTCTGTATGAATTCCACCTAATAAAAAACGACAGAGAATTTCATTTAACTTAGTAATACCATCAACTCTCTTTGAAAATTTTTCACTTTGAGGTATTGCTATTCCACCATCATAGCTGATCAATACATCTAAATTATCCTCTAAAGAAAGTATTCCTATTACTTTAGATAATTGCATTCCATCATAAGAATTGTTATTGATTTGATCTAATGAGAACTGAAACTGTGGTTGTTTATCACTCACTATTGCTGAATAGGGTTTTAAATGTACCATCCAAGCAGGATTGTATGATGGTACGCTAGAAGTAGGCTCTATATAATCAATTGGCGCATCTGTTCTCTCAATCCAACCACCATCATACCAAACTGATGTTTCTGTTGGTCTTGTTTTAATATTTTTAGTTAGTGTCTTAGGAGTATTACGATTATCAGAAAGAAAGGGATCATAATCATCTTCAAAAGCATAAATCTGACCTGTTTCCTTATCCTGATAATTCTTCACAAATACATCTCTGTTATAATTAATTCGTCAATAATAGTGTAATACCACGATGCCATCCATAAGCATTCAGCCCCCTAGCCTGATCCTCCGCCAATGGAAAGACTCCGACACCGACCCATTTATCCAAATGTGCACAGACGATGAAGTTATGTGCTATTTCCCAAAGAAGCTGAATCGAGATAACACCCTGATGTCTAGAACAGCGCAACGCTACTTTGATTCCATCAAT
>SMEO01000269.1_pt1 | contig 9959 bp, 11 predicted proteins | sample 2456251 | NCBI WGS metagenome assembly SMEO01 (sample SAMN10132594, study PRJNA489261) | soil metagenome | isolation source: day1 control-silt loam soil ammended | place: USA | reverse complement strand
ATCATGATTCAGAAGCTCTGCTTGTTCTTTTGTACGAGTAAAAATAGTAACATGATGATTTTCACTTAAATATTTCGCAAACAGTAAACCGATTGCTCCCCCACCAATGATTCCAATCTTCATAATAACCTTCCCTTGTTTTCCATGATAGTATATATCTTAACATAATTCCTGGATTTCCTTGTAGTCCTGAGTATGATTTATCAAAAAAAACACGACTTATCTCCCTAACGAAGATAATCGCTGAACCTACGATTTGACATATGATAATATAGATTCATTAAGCAATATTTATTGGATTATGCTATAATAATAGTAAGCGTTTTCTTTTACGCTTCACTATAGAATGAACTGTCCATTTGGTTTGTTATGGGGACGAATCAATACGAATAATGGGGAAATGAAAGAAGAGTTAAGGGGGAATTTTATATGGAATACAAGGTGGAACGTTTGCTTGTCAATTTTAAAACAATGGAAGAATTCAAGAAATTCAAAGAATATGGAATTCAAGAACTATCTATGCTCGAAGATTTAGAAGCAAATATCATTGAAAACGACAGTCAATCTCCTTTCTATGGTGTTTACTTTGGAGATTCTCTCGTTGGACGAATGAGCATATACAAAAAAAGTTCATCATCTGATCATTACTTCGACGGAAAAGATTATCTCGTTCTCTGGAAGCTTGAAGTTCTTCCAGACTATCAAAAAAAAGGAATCGGCAGTGCGCTAGTGAACTTTGCAAAAAGCTTTAGCATGCCAATCAAAACAAATCCAAGAGTTCAATCTCATGATTTTTGGAAAAACATGGGCTTTGAACAAGTTCCATATGATATCGAAAGAGATCTTGCTGAAAATCCACTAATATGGAAACCAGCAAACTATATTAATGCAACAGAATAATTCGAAAAGCTCCACCGGCTTGGTCACGCCGGTGGAGCTAGACATCAGTACTTGTTGAATATGATATAATTTCTGTCTTGTTCAAAAGCGAAGTGCCTGGAACAGAAATCAACAACTAACTTTACACATCCAATAATAAATAAAAAAATCGTGGTCGGATGAATCCAACCACGATTTTTTTATTTATTTACTCTTTCCAAATTCCCGTTTTTATCCATTTGAAATTTCACTTTTGAATTCACTTTATCTTCTTCATGAACAATTAGCTTTCTTGCCCGCTCCATAATTTGTAATAGCGCTCGATAATCTTCCTCGACTGAAAGCAATTGCGTTTGTAACATTTCATTTTCTTCTCGTAATTTGTTATTTTCTAGTTTTAAGTTCTCAAACTCAATAGAATGATGTTGCTGATCTTGGTGATAAAGTTTAGCGATCTCTTCCTTTTCTTGAAGAAAAGCGATCACTTCTTGTAGAGAAATAGGAGCCTTTTCTTGTATATCTGGAGAGTTTTTTTGTTGTGGAAGTGGTTTACTCACATTCTCAATTTCTAGTTCTATTTCATTTTTTAAACGAGAACTATCATGTAGTTTATGCTCTTTTCGTTGTTTCTTCGCAAGTTCAATACCAGATTTATATTGCTTGCGCACAAAGGAATTCCAACGAAATCCACAGGCAGCGGATGTTCTCGATAACTGCCTACCAACTTCTTCAAAGGCTCTCAGTTGTGTGCTTCCTTCTCGAATATGCCTCAAAACAACTTCTGCCAATAACAAATCTTCGTCTTGATTCCAAGCATCTTGTCTCGCAATTGACATCGTTCTACCTCCAAAGCAAGTTTTTCTTCATATATATGTACTTACTAGAAAAGATAGAAGAAAAGATACTACCAAGTCGGTTTATTTTTTATTTAAAAAACTTGCTACCGCTTGATGATGAGCCTCTGTTTCCCATAATTTTGAACACTCTCTAATTTCTGTTTCCATTCGACCTCGAAGATTAGCAACTTCATATTTGTTGATTACTAGCTGTTTATACGCTTCAAGTACACCTAATTCTCGAGTAAGCATAGTTTCTACAAAGTGTTCACACTCTTCTAAACTTCCATCAATAATCTCATCTATAAATCCCATTTGCTTAGCTTTTTCAGCTGTATAAACTGTTCCATTTAACAGTAATTGCATAGCTGATTGCTGAGAAATCTTCTCCAATAAAAGAGAGGCACCACCCCAGCCTGTCGTAATTCCTAAAGATGCTTGAACAAAACCAAGCTTCACACCACTTCTAGCAAGACGAAAATCAAATGCAGATGCTAGTTCGCAGCCACCCCCAACCGCACTTCCATTCAAAATAGCAATCGTTGGCTTTTTAAAAGTAGCAATTTTATACAAAATCGCACCCATTTTTGACAGCATGCCATACGCTTCCTCTTCTGTGTAAAGCGAATGAAACTCTGATAAATCCCCACCTGAACAAAAAGCCCGATCCCCACTGCCAGTAACAACAAGGACTTTCACACTCTCATCTTGTGAGGCGTCATCAATAGCTTCCTCTAAGTCCTCCATTAACTGATAGCTAACTGCATTTCTTTTTTCTGGTCGATTCAAAACTAACTTCATGTATCCTTGATCATTTTTTTCCACTAATACTGTCCGAGTCATAGTTTCACCTTCCTAGCAAAATTGTTCACTTTCTATTTTACACCATTATTTGTACATTCTGTTAATTTTTTCTTAAAAAAATAAAAAAAAACGCAGAGAGCATAATCTCTGCGCTTTACAACGTGTTGAATGAAGAAAGACTAGCTTTCTTACTATCAAAACTATTTGTTCACAACTTCTTTTCCGTTGTATGTTCCACATTCTTTACAAACACGGTGTGAAAGTTTCATTTCACCGCAGCTTGGGCATTCTACCATACCTGGTACAGACAATTTAAAGTGTGTGCGACGTTTTCTTTTTACAGTTTTAGATGTTCTTCTAGCCGGTACAGCCATTATTCCCACCTCCTTAAAAAATATGAGAAAGCTGTAAAAATCGGATGAACCGATGTTCACTTTTCCAATTAGGATTTCTTATTGTTGTCAAAAAAATCAGCAAGCTTTGCGAATCGAGGATCGACTTTCTGTTTGTTTTCTTCTTCAGAAATTACAGCCCAGTCCGTCCCAGATTGGGGAGCAGCTTCTTTTGAGTTGACATCCTCACAAAAAACCTGCATCGGAATTTCTAGCAATAAATTTTCTTCGATAACTGGTAAAAGGTCAACAACATCTCCTTCTACAACGGTCACATCATCACCATTATAATCAAAGCCAGCTGACTTTAACAAAAAGGTTTCTGTTGTATCAATATCAATTGGATATTTAACATCTACCAGTGTTCTGGAACAAGGTAAAATTAATTCACCTGATAAATGAAGATGAAATGTAATTTCTGTTGAACTTATATCCGCTCTTCCAGTAACTTTTATAGGGGAAACATCGCGTATTTGCGCGTCTCTTTCCTTGATGCCTGTAACATCTACCATTTCATCAATCTTTAAAACTTTGTCCCGTATTTTTTGAAGTTGACTAACTGTCCATTTCAAATGAAATCACCTCAAGGCAACAAAAATAATTATAGCTTTCAATTATTTGTTTGTCAATATTTTTTCTTTACACTATAATGTAGTCATTCTAGCTGATTTTGTATTAGATACCGATACGTATCTATCTTTCGAAGTTATGGTCTGAATTATTATTTTAGCATGTAAAAAGTAAATTACAAACTTTTTTGAGAAGGGTGACAGAATGAAAGCAGTTGGAGTAGTAGTGGAATACAATCCATTTCATAACGGTCATAGATTACATATCCAAGAAAGTAAGCGAAAAACAGGAGCAGATGTGGTCATAGCTGTCATGAGCGGTCCTTTTTTACAACGTGGGGAGCCCGCTTTGGTTAGTAAGTGGGCTCGTACAGATATGGCACTACAGGGTGGAATTGATCTTGTCATCGAGCTTCCCTATCATTTTGCTACTGCAAATGCAGAAACTTTTGCCCGTGGTTCGATTAGCTTATTAGAATCACTAAGCTGTGATTATTTTTGTTTTGGAAGTGAAGAGGGAGATCTGTCTTCTTTTGTTCATAGCTATCATGTTTTACAAAAACGAAACGATGAGTACAAAAGTGCTTTAAAAAGCTTTTTAAAAGCTGGGAATAGTTATCCTACAGCTGCATCTCTTGCTTTTAAAGCCATTTCATCAAATGAACATGTGTTAGACCTGTCATTACCAAATAATATTCTTGGTAAAGAATATGTGCAAGCAACTTTAGAGAATCAATATAAGATTCAACCTGTTACTATCCAACGAGTGTCAGCAGGTTATCATGATACAAATTTTGCTTCTTCATCAATCGCCAGTGCAACAGGAATTCGAAAAGCAATAATAGGAGAAAAACAGCCACTGCAAGCTATTGCTACCTATGTCCCGCAGTCAACACTAACTATTTTAGAACAATATCTATCGCACTATAAAGAATTTCATAATTGGGAAATGTATTGGCCATTCCTTAAATATCGAATTCTCTCTTCATCAGCTGCAGAACTATCCGAAATTTGTGATGTCGAAGAGGGCATTGAAAACCGTTTAATGGAAAGTGCTAAACAATCAAGTTCATTTCAACAATTCATGACGCTTTCAAAAACAAAACGATACACCTGGACGCGCATTCAGCGAATATGTATTCATATTTTGAACCACTCACGCAAAAAAGAGCTTGAGCCTCATTCTTTCCCATCCTACATCAGGCTACTAGGTATGAATGAAACAGGTCAAAAATACTTACAGGAAGTAAAAAAAGAACTCTCACTTCCCTTTATTTCTAAAGTGTCTGCCTACAATGATCCTGCGATCCAATCTGATTTACGCGCTGCATCTATTTTTGCTCAAGGCTTAAGGGAACCGTATCAATCAGAACTATTAAAGCGAGAATTTACAGCTCCTATTATCAGAAAAGCGTAAGGCTCTTGAAAATTGCTAAGAAGCTGACCCATAGTCAATGATTCTGACTGTAGAACAGCATTCTAATCGTTTGAAAAAGAAGAGGCTGATTCCCAAAAATTCATTAGAAACAATCATTTTGAGTCGGCCTCTTTATTACTAACTAATCTAAACCTTTTATTCATTAGAAGCAATAAGTCACTTTTACTCTTAGATTGCCTTTGGTTTGAACGTTTTACAGCATGTATCCTTAGATTGATCTGCTTCTTCTGTACGGCTTTTAAAATCGAATTCTTGTGAAAACTCAGTATCATACTTTGACTGATTCCCCATGTCAATCGTAATTTTCTTAGCCCCACAAATATTCCCTATCGCATGAAAGGTACAATTTGATATGGTACAGCTCACTTCTACATTTGGCATAATGATCCTCCTTTAAAACAATAGTTATCCGAAATGATAACAACAAAATTCCTGCACTATTATCATTGCCCCATTTCTCCCTTGATTATTATCCTTAATTGCAATTTAAAAACGATTCGACCTATTAGAAAACATGATTGCTATAAGAGAAAGTCGATGTACCTAAATATTCTATTGCTATAAGTTCTGACAGTATAAAAAACTGACATCAACTCAGTTGTGTCAGCCCTTTCCTTCTTTCTTTTTAAGTTGTTCTAAATATTCCACAGCCTGCTCAAAGCTATCTACCGGTACAATCTTCATCTTTGTATCAATGTCTTTTGCCGCAATAAGTGCATCTTGATAATTGGAGCGAGTACTCCCATTCTCATTTGGAGCAAAGAAAATATCTGCGCCAGATTTATCTGCTGCCACTATTTTTTGTCCAATCCCTCCAATGGGTCCAACCTTGCCCGCTTCATCCATGGTACCTGTCCCTGCAATTTGGTAGCCTTTTGTTAAATCACCTTTCGTTAATTGATTATAAATTTCTAAAGAAAACATTAGCCCAGCAGATGGTCCACCAATCTGTTCTGAGTTAATTGACACAACGGGGTCAGTCGTCACTCTTGTATAATCATCAAGAGAAATTCCAAGACCCACTTGATTAGGACGATCTTTAAATGGTTTCAAAGCAATCGTTGCTCTTTTTTTTGTTTCTTCACGTTTATAGACGATTTGTATCTTGTCCCCTGCTTTTTTAGTAGCAATGTAATCCATAAATTGTCGTGAAGATTCGAAGCGAAGATTATCTACTTGAATAATTTGATCGCCTGCCTTTAAAACATCCGCCGCAGGCATATCTTCATGAACATCCAAAACATAAACGCCTAAATACTTATAGGAAAAATTTTTTCCAGCTTTTTCATATGCTACTTTAATCGCATGATTTTTGGAATTATCCATTAAATGCAATTGTCTTACATTATATTCCTCATCGGTCTCACCCTCGACTCGAACCGAGGATTCCGCATAAATTTCTTGGTATTTATCCCATTTAGCAAGCAAATAAGAATAGATATTTGCTCTTCCCATTCTGACGGTGGTTAGCATAAAGCTACCTTCTGCTTGATCTCCATCTGAAACTTCAATAATGGGCTCAAGTTCTTTAGCCATACCAGGTTTTGTCACATAATATGGCAAATAATAAAAGGCTGATGCTAAAACAAGAAAAACCGTAACTAGAATTGGGAGGACATGCGTTTTACGGTTCATTTTTTATGGACTCCTTCCAGGTTTCAATACGTTCATTAATCATATCAATTTTTTTTCTAGCTGCTTCTTCTCCAATAGTAATTATTTCAGGTAAATTTGTAAACGACTTCGAACCATATTTTTCTACACGAGGACGAATCATTACATCTGAAGCAGATTCTCTACTTTCCACTAGCTCCATCTGCAAAATTTCTAGACTTTGAAAAATAACATCATAAATGGATGTGATTTCTACTTCTTGATTGATATGAGATACATCTACAGCAATGACGATATCAGCCCCCATCTCTTTTGCAACAGATACAGGTACCCGATCCACAACGCCACCATCGACTAATAAACGATTATTTATTTTCTCAGGGACAAAAATTCCTGGAATGGAAATACTGGCTCGTACCGCTGGAGCAATTGGTCCTTCTCGAAAGACAACCTTTTCACCTGTTTTAATATCGGTTGTAACGACAGCAACAGGTATATCTAATTCCTCTAGGCTTTTTCCATATGTAAACACACGAATTAATTCTTTCACTCGATTTCCTGAAATAAAGCCCATTTTAGGTAAAGTAAAATCTAAATAATATTTTCGTTTAAAAAAATGAGTCATTTTGTATAGTCTTTCAACATCTAAACCTGCAGCAAATAATACGCCAACTAACGCTCCCATACTACTTCCAGCAATTAAATGAATCGGAATTCCTTCTTCTTTTAATACATTAATGACACCTAAATGAGCAAATCCACGGGCACCACCTGAACCAAGGGCTAGCCCAATTATAGGTTCTCGCACTGCTATTCCCCCTTATGCCACTTCCCAAATGATTCATTAGAAAAACACGACTTATCGCCCTAATGGCGAAAGTAGATACACCTATGGCATGACCTAAAGGCCTTCTTTTCTTATACTTTAATCCTTTAGAAAAGTTAAGCTTAAAGTATTAAAATTATTGTTTTAAAGCCTTCCAAACAAGCATATGGATTAAACAGGGGACAAGATGGTAAAATTCCATATTCTTTATAATCATAATAATAATATCTTTAATATATGCATTAATAGCAGAGCTTCGATAAAAAGAATACTTCAACTGCTGAGTATGAATGATTCACTGTAAAAAGATTACTATTTTACCACCACCATTTAAAATAGGCCTTGTAGATTACTTATTAAGGAGGAGCAATCTTTGTTATCTTCTAAACTAAAAACGATCAGTTTAGCAGCAATTGTAACAATAATGGCTATCGCATTAGTCATTTTTCCTCAAGAATCCTTTGAAGCGTCAAAAAGTGGCTTACATATGTGGTGGCAAATCGTTTTCCCATCCCTACTACCATTTCTAATTTTATCTGAGTTATTAATTAGTTTTGGGGTTGTTAGTTTTTTAGGAGTGATTCTCGAACCGTTAATGCGCCCCTTTTTTCGCGTTCCCGGTGTCGGGGGATTTGTTTGGGCAATGGGGCTAGCATCTGGATTTCCTGCGGGTGCCAAATTTACCGCGAGACTTCGATTAGAAAAACAATTAACTCGAATTGAAGGAGAACGGCTTGTTTGCTTTACAAACTCTTCCAATCCTTTATTCATTTTTGTCGCAATTTCTGTGGGCTTTTTTCATAATCCAAATCTAGGTGTCATTCTTGCTGTTGCCCATTATGGAGGAAATGCAATTGTTGGTATTATCATGCGTTTTTACGGAAGAAAAGAAGAATTAACACCTTCGAAAAGAAAAATAAAGCTTCCTTCACTAACTACAGCCCTAAAACAAATGCATCGTACGCGTTTAAAAGAAACTCGCCCCTTTGGAAAAATGCTAGGAGACTCAGTTACATCATCTGTTCAAACATTATTAATGATAGGGGGCTTTATCATTCTTTTTTCCGTTATTAATCAATTACTGTATCAAATGAACATCACTTCTTTACTTGCAAATGGAATTGCGGGCTTTTTAGAGGTCTTCTCGCTTCCAGCTTCCTTTAGCATTCCCCTTATTTCGGGTATGTTTGAAATGACACTAGGTGCACAATTATCTAGTGCTGTAACCAATCCAAACTTATTACAGCAAACAATGGTGACAAGCTTTATTTTAGCATTCAGCGGTTTTAGCGTCCAAGCTCAGGTGGCTAGCATTTTAGCTGAAACGGACATTCGCTTTGCGCCCTTTTTCTTTGCACGAATCATACACGGTTTTATTGCAGCTATACTCGCTTATATTCTTTGGAATCCGCTTTATATAGAGATTTCACACTTTGGTAAAGTCACCATGGATTATCCAGTAAGTCAAATGATGGAAGCTCAAACTTTTTCGTTATACGAAACCTTGTCACAAATTGGTCCAATGTTTACAATCATTACCTTAATTCTTTATATTTTCATCTTAATAAAAAAAGAAAAATATGTATCTAAATAAAAACAAGGAGCGTGTCGGCGTGCTCCTTGTTTTTACCAAATTTTATTAAATTTCTATATCTATATCTATGCCAGAATCCATTTTAGAAAATTTTTCACGCATGGCCTCTGCAACCACTTGAGGTACAAGTTCGGATATATCTCCGTCATATTTGGCGACCTCTTTAACAATACTAGAACTTAAAAATGAATATTGGTTTCTCGTCATAATAAAAAAGGTCTCCACTTTATTATCCAAAAGTCTATTCATAGATGTTATTTTCATTTCATATTCAAAGTCTGATACCGCACGAAGTCCCCTTATGATTGCGTCGGCGGAAACGCTTTCAGCATAATCCACTGTCAAACCGTGATAGGAATCCACTTTAACATTTGGAATATGTGCTGTCGCTTGTCGAATTAAACTCATTCGTTCTTCCACAGAAAATAATTTATTTTTATCTGAATTATTTAACACTACTACATACACTTCACCAAATACATCCGCAGCCCTTTGAATAATATCTAGATGACCAAATGTAACTGGGTCAAAACTGCCTGGACAAATCGCTATTTTCCCCATGAATCCTATACCTCCTCTTGAAATTGTTCCCATTGATATATGGTAATCGCAATAATTCCATATACCTCTTTTCTTTTTATGATTAAACCACCAACTTGTTCTGGTAAAGTCACATCATGGCTATGTTCACAAACAATATACCCCGTATCATTTAGAATACTAGCCTTAGAGATCTCCTCCAACAACTCAATAAGTTTTTGCTTCTTGTAAGGTGGATCAAGCATAATTAAATCAAAAGATAACTCCCGCTTAATCAATGCTTTTAATGCACGCTGTGAATCGATTTTATATACTTCTGCTTGTTCAGAAAGTTTACATAAGTCCAAATTCGATTTCACCGTTTGCATAGCAGAATAATCTCGATCAACAAAAATTCCTTTGTCCATCCCTCTACTTAGTGCCTCTATTCCGAGACCACCACTGCCTGCAAATAAATCAAGGACAAG
>SMEO01000267.1_pt1 | contig 10004 bp, 10 predicted proteins | sample 2456251 | NCBI WGS metagenome assembly SMEO01 (sample SAMN10132594, study PRJNA489261) | soil metagenome | isolation source: day1 control-silt loam soil ammended | place: USA | reverse complement strand
GTACCACCACCTGCTACGATACCTTCTTCAACCGCAGCACGAGTAGAGTTCAATGCATCTTCAATACGAAGTTTACGTTCTTTTAATTCTGTTTCAGTAGCAGCACCAACTTTAATGACTGCTACACCGCCAGCTAATTTAGCCAAACGTTCTTGTAATTTTTCACGATCAAATTCAGAAGTTGTTTCTTCTAATTGAACACGAATTTGGTTTACACGAGCTTGAATTGCTTCTGTATTTCCAGCACCTTCAACAATTGTTGTATTTTCTTTTGTTACAACAACTTTAGAAGCACGTCCTAGTGAATCAATTGTAGCAGATTTAAGGTCAAGACCTACTTCTTCTGTAATCACTTCACCACCAGTGAGAGCTGCAATGTCTTCAAGCATTGCTTTACGGCGGTCACCAAATCCAGGAGCTTTAACAGCAACTGCATTGAATGTTCCACGAAGTTTGTTCACAACAAGTGTTGCAAGTGCTTCGCCTTCTACGTCTTCAGCGATGATTAATAATGGTTTACCTTGTTGTACTACTTGTTCAAGTACAGGAAGGATTTCTTGAATGTTACCAATTTTCTTATCAGTGATTAAGATATATGGGTTATCAAGAACTGCTTCCATTTTATCTGAGTTTGTTACCATGTATGGAGATGCATATCCACGATCAAATTGCATACCTTCTACAACATCTAACTCAGTTGTGAAGCCTTTAGATTCTTCAATTGTGATAACACCGTCGTTACCTACACGTTCCATTGCTTCTGCAATCAAGCGACCTACTTCTTCGTCAGCAGCTGAAATAGCTGCAACTTGAGCGATAGATTCTTTGTTTTCAACTGGTTTTGAAATAGCTTTTAATTCTTCAATTGCAGCATTAACAGCTTTTTCCATACCTTTGCGGATACCCATTGGGTTCGCACCAGCGGTTACGTTTTTCAAGCCTTCACGAATCATAGCTTGTGCAAGAACAGTAGCTGTTGTTGTACCGTCACCAGCAACGTCATTTGTTTTACTTGCTACTTCAGCAACTAATTTAGCACCCATGTTTTCAAATGCATCTTCTAATTCAATTTCTTTTGCAATTGTTACACCATCATTTGTGATAAGTGGTGAACCGAATTTTTTCTCAAGAACCACATTACGTCCTTTTGGTCCAAGCGTTACTTTTACTGCATCGGCAAGTGCATCAACACCACGTAGCATTGCACGACGAGCATCTTCACTAAATTTAATTTCTTTAGCCATTTATAAGTACCTCCCTAATTATTTCATTAAAATTTTGTTCTGTTGAAGGATAAAGAGATGTAATTGTCTAAATATACTTTAGACTAGACCGGTCGTAGATCTTTGCTTACACCAAATCAATCCTTCTAAGTATGTGGGGCGTTAAACGCTGTATGTTTTTTCGAAATTAGCTAATAATAGCCAAAATGTCGCTTTCGCGTAAAATTAAATATTCAGCACCGTCGTACTTCACTTCAGTACCTGCATATTTTGAGAAGATAATACGATCGCCTTGGGCAACCTCTAAAGAAATACGTTCGCCATTATCAAGAACACGGCCAGTACCAACTGCTACTACCTTACCTTCTTGTGGCTTTTCTTTTGCTGTATCTGGAAGTACGATACCGCTAGCTGTTTTTTCTTCAGATTCAACTAGTTCAATAATAACGCGATCACCTAATGGTTTTAACAAGTGAAACAACCTCCTCAAATGGTTTAAATAATGTTTAATTATTAGCACTCGTTGCACTTGAGTGCTAACACAATTATTATATTAAATAATTCTTCCCCTTTTTGCAAGTATCAAAAACAAAAAATTTCATAATTTTTCCGATTATTTTCGACTCCATCCTGCAATACCCCTTAATTCTATTTAAAAAAGACCGTATTATAGATCTCTGTTGATTTTTGTTTTATAAAACCATTTAAAATCAAAAAACCATAAATAGTATGTAAAAGTGGAGTTATTGTTGAATTTTTGATACCATTTTTACTATATTATTGTGATTAACTAAAGGAGTCTTATTTTGAAAAAAGCATACTGGTTTGTCATTATTACTTATCTTGCGATGCAATTGTCTAGTTTTATTGGTGTCCCACTTTTTGCGTACATTGGTGAAGCTCTTGGCATTCCTATAGATGGATTGAGATTGAAAGCCTTCGCTTATTGGACTATTTTCAGTTTTTGCCTAGCATTACTAGTTGTATTATTTTTCATGAGACATGATATGAAAGAAGCTGCATACACCCGAAATCAGACATCAATTTCTGTTTCAATTATTTGGTCAATTTTTGGCATTTTTCTAGCATTTTTCGCTCAAAGTATTGCTGTTTTAATTGAACAGTCGTTTGGTATTACGCCTGGATCTGAAAATACTCAGGAAATTCTTTCAATTATTCAGAAAGTGCCGCTCATGATATTTGTGAGCTCTATTATCGGACCCATACTTGAGGAAGTCATTTTTAGGAAAATTATTTTTGGTTCCCTTTATAAACGCTTTAACTTTGTTATTTCAGCTTTAATTAGCTCCGTTATTTTTGGCCTAGCACATATGGAATTAGCTCATTTGCTATTGTATTCAGCCATGGGCTTTACCTTTGCTTTTCTTTATGTAAAAACAAAACGTATTCTAGTTCCCATTTTTGCCCATGTTTCAATGAATACGGCTGTTGCTTTAGTCCAAATTTACCAACAAGAAATCGAGATTTTTCTTAAAAATACACAAGCATTCATCGGAGGTTTTTTATGAGACGTCAGTCCCCCTTATCACTTGGAATTATCTATGCCGGCTTAGGTGTACTATTTACCGCTATAGCTGTACAAACTGTTACTTCATCAGGTTGGGGCATCTTTGCCTATATCCTTGTTATTATTGCTACTATGGATTTTGGTTCAGGCATACGAATGATTCTCCTACATTTTAAAGTGAAATCTATAAAAAATAAGAAAAAATAAAGCAGCCATAGTGGCTGCTTTATTTAGAGATAAGGAAGTATTAATTTTTGATGAGTACCTGTATTTAAGTACTTTGCATAAAGATGTACCAGTCTCTATGTCATGGAAAAGATACCTTAGCATTTATTTTATTCTATTCTAAACTCTCCGTAACTTCTTCATCAACCAATGGGTAATTTTTCAAGAAGTAAATGAGCGATTGTAATTCAACTGCCAAGTCAATATGATGAATTCGAATAGAGGTTGGTACATTCAAACGAGCAGGTGTAAAGTTTAAAATTCCTTTAACCTTACATTGAACTAATCTATCTGTAATTGACTGAGCAACTGGAGCTGGGACAGTCAAAATAGCAGCAGATATATCTGAATCTTTCATACGAGCTTCAATTTCGTCCATATGATAAACCGGGACATTAGATATATGCGCACCTACTTTTTTTTCATCGACATCAAAAGCCATATCAATTCTTGTATTATTATTTTTCATAAAATTATAATTCAAAAAAGCAGTTCCTAAATTACCGACACCAATTAATACAACTTTTGTTAATTCATCCTGATCTAACGTCTTTCTAAAAAACGTTAATAAATAATTAACATTATATCCATAGCCTTTTTTCCCGAGCGCACCAAAGTACGAAAAGTCCCGACGAATCGTCGCGGAATCTACCTTAACAGCTTCACTTAATTCCGCTGATGAAACTCTTAGTTTACCCGAAGAATGAAGGTTTTTTAAGAATCGATAATACAAGGGTAGCCTTTTAGCCGTTGCTTGCGGTATCTTTAATTGTTCTTGAGACATGATTGACCCTCGCTTTCACACGATCTTTTCATTATTCCTCTATAAATATTCATATTAAAATAATACACTATTATTCCCAAGATTGTAACAGCTGGTTTAAATTGAGGGAAAACTCAATTTGATAACGCTCTATACTTGTCTTTAGCCAAACATGGTAGGATTATTCATTGCCGATAGGTTCTATCATACGTTACACTAATTAATATGAATATAGGATGAAACAACCTGAGGTGAAATGCATGATTTTATTACAAATTAATCAAGTATCAAAATATTACGGAGCTGAATTAATTTTATCTAATATGAAGCTCGAAGTTCAACATAAAGATCGAATTGCACTAGTTGGTAGGAATGGGGCTGGTAAATCCACCTTACTTAAAATTATTGCCGGACAAATTTCCCATGATGGAGGAGAAATTATAAAGCCAAAGGACGTAACCATTGGTTATATGGCTCAGGATACTGGCCTAGAATCTGAGCTTTCCATTTGGGATGAAATGCTCACGGTATTTCATGATTTAATTCATCAAGAACAAGCAATCCGTAAATTAGAAGAAAAAATGGCGAGCCCAAGCATTTTTTCCAATGAAACAGTTTATCAAAAAGTACTAAATGAATACGATGAGTTGCAAATGAAATTTAAAGAACAAGGCGGATATCAGTATGAATCAGATATTCGCTCGGTTTTACATGGACTTCAATTTGGGGACTTTGATTATTCCACACGCATATCCACGTTAAGTGGTGGACAAAAAACACGGCTGGCACTTGGTAAGTTGCTATTAACTAAACCGGACATATTAATTCTAGATGAACCGACAAATCACTTGGATATTGAAACATTATCTTGGCTTGAACAATACCTACAAGGCTATCATGGTGCAGTTCTCATAGTCTCTCATGATCGATATTTCCTCGATAAAGTTGTGAATCAAGTATATGAAATATCGCGACATTCCATGAAGAAATATCATGGGAATTACAGTTCTTATTTAGTAAAAAAAGCGGAAGATTATGAACGTGACATGAAACAATTTGAAAAACAGCAAGAAGAGATTGAGAAGCTACGCGACTTTGTTCAAAAAAACATTACTCGTGCTTCCACCACAAAACGTGCTCAAAGCAGACGTAAGCAACTTGAAAAAATGGATGTATTAGATAGACCCCAAGGTGACCAAAAGTCAGCCACCTTTTCGTTTCAAATTGAAAAACAAAGTGGCAATGAAGTGTTACAACTAAAAGACTTAGCTGTAGGTTACCAAAATGAGAAGATTTCGCAAAATATTAATATCCGAATAACAAAAGGTGAAAGTATTGCTCTCGTTGGTCCAAATGGGGTTGGAAAGTCAACCTTATTAAAAACCCTTATTAACAGGCTAGCTTCCCTATCAGGTGAGATTCGTTTCGGCACAAATGTGCAGGTTAGCTACTATGACCAAGAGCAAGCTAATCTTGTCTCAAATAAACGTGTACTTAACGAATTATGGGACGAGCATCCATTAAAACCGGAAAAAGAAATCCGCACAATCTTAGGAAATTTCCTATTTAGTGGAGATGATGTCTTAAAAAATGTTTCCACACTTAGCGGTGGAGAAAAAGCTAGACTGGCACTAGCCAAAATAATGATGGAAAAAGGAAATTTTTTAATTCTTGATGAACCAACCAACCATTTGGACATTGATAGTAAACTTGTGCTTGAAAATGCGCTTATTGATTATCCAGGAACCATACTTTTCGTTTCCCATGACCGTTACTTCATTAATCGAATTGCTACAAAAGTTATTGAACTCTCCAAACAGGGAAATGAAGAGTTCCTTGGTGACTATGACTATTATGTGGAGAAAAAACAAGAACAAGCTGAACATGAGGCACTCGAACAACAACAACAGCAGAGTAAACAGCAAGAACAAAATACAGATAAAACAAGTTATATAATCGATAAAGAGGCTAAAAAAGCAGAACGACAACGAAAGCGACGAATTGAAGAAATAGAAATTGAAATGGAGAAACTAGAAACGGAAATCCAAGAATATAATCAAATTCTTTGTGATCCCGAAGTGTTTCAAAATCATGAAAAAGTATTAAATCTCCAAACAAAACTAGAGGAAGCTCAAACAGCTCTAGACTTATTATTAGAAGAATGGACAGAGTTGGATGACTGATTTTTAATCATTACTTAATAACCCCAAGCGGTGAACTTTTCATTAAGTCTCACTGCTTGGAGTTTTTTTCGACTTTTTTTATATGACACTGTGGATTTTTAATATAGTTCTCTATTTAATACATGGATCTTTTTGAAAATAATAGTATATTTAAAACATCAGTCTTATTTACCCATTCGATTAGACCTATTTTGTTTATCGAGGTGAAGTTATGAGAAGTAAAGTTTCCAAGTCACTAGTATTACAAGTATAAATATGATGTTACATAATTTTCGTACGCTTATTAAAGAAGTTGCTGATTCTATTGAACATGTTACTTCTGCATCAGAACAATTATCTGCTGGCTCTGAAGAAACAACAAATTCGACACAGCAGATTGCAGCAGTTATACAGGAAGTAGCTAGTGGCTCTGAAACACAACTTCACGGCGCGATAAAATCATCTAGAGCAGCTGAACAAGCAAATGAAGTTTCAGCTATAGCGGGACAAATGTCAATAAGTACAGACAAGGTTTCCTCATCTGTAAACGCAATGGCGAAAATTGCTAAAAGTTCAGCACAGACTTCACATAATGTCGCAGTATCTACTCAAGAGCAACTAGCTTCAATGGAAGAGATTACTTCATCTTCAGAGTCCTTAACTAAAATAGCACAAGAATTAAAAGGACTAATCCAAACTTTTAAAATCTAGGACTAATAGCTAACATGAAGCACCCCTTAATTTTATTTCTGGGATGCTTTTCATAACCTATTCTTTATCCACAATACTATCCACAATAACATGCCTCTACTTCATATCTTCTTCGCACTTATCCACGATATCCACAAAAGTTATCCTACTTATCAACAGAAACCTGATATATCCACAATATATTTTAAATTATCAGAAACTTTATCCACATAAAAAGGAAGCCAACCTGGGCTCCCCTTTAAACTTATTCACATGTGTATATCTTCGATTAAAAAGCTTCTATATCTAACCCTGGGTTTCCATTTAAGTCTAATCCAGATCGTCTTCCTTTTTCAAACAAAACACTGCCGGCCGCCCCAATCATAGCTGCATTATCTGTACATAAATTGATTGGTGGAATTACTAATTCTACTTCAGGTAATTCAGTAAATGCCTCCGCAAGAGCTGCACGTAGTCCTTTATTGGCAGCTACTCCTCCCGCTAATAAAACCTGTTTAACTTTATACTCTTTCGTCGCTGCTATTGCTTTAGTCACTACTACATCAATCACACTTGCCTGAAAACTTGCAGCAAGGTCAGCAGGTTCAATCTTCTCACCACGCTGCTCAGCATTATGTAGCGTGTTAATCACTGCAGATTTTAGTCCACTAAAACTAAAATCATAACTTCCATCGAGCCAAGCACGTGGTAACTTAATATTTGGTGTACCTTCATGCGCTAGTCTGTCAATATGAGGTCCACCAGGGTATGGAAGATTCAAAGTTCGTGCAACTTTGTCATAAGCCTCTCCAGCAGCATCATCCCTTGTCTCACCAATTACTTTAAAAGTCCCTGGTTCCGTAAGTAAAACTAACTCCGTATGTCCTCCGGAAACAACAAGAGAAAGCGCAGGATATTGAATTTCTTTTACTAATCTATTCGCATATATATGGCCTGCAATATGATGAACGCCAACTAAAGGAATTCCATGTGCAAATGCAATGGTCTTAGCTGCATTCACTCCAATTAACAAGGCCCCAACTAAACCAGGTCCCTCCGTTACAGCTACCGCATCGATATCTTCATAATCAACATTTGCTTGCTGTAGAGCTTCTTCTATTACAATTGTTATTTGCTCTACATGATGTCGAGAAGCAATCTCTGGGACAACTCCACCAAAACGTTTGTGACTCTCAATTTGGGACGCAACGATATTACTCAAAATTTCCGTACCATTTTTAATAATGGCTGCTGCTGTTTCATCGCAGCTTGTCTCTATTGCTAATATAATTTGATCTTCTTTCACGAGAAATTCACCCACATTATGTTTGCATCTTCATGATTATCGGTATAATATCTTTTCCGAATACCGCCTTTTTGAAATCCTAACTTTTCATACAAAGCAATGGCCACAGCATTACTTACACGAACCTCTAATGTCATCCGTATAGCGCCCATGCTTATTGAAATCTCAATCATTTTGCGAAGTAACGTTTCACCTAATTTTTTACCTCGATATTCCGGTAAAATAGCAATATTAGTTATATGTGATTCATCGATTACAACCCAAGAACCACAATACCCTACAATTTTCCCGTTATCCTCGATAACGATGTACACCGCATATTGATTTACTGTTAACTCATTAAAAAAAGCTTCTTTACTCCATGGTAGTGTAAAAGACTGCCTTTCAACCTCTAGCACTTGTTCAATATCATCCACTTTCATCCTGCGAAACATCATTGTATTATTCATTTTAATCGGTCGCTTTCCTCATCTTTTGTATTCGATTGCTGCTCAAGCCACTTGGCTTCTGCCTCAGCCATACGTACATAATTCGGTACAAAATGATGAATATCCTCTTCCATCTTAACTTTTCCTAAAAAAGCAAGCTCACTTGGTCTCGGATTAAATAATTGACTTGGAGCGAAAAATGCTAAATCTCCAAGAATCTGACTGATTACTTCACGATGAATCTCCACATCTTGCCCCACAAATAGTATAGGATGATTCCTTTCCCTTAATCGAGAGGCCCATTCAGTGGATAGCATATTACAATCCTCTATAACGTTTGTCAATTGTCCGTGATTATATTCATATAAACCTGTATACACTTGTCCGCGCCTTGCATCAAATAAGGGTGAGATACATCCATTAAAGTACCGACCATTAGCAGCCAAAGCCTCCAAACTAGAGACCCCTGATAATGGTATTTTCAAAGTCCAAGCTAAGGTTTTGGCAATCGTCACACCAATACGAATCCCAGTATAAGAACCAGGACCCTTTGCTACGACAATTTTATCTAATTCTTTTGGCAGCGTATCACAGTCCTTTAATAACGTTTCAATCGCTGGCATAACCCGAACAGAATGATTTTTCTTCAAATTTGTGATATATTCCCCCATCACTCGATTACCGTCAATCAAAGCAATCCCTAACGTGAAATTAGAAGTATCAATGGCTAAAACCTTCATTATAAAATCTCCTTACATAACTCAACATAACGATTTCCATGAGCTTCAAATACAAAACGACGATGATCATCATCTAAACGAAAAATATGAATAACTAATAACTCCTCAGGGAGCTGTTCCATTATCAAATGTGCCCACTCAACAACGGTTACCCCCTCACCTTCAAAATACTCATCAAACCCTAGGTCCTCATCAGATTCACTTACTCGATACACATCCATATGATATAAAGGCAAGCGTCCTTGATATTCTTTGATAATCGTAAAAGTTGGACTATTTACAGTGCGAGTGATCCCTAAACCTTTCGCTAATCCTTTGGTAAAAGCTGTTTTTCCTGCACCTAAATCTCCTTCAAGTGCAATAACGTCCCCACCTTTTAACCGACTTGCTAATGAAATGGCAAACTGCTCTGTATCTTCTTCTCTATATGAAATCCACTCAAATTGTTTCATATTCTAATCACCTTTAATATATTCAATCCTACTACCAAAGTAATTTTCTAATTGATAGTTGATAAGCATATTACCATCATTTCTATATAAAAATCCCTAGATCCGTTGTTCTAAGGATTAGAAAAACATTCTAAATTTAGTGTACCTTTTTTTACATCAATAAACAAATATCTTCTTTTTCGTTCATTTAGCGATTTTGCATACATTATGGACAAAAGAAAAAAGTCAATAAACCAATGGTTATTGACTTTTTTACTTTCATGATTGCGGGGACAGGATTTGAACCTGCGACCTTCGGGTTATGAGCCCGACGAGCTACCGGACTGCTCCACCCCGCGACGTTAGTAATGATGCTAATATTTCATTATATGCAAATAAAGAAAAATTATGCTTGGCGACGTCCTACTCTCACAGGGGGAAACCCCCAACTACCATCGGCGCTGAAGAGCTTAACTTCCGTGTTCGGAATGGGAACGGGTGTGACCTC
>SMEO01000265.1_pt1 | contig 10018 bp, 10 predicted proteins | sample 2456251 | NCBI WGS metagenome assembly SMEO01 (sample SAMN10132594, study PRJNA489261) | soil metagenome | isolation source: day1 control-silt loam soil ammended | place: USA | reverse complement strand
CGCCTAACAGGTGAACTCTTCTTACCAGGGTCGCTTTCAGACTTGGAAGTAAAAAGTTTGTCGAAGTTGAAAAGTGGAAAAACCGTATCCTAGTTGAACAGGATACGGTCATATGCCTATAGCATGTGTCTTTTTTCAAAGGAATCCCCTTCTTCAAGCGTACCTAGGGGTAGTTCAATGTAATCCATTCACTTTTTCATCCACTTGCTGACAGATTTCATCAGCTGATAAACCATGCGCATCTATAACCGAACCTTTTATGGATGCATTCGACATTCCTAAAACATTCTTGTCTAACCCTGTAATGACAACGCAGTCTACCCCTTTAGCATCAGACTCTTGTTTGAGCTCCACGATATCATACCCTTTTGCACGCAAAGCATCCTGCACATTCGTTAGCGATTGTTCAACACCAATTTTTGACATACTTCCACCTCCTCGATGGTAAGATGTCCAAATTTCCCTTCATTTATGTATTCTTTTTTATACAACAAAACCAACTCATAATTAAATGAGTTGGTTTTGTTCATCAAAAATATTTCCTTTTCCAAAAAATAAAGGCAACTAAACTAGATAACCCTAATGCAATTAACATTGTAAAAATAAAACCATAAGGATTATTTGCCCATGGAACGGGGACATTCATACCAAAAAAGCTGGCAACCATCGTTGGCAATGTTAAAATAATCGTTACCGACGTTAAAAATTTCATGGCAATGTTTACGTTATTAGAAATAATTGAAGCAAATGCATCCATCATCCCACTTAAAATCGACGTATACACATCTGCCATCTCTATTGCCTGTGCATTTTCAATAATTACATCTTCCAATAAATCTCTATCTTCTTCATACATTCTTAAGTAATTGAAACGAAGAATTTTATCTAAAACTACTTTATTCGATTTTAAAGAAGTCGTAAAATATACTAAACTTTTTTCCAATGATAAAAACGTGTACAGTTCCTTATTTCTCATTGACTGGTGAAGCTCTCGTTCTGCTTCATTGGTCATTTTATTAATTTGCTTTAAATAACGTAAATAATAAGAGGATATCTCGAATAAAATTTGCAATGCAAATCTTGTTTTTTTAAATGTATAAAATTCTTTGATTTTATTATTTTTAAAGCTTGTAAGTATAGGGGTTTCTTTAAGCGAGATGGTAATAAAGCAATCCGGAGTATTAATCAATCCAATAGGAATCGTTTCATATATTGGAAAACCAGCATCATCATGCGCAATATAAGGATAATCGACAATAATCAGTAAATGATCTTCTTCTCGTTCAATCCGTGGACGTTCTTCATCATCCAATGGATCCTGCAAAAAATTTATGGGAATATTTAATTTCATACAAATATCGGAAATTTCAGATTCAGTTGGAGCTACTATATTAACCCAAGATCCCTTTTCTATTCCCTCAACAGATTTCAATTCCCGCTTTAAATTCGTTTTAAACATTTCAATCATGATTTAGCCTCCTCATCTGTTAAGAGAAAGCCTATTTACCCGTGTTCGAGCAGATACCCTGTTGAATTACACGAAATCTATGAACTAGGATTAGATAAGCTCTCTCGAATCTACTGGGTTCAGGATCAAAACTTCCACTCATCTTATCATCTCCTTTTCATTAGCTAATTTATATCTTAATCCTTATAAATTCAAAGCACAACAGCATTTTGAAAATCCACATGAAAAATAAATATTGTCTAATTATTATTTCTCTAATAAACTTGACTTTATTACAGAAATAACTTACTTTTAGTAAGTAACGAATTATTTTCTGATTTCATGTCTAAATAACCATATGTCATTAGGTTAAGTTGTTACAAACTGAGTAAAAACTTGTAATAGAATATATTGGGGGTGATTTTTTGAATAAAACAACTGTATGTCCCCGCTTTGAAAAAGGAATGCAAATTCTGAGCAAGAGGTGGTCAGGATTGATTGTCCATCAATTACTTTCTGGCCCTCACCGTTTTTGCACGATTGAATCCGCTTTCCCGATTAGTGGACGAATTCTCTCCGAACGACTTAAAGATTTAGAGCATGAAGGCATCGTAAAAAGAGACGTTTATCCTGAAACACCAGTTCGTATCGAATATTCTTTAACTGAAAAGGGTCATGCATTAGCACCCATTATTCATGAAATTGAAAAATGGTCTACAGAATGGATTCAAGTAGAGGACGATATCGAAGAATTGCAGTAACAATGAAAATAAAACTCTGTTAGGATTGCTAACAGAGTTTTTGCTTTAAATAAGTCGTATATTCTTGTTACTTTTTTACCTTAATGTTGAATTTGACTTTGACCGTGATCTTCTGAAATGGAGCTTAAGGCAATTCCCGCTCTTGAATCGGATTCTCTTCGAGTAGCTAAATCTCCTAAAGATACAACGCCCACTAGCTTATTGTTTTCTACAATTGGAATTCTTCTTATTTGTTCACTCGACATGAGACTTTCAATATCGTCGATTGACATATCTGTAGTCCCAGTAACAAGATGAGTTGAAATCACATCAGTTATCTTAGTAGAACCAGGTTTTTTTTCTGCTACACAACGAATGACAATGTCACGATCTGTTATTACACCGATTAAGGATTTGTTTGAATCCAATACTGGAATCATCCCCACATCACCCTTTTTCATCTTTAGAGCAGCTTCGTATATATTATCCTCCGCTGAACAAAAATCTACGTCACGCGTCATGATTTCTTGAACTGTTGTCATGTAAATTCCTCCTCTTTTATTGGTACGCATATATTATTTTCACTTTTTCATTTTTCTATTCGGTACAGTCACACGCATTTTGGATAAAAATACCACAATAAAAAAAGACAGAATGATCAAACTTCTGTCTTAAATCGTTTTCATTTTTGTATTTGAGCGGTTATGTTTTCTTTGATAAAGGATTATTTACCCCACTCTTATGCTGATTCAGCAGCTGGAAGTAAAATATTAAAGGTTGTTCCTTTATTTACTTCACTCTCAACGATAATACGTCCCTTATGACCTTCGATAATTTTAAAACTTACCATTAAGCCTAAACCATTCCCAGTTTTCTTTGTTGTATAAAAAGGTTCACCCAACTTCTTTAATCGTTCTGGTGAGATTCCTACACCCGTATCCTCAATTGAAATTTGCACTTCGCCATCTCTAAGCTCCGCAGCCACTTTAATGTTGCCACCATCGGGCATGGCTTCCATACCATTTTTCACAAAATTTAAAAAGACTTGTTTTAACCGGTTTTCATCACATCGAACGAGAATATGATCCAGTTGACTGTCAAAATAAAAAGTAACATTCCTTTTTCGGGCATCAAATTCCATAAGAGATAAAACATTTTGAATAATTGGAATGATATTTTTCGTTTCTAACTGTACAGTCTGCGGTTTTGCCAATACCAAGAAATCTTCTACAATCTGATTAACTCGATCGATTTCTTCAAGAATAATGTCAAAATATTCTATCCGATTTGAATCTTTCTCTTCTAATTGTAAATATTCCGTATACCCTTTCATCGATGTGAGTGGATTACGAATTTCATGTGCAACACCGGCTGCTAACTGGCCAACTGCAGCTAATTTATCTTGTTGGTGAAGCAATTCTTTTGAACGCTTGCGCTCAGTTATATCATGACTTAGCGATAAGAAATGGGTAGTCCTTCCTTCGAGAGACTGAAAAGGAACAATTGTCGCATCAACCCAATATTCTTGACCATCCTTTGCAATATGACAAATTTCACCTTTCCACACTTCCCCTACATCTACTGTATTCTTAATTTCTTTCAATAATTTAGTAAGATGATGATTTGAATAAAGAAAAGTTTGCTGTTGACCTATTAATTCTTCACGATTATAGCCTGAAATCTCAATCAATTGATCATTTACCTCTACAATTTCAGCTTTCTCATTTGTAATCATCATAATGGATGAATGATTAAGTGCATGATAGATACTTTTCAATTCTCTAATTGATGATTTCAAATCGTTTTCTGCTTGCTTACGACTAGTGATATCTGTACGAATAGAAATATACTGATAAGGAACCCCATTTTCCATAAACGGTACAATGGTAGTAGCTACCCAATATAATTCTCCCGATTTTTTCTTATTACAAATTTCCCCACTCCAAGTTTTCCCTTGTTTAATTGTCTTCCAAAGATCAGCAAAAAATGCTTTAGAATGATACCCTGAATTGATAACGGAGTGGTTTCGTCCTAACAATTCCTCTTCACTATACTCTGAAATTTCAACAAATTTATCATTAACATAAGTAATCATTCCATGAGGGTCCGTAATCGCTACAATTGAGGACTGATCTAAGGCAAATCGAATATCTTTTAGGTAATTATCACTCTTTGATAAGCGCTGACTAATAATCGTACTTGGGATAAGTAACCCGCATAGAACGAGAATAGATACAAAAAATAGCATATAAGTAAGAAAAGAGGTAGGCATGACAAGCTCATTAGTGTTGGTAACAGAGGAATTGACAGTAAAGACTCCTTGTAATAAAAAATGTCCCTCAGCTATTGCTCCAGTTATCATGAAAGTACTAATACTTTTTAAAAAATGAGTACTTCCACGATGAAAACGACTAGGATAAAACAAAACGATAAAAGCCAAAATAAACATACAATAAATAATAATAAATGAACCACTTAATTGAACTGGATTAAAGATGAATTCGTGATGTAGGGCATACATACCAATCATATAATTAGAAAACACTGCTATTGTCAGCATGAGACCAGCATATAATAAATGATAAAGATACAGCACCTTTTTTGTTAAACTTATATAACCCAATGCAATCATGATTATGCCAATGAACAATGTCAAAATGACGGCAGGTATGTTCATCGAAACTAAACTCTCCTTAACAGTAAAAATGCTATTTATAAAGTTCAGAATCCAAATCCCCATACCCAAAGCACAACTACTTCCAACATATAATAGTCGTCGTTTTGATTGGTGGCTTGATATCCGTATCATCATTAATAGGTCAATTGCTGTATAAGTGGCAATAAACGTTAAGATTACTGAAATTAATAATACAATTGTATTAGACGAAAACATACTTACCCTCCACTATTATCCTCTTTATTTCCATTTTACCTTACTTATTGTACTGAAAAAGGCTCATACATCAAAAACATAAATTCCCTTTTATGTTCAATTTTATCGTTAATTGCATTATTTAATCATTTCTTTACAATGAAAAAATGATTAAAAACTCCTCATAATGAAAAAAAGAAGAGTAATTTCTTTATTTATCAATAGGTCTTTGTTTATAATAAAAGAAAAATATTCATTAGAAAAGGAGTGAGGTCAATTAAATGACAGACATTATAAGTCAAAATGCTGTGGAAATGATCCAACGAAAAACGCAGCATAAACGTCTAACATGGCGTCAAATTTTACAACGGGGTCTGTTAATCACAATAGGTGCCGTATTTATGAGCATTGGGCTGGAAATCTTTTTAGTTCCAAATAATGTAATTGATGGTGGCATTACGGGGATTTCGATTATGTTATCTTATCTCACAGGCTGGAAACTTGGGATTTTTATCTTTCTTTTAAATCTTCCCTTCTTCTTTATAGGCTATAAACAAATCGGTAAAACCTTCGCTATTTCCACCCTTTATGGAATTGTGATCCTTTCTATTTCTACCACATTACTTCATCCAGTACCCGCTTTTACAGATGATATTCTACTCGCTTCTCTCTTTGGAGGAATGTTTCTTGGAATTGGTGTTGGAACAGTGATTCGATATGGCGGTTCACTAGATGGTACAGAAATCCTTGCAATTTTAGCAAGCAAGAAATTACCCTTTTCAGTAGGAGAAATCGTAATGTTCTTCAATATCTTTATTTTGGGGAGCGCAGGATTTGTATTTTCTTGGGACCGCGCTATGTATTCCATACTAGCCTATTTTATAGCTTATAAAACGATGGATATTGTGATTGCCGGTTTAGACGAATCTAAATTTGTATGGATTATAAGTGATGAATCACAAGAAATTGGTGATGCGATCATGAATCGACTTGGCCGTGGTGTGACTTACCTTTCAGGCGAAGGTGCCTATTCTGGTGAAGATAAAAAAGTCATCTTTTGCGTCATTAACCGTCTTGAAGAAGCAAAATTAAAAGATATCGTTAAAGATTACGATCCTTCTGCATTTTTAGCTGTTGGTGATATTGCAGAAGTACGAGGTGGTCGCTTTAAGAAAAGAGATATACACTAGAAAAGCGGAAGGCACTGTTCTTTAATCGCTCGGTGCCTTGTATTTGCCGGTTTTGTTCGCTACATCTTATTGTAATACATGCACTGGCACGACTCATACATAACAAACAGACATTCGTACTACTTGTTGTGACGTATAAAAATTCTAATAATATTAAGAAAAGCACAAGTGCCATAAATTAGCACCTGTGCTTTATTAACTTAATAGTGTCTTGGATTATTAATAGCTTGAAGCATTTTGGTTCCTTCAACCATCCCACTTCCGCATAACGGACATTTATGTTCATCATTGCTCGTAAAATTATCACGAATCCATCCATTACATGAATCAGAGGCACATTCCCATACCTTTGTTTCCTCAAGGACAACTTCTTCTGTATTATTTCTTCTATACATTCATCTCACTCCTTAAATTCATTAGAAAAACAGGAATCACCAGCTATACTGGTGAATATCATGTATCTAAAGGACTTATATCCCTATACTTTAATCCTTTACAATAGGACAATTTAAAGTATAAAAATCCTTTTCAATCGAGCGGAACGAGATACATCAACCACGAACCGTAAATTGTGAAAAAGAAATATATATCCATTATAACATATATAACAATGGATATTTTTTACCAACAACGATAGTCATCCATTACAACGCCAAGACTATATAAGAGTAATTTTTCACCTCTACCTAAAACAATGAAAGCCCTTCCTCTCTCTCATCCATACGGTTCCTAGACCGTGCCTGTGAGAATCAGGTTAAAAAAAGGAAGCACATATTTATTAATACAACTTTATAACTTTATAGAAATTAAAATTAATGAAAAGGGAACGAAGAAATTTATGAAGATTATTAAAGGAGAAATAAAGATCTTTCTTACGCTCAAACCGGATTGAGCCGCGCTCTTAATAAAAATGTTACTTATCTTACAAAAATTACTCATCAATGAAACCTTCATTCATTGAATATTAATAATATCATATATTTATCAATATGTAAAATATCTTTTAAAATAATTATTTAACAACTTGTTGATATAACGATTTTTGGCTCATATCATGTGAGACCTTGTCCTCACATGATATGAGCCAAAAAATCAAAACAAAAAATAAAGGGGTGAGTAGCTCACCTCTTATTTGAATGAATTAAACTCATTTTGTATTTTAGGAAGTTCACGCATCTCTTCAATTAATTGTCCACCACAAATAGGGCATACATAATTTACAGAAGCAAAGTCTTTCCTCATCCATCCGTTACAAGTATCTGACTCACAGGCGAAGACAATCGTGTTTTCCATAATTATTTCTGGTTCCTCTGAATTTCTTTTCGCAAAGTACATGGGTAACCTCCTTAAAGTAGAAATTTGACGGTACAATCAAATACATTTCCATACATGGGTTAGCAGAGATTAGCTCATGTTGGTTACTATAGTATACGCATCAAATCAATAACTTATTTATAAAAATGGAAAATAATTAACCTTGTATTCGAGCTTTCGCTAGTGCTGCTTTAATCTTAAAATACGAAATCTCTTCAGGTAAAGCCTCCTTTATCGGCTTTAATTTATCCGCTCCTAATTGATTAGCTGTATTGATAATTAGTAGCTTTTCATCTTCAGAAAGAATGTCATCCCAGTTAATATCCAACCTTTCTTCCATACATTTAATTAAATGATTTTCAATGGTTGTAATCGATAGTCCGCGTAAGACTGCAATTTCTTTTATAGACTTTCCTTTCCGATAATGCTCATATGTTTCTAGATGAGTAGGTTCCCCACTATTCCTCTTTTTTTCTTTCATTTGTTGGGGGGCAGATTGTGTGACCTCCGGATGTTCTTCAAGATAAGCATTTATGACATTCACAAAAGCCTGTCCATATCGTTCAAACTTTTGATTTCCTACCCCTTTTATTTCTAAAAATTGTTCAGCGGTGATCGGTAATTTACTAACCATTTCTTTTAAGGTTGCATCTGAAAAAATAATAAATGGGGCAACATTTTCCGATATGGCTAACTCTTTCCTACACTGACGTAACTTCTCAAATAAGTCTTGGTCAATGGGTTGAGCAACGATTACTTTTCTTTCTTTCCGATATACCTTTGTCTTACTCATCAGTACCTCTCTCCCACTATTTGTCACTTTCAGAATAGGATACTGCCCACCTGTCATTTCAATATATTGCTTAGAGGTAAGAAAATCGATAAAGTCAGCCACTTCCTTAGCAGAATGATCTTTCATTATGCCATATGTAGATAAATCTCGAAAACCGAATTCATCCATTTTCTTATTATGAGATCCAGTTAACACCTGACTAATCAATGTTTTACCAAATCGTTCCCCCATTCGAATCATGCAAGAAAGAACCATTTGCGCTTCCACTGTTACATTCATGGTTTCTCGCTTATCTGTACAGTTTTCACAATGTCCACAGTCATCGGGATGCACTTCACCAAAGTACTGTAAAATAAACGATTGTAGACAGCCTTCCGTAAAGCTATAGTCCTTCATTTTATTTAACTTCTTTATTTCCTCATCTCTTCGCTCTTGGCTTGAATGAGATTGATCGATTAAAAAACGTTGCACTTGTAAGTCCTGAGGAGAGTAGAGAAGAATACACTCACTTTCAAGTCCATCACGTCCTGCACGTCCTGCCTCTTGATAATAGCTCTCCATATTTTTCGGAGTTTGGTAATGAATCACATAACGGACATTTGATTTATCGATTCCCATACCAAATGCACTTGTTGCAACCATTACTAGAAGATCATCTTGGATAAATTGTTCCTGCATAAAGGTTCGTTCCTGGTCACTCATTCCTGCGTGATACCTGCCTACTTGAATTCCAGCTTTCATTAACCTTTTATATAATGAATCTACATCTTTTCTTGTTGCTGCATATATGATACCTGATTCATGTTTGTTTTTTTCCACATACCTTTTAAGAAATTGATCTCGGTTCTCTTCTTTTACCACTGAGAAAAATAGATTTTCTCTCGCGAATCCTGTTGAAATAGCTGTATTCTGATCAATTCCAAGAGTTGCACATATATCTGTCGTCACTTGAGGTGTAGCGGTTGCTGTTAAGGCTAAAACGACAGGTTTTGAAGGCAAATCATTCAACAGAGTGTTAATTTTTAAATAACTAGGGCGAAAATCATGTCCCCATTGCGAAATACAGTGCGCTTCATCAATGGCTACTAAAGAAAGATTGATATACTGCCATTCTTGCTGAAAAGCTGGATGATCTAAACGTTCAGGTGCGACATAGACCAATTTATATCTTCCTTGTTTAATCTCATCCATGCGAAACCTTGCTTCATTTGCTGAAAGAGTACTATTCAAAAATGTCGCATCGATTCCATTTTGCACAAGCGCATCTACCTGATCTTTCATTAGTGAAATAAGTGGTGAAATTACAAGTGTCACCCCAGGAAATAAAAGTGCAGGAATTTGATAACATATTGACTTTCCTCCACCTGTAGGCATAATTCCGGCAGTATTTTTCCCAGCAAGTACACGCTCAATGATTGCCTCTTGCCCGTTTCTAAAAGATTCATATCCAAAGTATTGTTTTAAATACTCACGTGCTTTGTTTATCAAGGAAAAAAGCCTCCCCTTTTATATTTATCCCGCCTTAACGGGCAGTAAGACCCCCACCTCAAGATTCTGAGTATACAAAGAAGATAGGTGGGGGATCAACTGCCCGTAAAGGTCCGATTGGTTCAACTAACCATCAGTGGGGGATGAAGCCCCCCACTGATGGAAGTTTCACTT
>SMEO01001062.1_pt1 | contig 10027 bp, 11 predicted proteins | sample 2456251 | NCBI WGS metagenome assembly SMEO01 (sample SAMN10132594, study PRJNA489261) | soil metagenome | isolation source: day1 control-silt loam soil ammended | place: USA | reverse complement strand
AACCTTAATTCAGAGAATATAAAAAACGCGGATATAATACTCCACTCATATCCGCTACGCGAGATTTTCCCGAAACAGATACAAAAATGCCTAGAAAATTCTAGGCTTATCATGATTTTCTAGAACATCGTATTAAAGCTGAACTTGTTCCAGATCCTGAAATTTCTGAAAATGCCCGGCATAGTGCAGGGCACTCATTTTCAGCTTTTGAATACTGTCTTGATCCAGCGTTTTTACCACTTTGCCCGGTGAACCCATCACCACCGAATTATCCGGAATGATCTTGCCTTCAGGAATCAGGGCATTGGCCCCAATAATACAATTCTTGCCAATCACCGCATGATTCAGAATCACCGCCTGAATCCCGATCAGGCTATTATCACCAATGGTACAGCCATGTAACATGGCCTGATGTCCGATGGTGACATAATTTCCAATTTGCATCTCAATACCGGCATCGGTATGCAGCACGGCATTTTCCTGCACATTGCTGAAATCACCCAGTTTGATTTTACTGTTATCTGCCCGTACCACGGCACCAAACCAGATGCTGACCTGCTGCCCGAGTTCGACTTGTCCAATTACTGTTGCCGTTGGTGCGACCCAGCCATCCCATGGCTGCTGTGTAGCAGTCGGTGTGTGTCCCTGAAATTTATACAACATTGATAAAATCCTGTTCAATGGTTAAAAAAATTTGGAGCGTTTAAAACTTGGTGAATTGAGCAGGAATGGCCAGTCTTTTTTATAATCCAATCCATACTGGAACAAAGAAATCAGCATACGTGCCGTCAATCCCCAGACCACTTCATTTTCTACCCGCATACTTGGAAAATATAAAGATTGCTGGGCAAAGCGGACTTCATAAGGTGTGGGCGTGGCTTCAAGCAAATGTTGCAATGAGGCAAAGAAAATCCGGTCGATTTCCGTTGGTTGCGGAATCAGCTGCACTTGCGGCGGAATCAGCCCGACAATCGGCTTAACCAGCATGCCATTACGGGCTTTCTGCATGGGCAAGTCCCCCATCAGCTGCACATCAAAGGGATTTAATGCCGTTTCCTCATAGGCTTCTCTTAAAGCCACGACAATATTACTGGTATCTTGTGGATCGCGCTTGCCACCCGGAAACGAAACCTCTCCGGCATGATTATTCAAATAGGCCGAACGGCGGGTCAGCAATACTTTGGGATCAGCTTCATCGGTGATCGCAATCAACACGGCAGCATGCGCAGATCGAATACGCCTGGAAAAGCGTAATCGTTGCTGCAACTTTTGTGTCAACTCACGCGCATCCATTCTTTCAGCCCTAGCCATGATCATAATTTCATCATAGCTGATTTTTGATTCAGCGGGATAGAAATGATGCCAAATTTTGATTTTTCAGTTATCCTGAGCTTACTTTTATCATTGATGATGAATATGAACTTCTGTGTGAATTGTGGACATAAAACGACCGAAAAAATTCCTTTGGGCGACCAACAAATCCGCAGCGTGTGTAATTCATGTGGCTCTATTCATTATATTAATCCAAAAGTCATTTGTGGCGCGCTGGTACTCTGGGACAATAAAGTCCTGCTGTGCCGCCGCGCCATTGAACCGCGTTACGGTTTATGGACTTTACCTGCCGGCTATATGGAACTGTTTGAAACCATGGAGCAAGGTGCTGCACGGGAAACCCGTGAAGAAGCTGAAGCCGAAGTGGAGATTGAGCAGTTGTACTGTATGTATAACATTCCGCGTATTGGCCAGATTTATGTGCTGTTCAAAGCCAATCTGATTGATGGAAAATTTGGTGCTGGTGAGGAAACCATCGAAGCACGTTTATTCGATGAAGCAGATATTCCGTGGACCGAGCTGGCTTTCCCAAGTGTAGAACATACACTAAGACATTATTTTGCAGACCGTAAAAATAATATTTTCCCGATGCATTTAGAAACCTTAGGTTCGCGTCTGGATCATACCGGTTAAATCCAATAGATTGAGCGCGCATAAAAAAATCCCATACGCAGATGGGATTTTTTTATTTATGGGACATTACGCTTTAGCTTTGACGCGATAACAATCTGCAAGTTTAAACTCAACAGACCCACCGCTTCGTTTGGCCAGACCAATATCGTCAGGCGTTTCATCCTCATTATTATTGTTATAAATTTTCTGGAAACTGGCATAGGTATTGGCCCATTGCACGCCGTCTCCGACCGAATTCAGGAAGGTGACCCGCCCATTCTGACCGGCAGCAGTATCCAGTACATTGGACAAATTCAGCAGAGCACCGCCAATCACAATCGAATCATTTGAATTTGGTGAAGACTGGATGCGTGAGTCGACCCCAACCAATGCACCATTCAAATCCCCTAATTTTACATTGGCCAAAATCAGACGCATCGAAACCGATTTATCACGAACAAATGCACGGCCTAAAGTTCCAAGCCGGTATTGCTGTACGCCATTCAATAATAAATTGTTATCAAGCACATCGCCCTCACAGCCTGTTATTGGGTCGGTCGCAAGATTATTCTCAGATTGCATATTGGTTCGCACATCACCATTACTATCAATCACAATCCCCAAAGTGACTGGACTGACCGTTGTATCACTAAACTTAAACTCCAGATTGGCATACATCGGGAAGATATACTTCTCCCCACTGGCTACATTCTGCTCTGTTTTAAATACCGCACGATCCAGATAGCTGATTGGGAAAATTTTATATAAATCAATACTTCCATTATATTGATCACCATCCGCATCCAGACGCCATGCCCCTAAACTGGCTTGATCAGATGCATCCAGCTGTGTTTTTCCAGTGACCATCTTATAAAAAGCTTCTTTACCCGCAATCACATAATCATTCAGCAAACTGCCCCGATATAGTTCAAGTGGCGTAGCGTTATTTGCGACATTTAAACGATAAGGTGCAGTAATCGTTTTGCTGGTAGGATGAATCCATGAACTTTGCGGATCGGCCGTCATTTGTGCAGGTTTCACATTACGAATGAGTTCAGCATTAATTCCACCCAGTGAAGATAGATTTTTTGCGGGCAGTTTTAACTGGCTATCACGCCATTGCAGGCCACTGCCAAAGGTATAACCCTGACGGTCTGTGATTAGCATAAAATGACCAAATAGATGTTTGGTAGTCTGATCTTTAATATCACAAGGTGTTTTATTGCATCCCACCAGTCCATCTGAACCCGACTGGATGCTACCAATCACACCAGAGGTTGAAAATAGTGAAAATTCCGGCTGATAAACCGCGGCATTGGCAATGGTTACCAGTTTTTTCACTGTAGCAAAAGCAGCTTCATCAGAAATCTGGTCAACATCGATAAAATCCTTAATTTTTGTGGCGAAGCTAGCATCCGTCAGACTGATATTTCCACTCACTTTAGCCAAGTCTTTACGCATTTCTTCGGTAATATACAAAGGCTGCACATCCGTTGGATTCACAATACGGCCTTCTTGTATCGCCAGAGCTTGCAGAATTTTCACCAGACGCATGGCAACCTGAACTGTAGGATCATTCTGATCTAAGTTATTTACCTGACGTCCAGTAATTCCTTTTGCAATATCGACCACACTTAAACGTGGGAGCTGAGTCTGGGTACTAAAGGTGGCATAATCGCTCAGCTTAAGTTTGCCGAGAGTAATTTTGCTTGAACTAAAACTCTGAATATAAAATTCAACCTCATCCGTCTTTTGACAGGTTCCGGATGCCACGCCAGCATTACTATCAAATAGAGTAATGAAGGTATTTTCTTTATCGCCACTACAATTAAAATTCAAGCCATCCAGCGGATATTCAAGCCCCCATTCCACACAATTATCTGTCCCTGCTGTACAGGTTCCATTGGTCGTGGCTTCATTATTTTTTTCTGGAATCACATTGGCACTCTCCCCACCACATCCTGCGAGTGCAGCCAAAAGTGTAGTTAAAGCAAATGGATATAATATTTTATTTTTCATCTTGTTATACTCGAATAGTCCTTATCGAATGGCGACTAATTTTAGTTGTCCATAATTAGTGAGCATCTTGTCTTCAACATCGATTGCTGAGGCTAAAGGCGTCAATAACACATACTCACTTTGCGCAGGGATCTGAATAATGCCTTCAATACGCTCATGTTGAATAATATTTGCTTGTCCTTCCTGGTTTTTAAAACCACCCGCTCCTTCCATAACACAGCCTCTATTGTCTAAAAAGACCACAAAAGGCCAATAATAAGTAGGATTTTTTTGGCGTGAAGCATAAGAGTTAATCTGAATATTCTTGATATCAGACTGTAATTGCACGACTTCAAAATCAAACTCATCTGCTTTCAAAGGCGCACGAGGCCATAAATTGACTTCTTTTTTAAGGTTGATCTGTTTGGCTTTTTTGATTTTTTTGTCATTAAAGCACTGTTTTCCCAAACTCTCTCTAGTTTCAGCTTGTGAAATACGGTAATAACTTTGTGCCAGCACCACTGGACCTGTATCCAGTGTAGGCGTTTTAAATAAGGATTTTAATACTGATTGACCAAGCCCAAGCCGATATTTTTATCTACCACGCCCTCGGGCATACTGTAGAAACGTTTCCTGCCTTCTAGATTAAATTCTTTATTCTCAAGATATTCACTGTCCACATAGTCCACGCCTTCAATCTGACTGAATCCGGGTTTCTGTAGCATCGGGCTTGAAGCGGGTGTCATGGCCTTAGGCATTTGGGTCAATTGGGTTTCAGATCTTATTAATGGCTTAGATTCTGTCGGTTCTTTCGCAACCTGCGGTTGTACTGGTTGTACAACCAGATTATGGTCTGACTTAAGTTCTGCTGGTCTATTTTCTAGGACTGATACTGTTTCTAAGTTTTGCTTTACAGCAGGTGACTGAACCACTGCAACTGCTATTTTTTTCGATGCTAGGGATTTTTCTTCTGTATTTTTCTGTGGGTTATGATTACGTGGCACGACTAATGGTCGCCCATCTGGACCGATAATAGTAATAAATTCTCTGGCGCTTGTATAAAAAGATAAGGGTACCAGACTTAATGCCAGTACCACTTTCAATCCAATTTTCTCTGTCCCTTACCAACGAGTGCGATAGTTCAAACCTAAAATGGTAATCTTGGTATCTGTTTTCACGTTTAAACCTGCATATGGGTTTAATAACAGGTTATTCACGCCGGTCTGGTTAGCTAAACTACTGGTATTTGCTGGAATTTGATCTTTACTGCGCAAGAAACCAATCGAGAGATCCAAATCAGTATCTGCATCAAAACGATAACCCACACCTAATCCAAATAGCTGTGCACCATTAATAGGAACCATCGTATTGCGCTTATTTTTTGGAATAGCGCTGGTTCGTGGCTCATAACCTGCGCGAAGTTTTAAACGGTCGGTGGCGGAATACTCCATCCCGATTCCGAAATTCCACGGCGATTCGAATCCCATCGGCAAAGCCAACGTGGAATCAGTGACATTAGCAGACAAGATTTTGGCAATTTTTAAGGCTGAAATGGTACGGTCAAACTCGAACTTAAACTCATCCCAAACCTTGTAGTCTGTCCAGCCAATATCAAAATTTACCTGCAAATCTGGCATGACTTTATATTTGATACCTGCCTGAAAATGCGCCGGATATTCAAAATCCATCGACACCAAACCAGACTCACTGGATGGAATATAATTAGGAAACCCAAGAATTGCTGCCAGAATCTGACCCGTCGGTGAAGTCATTAAACCCTTGATCATTTCCTGTGGTGCTTTGGCATTATCAATATGATATTTACCTTTTAAGCGCATTTTTGCCGCACTTTGGTAGACCATACCAAAACTGAAATCTTCGCGTGGCTCCCACAATATCCCGAGGTTATAGCTTGGACTTAAATTCTGTTCAAGCTCCAGTTGCATCTGACCAAACTTGCCAAATGGGTTCATTCCCTCATCCGCATTACAGATCCCCAGCAACAGAATATCGGTAATAATGTCGGAGTTTTCTTTAAATGGTGTACAGACAACTTCATCGATCATACGCAACATCCCGATCAGCTCATTCGGGAAACGTAAATCTGTTTTCATCCCAATGGCTTGATAGGACATTCCGACAGAAGCACCAATGGACAGTTGGTCATTGACCTCATAACCAATCGATGGAGACAGGTAAGTAATCCGCTCCAAAGCAACTTGCTGGCCCATAAAGTTTGCCGGATTACCATCTTCATGACCGAAACCAGCGACTAAAGGCGCATATACCGCTGTTGCATAGGTCGCTTTAGATCCAGGCGGGTTATAAGCAATCCCCATGGTGGGCGCAGCCAAAGGGAGACCTTCGCCTAAATCCACCATCTTTTTCAGAAAAGGGACATACAGGCTGACATATTCCACATCACCACTGACCGGCCCTTTAAAATCAGTACATAAATCAGATGAAACTTCCGGTCCATCATTACAGACGATAGGGTCATCAGAATAGCCAAATACGTTATATCCAGCCGGCACTGTAAACTCCCGCTGGATATCAAAATTCGCCACAATAATCTGCTGTTCGGTTTGCAAACCATCAATTTTAGTTAGAGCAGCCGGGTTAAAGTGAATGGCATTGACTCCCGGGGGATCCGCCGTAACTGCATTCCCCATGGACAATGCACGTAAATCAACCGAAAGGTTGGTTCCCAATTGTGCAAAGGTATAACTTGAACAGCCCGCAAGAATAATTCCTGTTAATAACGGGCTAAGTCGAATGTTTTTCATACGACACCCCTATTAACTGATTTTTTTACCAAAACCTAAAATATCAAGCGGGAATGACAATCCCAACGAAACATCAGGCGCATCTTCGGTCAGCCCTAAGCCGACGGTACCATTCACAATCGTTTCTGGAGAGACTCGCACCCCTAATGAAATTGCCAAGGTGGAACTGGTCTGATCCGCGGCAGAGTAGCTTTCTCCTGTGTTATAGCTAAACTCAGCTCCCGTATTAAAGCTTTGCTGATAGGACATGGTCATCGAAACGTCATAGTTAAATGAGTATGCGAAACCGAATGCAAAACCCCCACTAATCCCCGGTTCAAACTCTTCAATAATGCGATAACCGCGACGCTGGTTCAGGCCTGATTCTTTAAAACCATAGTTTGCAGAAACGGAGGCAAACAGCACGACCGGATCGATGTATTTACGTGTACTGGCACCCACTCCTGCTGAGTAATAGCCCTTCCCTGCTGCCAGATCTGTCGCTGCATTGATTTCATAAGGACTGTCGCCTGTTTTTGTTGATAAATTACCAAATAAAATTAAAGGTAAACGGCCAGCTTTTAATGGAAATGGTTCCCAGCGTGCCCCAACACTGATATCACCTAGTCCGGCAGTCGAAGTGTCTTTTAACAAGTCGGTCTTGGCCACTAAAGGCAAGGATGCAGTTAAGGTCAGGTTATCTTTCACCCCATATTGGAATGTGAAAGTATTGGTCAAACTATGCGTGGCATTCTCTTGTACACGAAGTTGATATAGTTGACCCTGAGCCATTTCGATATCAAGTTGAGTGTCACGATAGTAGGTATAATCGATATCGTAATATGATGAAATATCACCTTTTTTAATGAGTGAGTACTGACGTTCATTTGAAGTAAATACTTCTTCCAGATTAGCTGCCTGGGTAGCATCACCTTCCTGTTTCTGTAAAGCTTGGGATGCATCTGCTACTTGTTTAGTCTGAGCCTCTACCGGTGCGGCAGTTTCACTCACTGCTTCTTCAGCTGTTTCATATCCACCGAGTTCCGGCTCTTGTGCAGCCTGTGTTTCCACTTGCTCAGTCTGGGCCTGTACAGGTACAGCAGTTTCAACAATAACTTCCTCATCAACCGTTTCGTATTCACCCAGTGTCGGCTCTTCTGCAGCAAATGCAACGCCCATTACCATTTGAATGCTCAGTGCCAAGAACGTCTTGTTCATCCATTTACTGTTCATATCCATTTCACCATTTTAATTTTTATTACTATTTTTCGTTTTATTTATTCTTGTAATACAATCTCAGGAAATTATATTGATATTCTCCAAATTTTTCTGATTCTATATTACGATTACGGTCCATACGGATCGTCGAGGCTTTATCGGCAATTTTATCCATATAGAACTGTGGATACTGCATGTCGACCAAGGCATAACGATTAATCGTGGCATCTTCCACATGGCGCATGTCGGCTTCTTTCAATGCCAGAAAGTTTTTACGATATTGTTCAGGGACATTAATCAGGAATAATGTATTATTTTCCCAAACATCCTGAAAACGCCGCTCGTCAAAACTGATATTACCGAGTGCTGGATCTGCGACATACACCCGGCCATTTTTATAGCCTTTATAAACTACGAAATGTTTGAATCCGGCATAAGAAATTGGAACAATAGCAGGCTGATCTTGATTAACTAAATCTTTGAACTCTCCTCGATCGCTTCATATCAAGTAAAGAGAAACTGCGGCGTTCAATAATTTTATCGGTTTCGCCGAATTTCATCAGTCCATTCATGACTTGCTGTTCATCTAGCTGTGTACCGATATAACCATTGAGTAGGGTGGTAAGGGCTGCTGAACCACAACTATAGTCATAGGCTTGACGTACAATGCCCTGAAATTGATCCAGAAGTGCAGGCTTTACTTGTACAGCTTCACGGTGCATACGCACAAAAGAGTCATTTCTTGAATCAAGAACTTCAGTATAGTGTTTTTTGATATCCAGAGCTTCTTTGGCAGCGTAATACATCAATGCCGAGCCCAACGCGATCTCTAACATAATTATTAACTTTTCTTATAATGGGCATGATACGCCTATTTTTCTTTTTATAGAGCATTCACTCTACTTCCTTGTAACTAGAAAGATACCTTCTTTTTCAAAAAAATACAGCATTTTTTTTATTTTTTGGATAAATGATTCAGTCATAAAAAAAGCGCGTGTAAACACGCGCTTTTATAAAGTAAATGTTAGTGGCCAGAAATGGTAATGATTGCACCTTTTGTATAAGTAAGCGGAGCTGGAGAGTAGAAAGTTTGCAAACCTTGAACTTCCATATCGCCAATTGATGACGTTGCGTTACGATTACCTAAATGAATACCTTGAATGTATTGATCTTTAGCACCCGTATCATTACTTACAATACGAATATGTGCTGCTTTACCCACAGTATTAGATGTGCCTACATAAGCATCATTAAATACTGAAATGTTTTGGCTAATCGTTAAATCATTAGACTTCGAATCTGCAATTTTAATACTTTCAATGAAGATCTCACCAGATTCACGTGTAGTTACTGGAGTTGTACCTGAAAGTCCCACAGTTACACCTTTAGTTGAATTATCCAGAATACCTAGATTTTTAATTTCTAGGCCACCAACCATTTTAGTATTCAGTTTGATCATCGCACCTTGAGGTGCGGCACCTAATTGGATATTTGCATCCATCACACCTGTTTTAACTTCTAAACCACTGAGGATATCATTTATAACCGCACCTCCACCTCGACGAATTGTATCTACATTATCACCTACACCTTTTACGCCAGATGCAGTTACACCAATTCGACCGATCTTGATATCAAGACCTGATACTTGTGCTGCAATATTAATGAAAGGATTAGCCCCCCCTGCACCAGCATCTGAATCAATCACCAAGTCAGCAAGATTACGAGATTGAAGTAAGTAAGCACCACCATCATCATAGTTAGCACCAATTACTACACCATGAGTTGCAGTAGTCGGATTAGCAAGAGCAGCGGCATCAGGAGCTACATCAGTCGTACCGCGAATAACGATTGCACCTGCCGTACCTGTCCCACCTTTATCAACAGCTAAACCGTCATTATCATGAATAAATAACTTTTCAATAGCGATTTTTGAAATACCGATCCCGATAGTAATGCCGCTTTGACCCGTTGTTTCGCTTAGAGATGCTTCATCCATAGCTTGCATCGCCATCGCATTGGCACTAAATGCAACTGAAGTCGCCAGAACTAATTTTGTGAATTTTTTCATTGTTTACTCTCCCAAGAGTAGTATTTTTTTT
>SMEO01000596.1_pt1 | contig 10027 bp, 8 predicted proteins | sample 2456251 | NCBI WGS metagenome assembly SMEO01 (sample SAMN10132594, study PRJNA489261) | soil metagenome | isolation source: day1 control-silt loam soil ammended | place: USA | reverse complement strand
GCCCACCAGCCACTGCGGTTCATGTCATGCAAACGGCGAACGGTCACCACTAAAGCGAAATAGGCATAGACCAGAATCATGATCAGCACGCCGATACCGGCCAAGCCTTGTAGTGAAAGCAGCCAGTTAGAATCCATTGAATGGACTGCAATATTCACAATATCAATACTTAAGCCCAGCGCAATACTGCTAAACAGGAAGATGAAATGTAGAAATGCTGACCACGCAATAAAACTCAGACGCCCGAAACGGCCTTTTATCGACAAGGGATGATCCGTTGCCACTAAAGCGGGAGGGGTGAAATAGGGAGATTCTGGCGATTTCATAAATATGATCCTGAACTGAACAAAATGAAATAAGAGCGAGAGCTAAATTCTATTTTTTAAAGGGCATTGCTACAGATCATACACAGTTATGCAGAATATTCTGTACTGTAAGTTGTGCTTTATTTTGTTTGAATTTGAATAAATAATCTACGACGAAAGCATGATTGCCGGATTCGAAATAAGCAGGCCATACTGCCATTATGCATAAAAAACAATCAACAACACAGCATTAACCTCTCGTGATGAGATAGAACAAAATCAAGGAAGTGACATATGCAAGAGATCTATCCAGTACCCGAAGATTTTAAAAAAACAGCACGCACGCTTGAAGACCAGTATTTCGAACGTTATCAACATTCCATCGAGCAGCCAGAAGCATTCTGGACAGAACAGGCACAACGTCTGGACTGGATCAAGCCTTTTACCCAAGTCAAAAATACCAGTTTCGATCCCGACAATTTTAAAATTGAATGGTTTGCTGATGGTCAGCTCAATGTCAGCGCCAACTGTCTGGACCGTCATCTGAAAGAACATCCCTATAAGCCGGCCATTATCTGGGAAGGGGATCATCCTTCACGGCACAAGATTATTTCTTTTGCCGAGTTGCATGACGAAACCTGCCGTTTCGCCAATGTGCTGAAAAAAAATGGCATTGCTAAAGGCGACCGGGTGATGCTGTACATGCCCATGGTCTCTGAAGCCGCGATTGCCATGCTGGCCTGCGCGCGCATCGGGGCGGTGCATTGCGTGGTATTTGGTGGGTTTTCACCGGATTCTCTGGCCAGCCGGATTGAAGACTGTCAGGCCAAAATGGTGATTACGGCCGATTCCGGTATGCGCGGCGGGAAACCGATTCCGCTGAAAGCCAATGTTGATGAAGCCCTGAAACTGGCTGGTACAGACTCCATTCAAAATGTAATAGTGGTGCATCGCACCGGCAACCCGATTGAAATGCAAGAGGGGCGCGACCTGTGGTATCACATGGAAATCATGTCGGTGAATGACATTTGCCCACCGGAACCGATGAATGCCGAAGATCCGCTATTTATCCTGTATACCTCAGGTTCGACCGGCAAGCCCAAGGGCGTGATGCATACCACGGGCGGTTATTTGACTTATGTGAATTGCAGTTTCCGCGAAGTGTTTGACATCAAACAGGATGATATCTTTTGGTGTACCGCAGATGTCGGCTGGATTACCGGACATTCCTATGTGCTGTATGGCCCCCTGTCGAATGGCACCACGACTCTTATGTTCGAGGGTGTTCCGCAGTATCCGAGCTGGGCGCGTACCGGACACATTGTCGATAAGCATAACGTCACCATTCTCTATACCGCACCGACAGCCATCCGCGCCATGATGCGTGAAGGCGATGCCTTTGTGCGGGAAAGTGACCGCAGCAGCCTGAGAATTTTAGGTTCGGTGGGTGAGCCGATCAATCCTGAAGCCTGGAACTGGTATTACACCGTGGTCGGTGAAAGTCGCTGTCCCGTCATTGATACCTGGTGGCAGACGGAAACCGGCGGTTTTATGATTACGCCATTGCCAGGCGCGACTGATTTGAAACCGGGTTCTGCAACACGGCCTTTCTTTGGGGTACAACCTGCGATTGTCGATGCAGATGGCAAGGAGCTGGAAGGCGAAGCTGAAGGCAATCTGGTGATTAAAGATTCCTGGCCGGGCCAGATGCGAACCATCTGGGGTGATCCGGAACGTTTTATCGAAGCCTATTTCTCGACTTATCCGGGTACTTATTTTACCGGAGATGGCGCGCGTCGCGATAAAGACGGTTATTACTGGATTACTGGCCGGGTCGATGATGTGCTGAATGTGTCCGGACACCGTTTAGGCACAGCTGAAGTTGAAAGTGCGTTGGTGGCCCATGAAGCAGTGGCTGAGGCTGCTGTGGTGGGTATGCCGCATGACATTAAAGGGCAGGGAATTTGTGCCTTTGTCACCTTACAGGCCGACGTGACCAGTTCAGATGAATTGCGTGCTGAACTGGTGAGCTGGGTGCGCAAGATTTTGGGGCCAGTGGCGACACCTGATGCACTGTACTGGGCACCCGCTTTGCCCAAAACCCGTTCAGGGAAAATCATGCGCCGGATCTTGAGAAAGATTGCAGCCAATGAGCTGGATAGCCTGGGCGATACCTCGACATTGGCTGAACCACAAGTGGTGGATCATCTGATTGCAGAAGTACAAGCCAATCCTCGTTAAATAGCTAAAGTCCACAAGCAAAATACCGGCTGCACGCAGCCGGTATTTTTAGATCAGGAATAAGCTCTGCATGCTTTCGAATATAGCGCAACGTCTTGATCTGCTAAGCTGCCCACATGCTGAACATGAGTTAAAATAATGAATGTACGATCACCATATTTAGATCAATCTCCTGTCGATATTGCCCAGAAACTGGCAGAACAATTTGCCCAAACTGCCGCAGTGCGAGACAAGCAGGGCGGTAATCCCAAGCATGAACGAGACCTGATCCGTAACAGTGGTCTGCTCGGCTTGTCTATTCCTGTTGCCTATGGTGGACAGGGTGCAGACTGGCGGACAATTTTTAAAACCATTCAGACCCTGGCGCAGGTCGATAGCTCTCTGGCGCATATTTATGGATTTCATCATTTATTGATTGCCACCGTACAGCTATTTTCCCAACCCGAGCAATATGGCAAATGGTTTGCACAGACTGTCCAAAATAATCTGTTCTGGGGCAATACTCTCAATCCGCTGGATCGTCGTACCACGGCAACTCAAGTCTCAGAACATGAATATATTTTCCATGGTGATAAAAGCTTTTGTTCTGGTTCGATCGATTCGGATATGTTGCTGTGTTCAGGTTATAACGAAGCAGGAAAATTGCTGATTGGCGTGATTCCTACCCAGCGACAGGGTGTGAGCTTTCTAGGCGACTGGAACAATATGGGCCAGCGCCAGACTGACAGCGGCACCAGTCATTTTGAACAGGTCAACATTCACCGGGATGAATTGCTGCTCAATCCGGGGCCACTGAGTACGCCGTATTCCAGTTTACGTCCATTGATTGCGCAGCTGATATTTGTGCATATGTTTCTCGGTGTCGCCGAAGGGGCTTTTGAAGTTGCCAAACAGACCGTACAAACCCAAAAAGCCTGGTCAAAATCCTTGGCTGAACATGCAGTGAATGATCCTTTTACCCAAAAGCATTTTGCCGAGTTTTATGTGCAGCTGGAAAGCGTGCGTTTATTGGCAGATCAAGCCATTCAGACCTTGCAGAAAGCTTGGAATATCGGCCCTGATCTGACTGCCGAGCAGCGTGGTGAAGTCTCGATTGCGATTGCCACCGCCAAAATTGCCGCGACCAATAGCTCTTTATATATCACCCAGAATATTTTTCAGGTCATGGGTGCACGGGCAACGACTGCGCAACTGAATCTGGACCGGTTCTGGCGTAATGTTCGGACTCAAACCTTGCATGATCCGGTGGATTATAAATATCAGGAAGTGGGGGAATGGGTGCTGACCGGAAAAGTGCCTGATCCAAGTTTTTATTCCTGATCCTAATAATAAAACAGCCTCTATATGAGAAGCTGTTTTATTATTTTTAAGATGACGGGTCTTTTTTAAAGCTGCTTAAAAGCCTCGATTGCCCGGACACGGGAAGATTTTAAATCCACAAGCGGTTTTGGATAGTCCAGTTCACGGTCAGGGTTTTTGGCGTAGGGTTCATGAATGCTTTTGGCATCCAGATGCGCCAGTTCAGGCACCCACTGACGGATATAATCCCCATTCGGGTCGAACTTCTGTGACTGGCTGACCGGATTGAAAATCCGGAAATAAGGCACCGCATCCATACCCGTCGAAGCACACCATTGCCATCCGCCATTATTGGCTGCCAGATCACCATCAATCAGCTGCTGCATGAACCAGCTTTCTCCCAAACGCCAATCGATCAGCAGGTTTTTGCACAGGAACATTGCGGTAATCATGCGCACCCGATTATGCATCCAGCCGGTGGCCAGTAGCTGCCGCATCCCGGCATCTACAATCGGGATCCCGGTTTGGCCCTGTTGCCAGGCTGCCAAATCTTCAGGTGCATGCCGCCACTGGATTTTATCGGTATTTTCTTTAAACGGGCGATGTCTGGAAACGCGGGGAAAATCGAACAGGGTATGCTGATAAAACTCACGCCACAGCAGTTCATCCAGCCAGGTTTGTTGACCGAGATCATCGATCTGGAAATAGCCATGATGTTGTTTAAACAGCGCCTGAATGCACTGGCGGATCGAGAGAATGCCGATATTTAAATAAGGCGAGAGTTGACTGGTGCCATTAAGCGCTGGAATATCACGATCTGTTTGATAGCTGCTTAAGCGGTCTTCGATAAAATCATCCAGCATCTGTAGGGCATGAGTTTCATCTACGGGCCAAAGTTTTTCAGAATTTTCTATTGAATAGCGACCCGCAAACTTTTCCAGATCAAAATGTGTCAGCTCTGCAGGCAATTCGAGCAAGTCCTGAGACGCAATCACAGGATAAGCAGAAGGCACATCGAGAATCAGCCGCTCATAGCATTTTTTCTTAAAGGCACTATAGACTTGATAGGGTTGATTGGACTGATTGCGGATACTCGCCAATGGAAAGAGGGTGCGATCATGATACAGCTCGACCCGAATCTGCTGCTGTTCTAGTCGTTGCTGAACCTTGAAATCACGCTGTAGTTCATTGACCCCAACTTCAATATGTGCATGCACGCTATCAATCTGCAAGTTTTGGCAGAGTGCTAACATCTCATCAGCAAGATTACGCCACAAGCCGACTTCTCGCACAATTAAAGGAATATTCAGTTGTTCTAGTTGCTGTTTGAAAACCTGTAGCCGTCGCAGATAAAAATCGATTTTGATCGGCGCATCTTGATGTAACTGCCATTGCTCAGGAGAAAGCACCACCAAAGCCACACAGGGGCCTTGTTGAGTGGCATGCCACAAAGCGGCATGGTCTTGAATTCGAAGGTCTTGGCGAAACCAGATCAGATGCATGGTACTTTCTTAAATCAGGGAGTTAGCCTGCATTTTAGGCAATCTGCTACCGATGGAATAGTATTAAAATATTAATATGATAGGAGACTGATTTTTGCACGTACCAGTCTCTTTATACCATTAAGCTTTGGCTTGATAAATATTTTCCAGAGTATCCACCAAAGTACGGGTCATCTGGTCAATTTCATAATTCACTGTATCGCCCACCTGGATGTGCTTCCAGGTGGTCAGACGCAAGGTTTCTGGAATCAGGTCAATCGAAATTTCACTGTGGGCACGATCGACACGGTTCACGGTCAGGCTGCAGCCATTTAGCCCAATAAAGCCTTTTAGGAAGAAGTACTTGATATTGCCCTCTGGAATCTGTAAATCGATATGCAGGGTTTCACCGCGAGCTTCAATCTGGATGACCTTAGCCCTGCCTTCAATATGGCCATACAGATTATGTCCACCGTTTTCTGCACCGACTTTGGCAGAGCGTTCAATATTCACTTCATCACCAATTTTTAAGGCTTTCAAGGTGGTAAGCGCCAAGGTGACATTGGAAATATCAAAATGAATCTGTTTCTGCGCCCGGTCAATCGTGGTCACCGTGAGACAGACACCATTTACTGCCACACTGGCGCCAATAAACACATCTGCAAAAAAGCCGTGCTGATCACTGACCAACAGGGTAATAAAACCATCGCCTTTGCGAATCTCGATGACCTGTTCCAGGCCTTGGACAATACCGGTATACATAGTTAAAACGTCTATTCTTGCAATTGCATCCCATTGTAGGCAGGAAAGCTAAATCCGGCTAGCGCTTTACTGGACTGCTTGGTTTCTGTCCGGATAAAAAACCCCTCAAGCCGAGCCTTGAGGGGAAAATTTGCAATGTGCCGTCATTATTATAATATTTGGGCATAAGCACCACTTAGATTTAAGCGGATTTAGCCTGCACAACCTGCTGTTGTTGTACTTCTAGCTCACGCACCAATGGCAACACCTTTTCTCCAAAATATGCGGTGTGCCAATTAAATTGGTCTTGAAACCGTCGTTATACTGGACTAAATCTTCAAAACTTGATTTTGCCCAGTTGCCTTCGCCTTCAGTTGTCGAGGCACCGGCTTCACGTGTCGCTTCAGCAAAATTTTTCACTGCTTTGATATTGGCCTTATCAATAATTTCCTGTAACACCGCTTTGGCTTGTTCTTCAGTATCACGTGCGATGATAAAGGCATTGACCCCAATTTTTACAGTGTGATTATTGGCCCGGGCTTTTTCGCGAATATCATCAATCTGTTTTTTCAGCTCTTCAGGGGTGTTGCCATTGGTGAAATACCAGTCTGAAACACGTGAAGCCATATCGCGCGCCGCACGTGAACTGCCACCCTGAAAAATCTCGACCGGTTTATCCGGGAGCGGTTGTGGGCGTAAGGTATAGTCTTTAAATTGATAGAACTTGCCATCAAAATTAAAGTGATCCGTATTCCAGATTCCGCGCAAACTGCGAATAAACTCTTCTGAACGGGCATAACGCTGGTCATGCTCTGGCCATGCTTCGCCAATCGCATCAAATTCGCCACGGAACCAGCCACTGACCACGTTAATCGCAATCCGGCCATTGCTGAGCTGGTTAATGCTGGCCAATTGTTTTGCCGCAAGCGCAGGTTTCCACGGCCCGGGTAAAATTGCTGCAATTAACTTGATCTTGCTGGTTTGTGCGAGCAAGGCATGACTGAAGCTGACAGATTCATGCTGGTTTTCTGCACCATAGCTTGACGCAAAACGAATCTGGGTCAGGCCATATTCAAAACCGCTTTTTTCTGCTGCTTGTGCCAGACGCACGTTATATTCATAGCTCCAGTCGGTACGCTGTTCGATGGTACTGACGACAAAACCGCCACTGACATTCGGAACCCAATACGCAAATTTGATGTCTTGCTGTATTTGCTGTTGTGACATATTTCAACCCTCGAAGTGAAAATCGCTGATCAAGCAACTTGCGTTTGCGCTGATTTTTTACTGTGCAAGCGGGATTCTGCTGCATCCAGACTTGGTACAGCCGCAGAGGGCAACACTTCTTCTTGTTCGATTTGTTTATTGATGCTCAAGTTCTGGTTGGCCTGTTGGGTTTTTGCTTTAATGACTTCGGCACGTTGTCCTTTGGCCGGTGCCCATTCCAGAATAGGCAGGGCACGTGCTACTGCCAGGGTAATACGATCGCGGAGCAATTCACTGTGAATGGTATATTCAGGAGTGAAATCACGATCAGTCGCATACACGCCAATCGGTAAAGTCTGAGCCTGGAAAAAGCTGAATAATGGACGTAATTGATGTTCGAGCACCAGCGCATGTCGGTCACTACCACCTGAAGCCGCTAAAAGTACCGGTACATCGACCAGTGCAGTCTGCTCGACAAAATCAAAGAAATGTTTAAACAAGCCGGTAAATGAAGCGCGATATACGGGTGTACCAACAATCAGTGCATCTGCAGCTTCGACGGCGGCCAGATCATCCTGAACGCGCTGCGGTAATTGATTACGATAAATCGCACCACCCAAGAGCGAACCAATTTCACTAAATTTAATAAAATGTACATGAATTGGTGTCGCTTCACCCAGTTCATCAATAATGGCCTGAACCAAGGCTTCTGTTTTAGACGGATGATTTAAACCACCCGATACGGCAACAATATTTAAGGGTTTTTGCGCATTAAAATTAGACATGTTTAGAACCTGAAAAATAGGAGTAATCTCGGAATGTCCTTATTAATCCCGATTCAGTGCCGGGCTGTAAAATAACGAAAAGCTGAAAAGTTATCTGATTTTTCGATATATGAAAAAAGCCTGGTTTATAAGCATTAATTTTAATATAAGTTTTTGATATGTAGATTTATATTGAATATAGCTAAGCTTTTTAATTTAGGAATACGTTATATATAAAAAAGTGATGAGAATTAAATAATTATTGAAATACCGCGAAAAATGGTGATTTTGAAGAAAAACTGCATATTATTTTAAAAATTGTAGAGTCTTGCATATCCTTAACCGGGTTGTGTGGTTAGAATAGGGTCTACCGTGCCAAGATCTCTCTCACGTTGCCTATGAATATTTTAATCGTTGATGATCATCCACTATTTCGTCATGCCTTGATTCAGGCTGTACGTTATAGCCTGCCACAAGCCCAGATTCATGAAACTGCGGCAGTCAATGAATTTTATGAACGTCTAGAAAATGGCCCCGAGCCTGATCTTGTGCTGCTGGATTTAAATTTGCCAGGCGCATCAGGTTTTTCTGCCTTGGTACACGTCCGCGCGCAATATCCGTCGCTGCCGATCATTGTCGTGTCTGCGCATGAAGAAGTCAGTATTATCCAGCGTGCCATTGCGCATGGTGCCATGGGCTATATTCCAAAATCTGCCCATCCAAGCCATATTGGTGAAGCGATTCGCGAAGTGCTGGAAGGTGAGATCTGGTTACCGCCAAATCTGCCAGCCAACATGAACTTTGACCCGCGTGCTGCCGATGAAACGGCTTTGGCGGAACGGATCCAGTCTTTGACCCCACAACAGTTCCGAGTATTGATGATGGTGGCCGAAGGCTTGCTGAATAAGCAGATTGCTTATGAACTGGACGTGTCAGAAGCGACCATTAAAGCGCATGTGACTGCAATTTTCCGTAAGCTTGGCGTACAAAACCGGACACAAGCGGTATTGGCCATTAATGCACTGAATATTGAAGACCGGAAAATGTAAGTTCTGTATATCCGCATGGAAAAAGGCCTCCTTGGAGGTCTTTTTTTATCTGAATAATTCAGTGAAAAAGCATGCATATATTAAGCAATATAATCCTGCTTGCGGGTGAAATCATCGCAGAATAACGGATTTAAAGCACATTGCAATTCATCGATCTGATCTTCGGTGACATAACCCTTGGATTTCAGATATTCTGCCACGCGATCATCTCGCAGGCTCAGGAAAGTCGCATCATAAACGCCCAGATCGACAAAGAGTGCAGCCGTTTCCAGACTGTTAAAACGGTCCAGATAGACTTCATTGTCATACATCAGGAAGATATGATCATCGCGCGTGTTCGGATCGACATGTAAACGCTGCGCCAGCTCATGCGGGCAGGTTTTGATAAATAGTAAATCAGACAGCTCGTCAAACTGGCTAGTATCCAGACAGTTATCTTCGTTTTTGACTTTACCCAGCCAGGCCTTAAACACCAGGACGGCACCACCACGCAGCAACATGCTCCAGATCTGATGACGAGTTTGCACCGGAGTTTCAGCTTCTAAAGACTGAAGCAGTTTGTCTTCCTGCTCGGCAATCCGTTCAAACAGACCCAGTCCTTGCGGCTTGTAAGCATAAGGTTCAAAGACATCAAAATGTAATTCATCAAAAACTTGCAGTGCCAGCGGGACTGCACTCTGATACAGCGTTTCCAGCGCCTGATACTGGGCATCATTCAGCTTGCTGTATTTAAAGATCTGTGCCCAGTCAATGCTTGGCAATAAGGCATTGGCGCCATATTGACGGTGGAACTGCTGGGCCTGATTCAGGCCATGGTTTTGATCTATGTTCATGTGAAGAACTCCGATATGCAGAAAGATCAGCTACCCAAACAATCAAGGCATGTATGAGATGGAAACTGATCGTTTCTTATTCCTCTATTTTTAGAGCCAAGCATAGCT
>SMEO01000324.1_pt1 | contig 10120 bp, 8 predicted proteins | sample 2456251 | NCBI WGS metagenome assembly SMEO01 (sample SAMN10132594, study PRJNA489261) | soil metagenome | isolation source: day1 control-silt loam soil ammended | place: USA | reverse complement strand
AGTCCTGCTAATATATGCTGCAGGGCTTGAAATTTATAATCACAGTAAAAATATGAACTTAAGTTTCAATAAAATTTTATTAATATTTTTTAAGTATTAGTTTATATAAATTATATGCCAATCTCAACTTAAAATGAGTTTTTCGAGTTGAATTGGCGAATGGCCAAGCTTCTTATTCAAAACAACGCAGACGGTGTGTGACAGAATCTTTCTGATAAAGCGATGTGATAAATGCCATAAATCTTTTGCTCTTACTTTTTGGATATTAAAGCGATCTACCAACTGGCCAATGACGGTCTCAATTTTTCTTCTAGCCTTCATCAACACTCTCATTGATTCTTTAGGTCTGAGATCAAGCATATTCTTTCTAAATGGTGTCTGTAAATCAACATATTGAAATTTATAGTATTCGATTAAGCTTGGTCTTAAATAGCCTTTATCTGCTCCCAATAATCCATGAATGTGTGTTGTAATTTCTGGTGCAATATCACGCTCATCAACATTCGCCAGGGCAAAAGTGTAGCCTGTGACCATACCATCAAAATTAATCACGATATGTCCCTTAAAACCATAGTATTTTTCCTGTTGAGCTGCACAATAACTAAAGCCTGCATGTTCTTTGAAGTTTTTATGTCTTTTTGCTCGACTATAGCGACAGACAGGAATAGGAAATCCATCAATAAAATGAATATTATCCTGACCATAATATGTAGTTAAGCGAGCTATGATTTTCTGATTGATCTGCCATAAGTTTGCACAATGTTTACAAAAATTAGGATATGACCCCAGTTTTGGAAACCAAGCTAACCAGTTGTTTTTAAAATACATCCAGATACTTTTATCTGTATCCATTCCAAGGAATTCACCCACAATTTGCATTGTGATAATTTCAATATCGGTAAGAGCGGGTGGAAAGCCACGAGTTCTGAGTGGTTTATTAACAACAATTGGATATAGCTCATCTATAATTAAATAGACAAAGATGATAAATTCTTCAATGGACATAACTGTAATTTTATTTTCTTGGTCGAAATTAAAGTGAGGTTATGTCCTTCTCATTTCAATGACTTAAAAAGTTGAGATTTTTGACGATAAGCTCCCGGACTGACTCCAGTCCATTTCTTAAAGGCACGATGAAAGGCGCTGGATTCCTGGAAGTTGAGCTGGTCACTGATGTCTTGCAAGCTTTGCTCAGTACGCGTCAATAATTCGATTGCGGTATCCCGGCGTATTTCATTTTTTAATTGCTGGTAGCTGACCCCTTCGCTTTTTAAACGCCGTTGCATGGTCGCCTCGGACATATTCATTTTTGAGGCAAGATCATTCAGTTCTAGCCATTCTGACGGTGAAACTTGCAGAAGCTGTCTGCGAATCTGGGTGCTGAGTGCATAAGGATTTTTAAAACGCACCAATAAATTGTGAGGCGTTTGTTGAATAAACTGATACCAGGATTGAGCATCCTGCTTAATCGGCAGTTGCAGATAGCTTGCATCAAACTGCACATAGTTTTCATTGGCCTGATATTCAATCTGTTCACAAAAACGGACTTTATAATCAAAATCATCGAGTGGTGCAGGACATTTTAATTGAATCTGATTCAGCAAAATCCGTTGTCCACTTAACCAGCAGATCAAGGTATGAATCAGCATCAGATAGGTCGCATAACTAAACATGCGTTTTGTAGATTTTAAATCATAAATCACGATATAGGCATAGTGTTCCTCAACGAGAAGCGTGCTTTGCAGATCGTCCAGAATCAAGTTGAGAAATTGCAAAATGTGTTGTAGCGCCTTTTCCAGTGTATCTGCCTGCATAAGCATTTTTGAAAGCAATTTAAAGCTGCCACGGCGCATGGCATGACTGTCCATGCCAAAAAATTCGTCATTCATGCTGTCTGCAAGCACTGTCCATAATTGGGCAAACTGGCTTACCGACACGCGCGCTTGAGGTGCATTGAGTACTTCGGCTGGAATATTGGCTTTTTTCAGAATAGTAGAGATATCAAATTCTAATCGTTTGGCATCGAGCAAGGCTTCCTTGACCAAGTCGATCGAAATAGTCCCTTTGCTATATTCCAGTGCAGGCTTATGCATGTTCAGTGTGACATCCTCATTTTTATTGTCCAAATACCTCAGGCAAGATGCAATATTTGGAAATTGTACAGAATAAAAACTCTGTTTACTCTGCATATTAAGTCGTATCTCAAATAGAAAATTATCAGGGAAGAAATATGAAAATTCAGGGAAAAGTCGTTGTGATTACCGGGGGAGCATCGGGTTTGGGTGCAGCGACAGCCACGCATCTGGTTGCACACGGTGCCAAAGTGATTCTGGTCGATATGAATCAAGAGCAGGGTGAGGCATTACAGCAACAACTGGGTGAGCAGGCTGAATTTGTACAGCTAGATGTCACCGATGAGCAGGCCGTAGAAACGTTCTTTGCACATGTCGAAAATGCGTATGCTCAACTGAATGGTTTGATCAACTGCGCAGGTATTGCACCTTCTGCCAAAGTGCTGGGGCGTAACGGTATTCATGAATTGGCGATGTTCCAAAAAGTGCTGAATATTAACGTGAATGGCACATTTAATATGCTACGTCATGCAGCGGCGTTAATTGCAAAATATGAACTGCAATCTGGTGAAGAAGAGCGTGGCGTGATTGTAAATACCGCTTCGGTCGCCGCTTATGATGGTCAAATTGGCCAGACCGCTTATGCTGCTTCCAAAGGTGCAGTGGTGGCGATGACTTTACCTTTGGCTCGTGAACTGGCACGTGAAGCCATTCGAGTGATGACCATCGCCCCGGGCATTATGGAAACCCCGATGCTAAAAGGTATGCCGCAAAATGTTCAGGATGCTTTGGGACAAATGGTGCCATTCCCATCACGTTTGGCTAAACCTCAGGAATTTGCCCAGCTGGTGGGGCATATTTTTGAAAATAGCTATTTAAATGGTGAAGTGATTCGTCTGGATGGCGCGATTCGCATGCAGCCTAAATAAGTCTTCGATTTATATAGGACATGATGATTTGCACAGCTGCCAGTTTCTCATTGAATTTAAATGACTTTGTTTAAGCATGCATTTTCTTTTGAAGGATCAAAAGAAACAAAAATCCTTTGCGAAACTGAAGATACATCCCTGTATCTCAGTTTCGCAGGCGACATCCATGCCGCCTTAACTGACGTTCCAACGATCTCAATAGTAAAAAGCTTGAAGTAAATAAAATAGATATAGAAAGGGAAGTTCAATGATTTTAAATGATGAACAAAAAATGATTCAGGACATGATGCGCAATTATTCGCAGCAGAAACTGAAACCAACAGCGGCCTTACGCGATAAAACAGCACAATTTCCTGCACAAGAACTCAAAGAACTGGGTGAGCTTGGCGCACTGGGTATGACCGTTGCTGAAGAATGGGGCGGTGCAGGTCTGGATTATGTTTCTCTGGTTTTGGCACTTGAGGAAATTGCCGCAGGAGATGGGGCAATTTCGACTATTATTAGTGTGCAGAATTCTTTGCCTTGTGGGATTACCCAGCGTTATGGCACCGAAGCACAGAAACAGCAGTATTTAACTAAACTGGCCACCGGTGAATGGCTGGGTTGTTTCTGCTTGACAGAACCTCAGGCCGGTTCAGATGCCAGTTCTTTAGAATGTAGGGCCGAACGTGATGGCGATGAATGGGTACTTAATGGCACCAAGCAGTTTATTACCACGGGCAAACATGCACAGATCGCATTAGTCTTTGCTGTGACAGATAAATTGGCAGGGAAAAAAGGCATTTCATGTTTTCTGGTACCGACCGATGCACCGGGTTATATCGTGTCACGCCTAGAGGAGAAAATGGGTCAGCATTGTTCCGATACCGCGACGATTGTTCTGGATAACTGCCGGATTCCGGTGGAAAACCTGCTGGGTCAGGAAGGTGAAGGCTACAAAATTGCCTTGTCCAATCTTGAATCTGGTCGTATTGGTATTGCAGCACAATCAGTCGGGATGGCTCGGGCTGCGCTGGATGCAGCGGTGGAATATGCCAATGAACGTAAAGCCTTTGGTGTAGAAATTGTGCAGCATCAGGCAGTGGCTTTCAGGCTGGCAGATATGGCGACACAAATTGAAGCGGCACGTCAGCTGACCTTGCATGCGGCAACTTTAAAAGATGCTGGTTTAGCCTGCTTAAAAGAAGCCTCAATGGCAAAACTGTTTGCATCAACCATTGCAGAACGGGTCTGTTCCGATGCGATTCAGATTCATGGTGGCTACGGTTATGTCTCTGATTTTCCAGTAGAGCGTATTTACCGTGATGTGCGCGTGAGCCAAATTTATGAAGGTGCATCGGATATTCAACGTTTGGTGATTGCGCGTGAAGTCTGTCAACGTTGATTTTGATTAAAAAATAGATTTTGGTCGATATTCAAATCTGGCATTTCGGTTGATGGATATGGAAATTGCCAGGATCAAGCAACCCTGATTAGCTAAAGACAGACAGTACGCAGAAGATAAATAAAGCAGCATGATTCATGTCTTAGTCATCAGGCATGAATTAGATGTGAAGAAACTATGCTGATGGAATCAGCAGGAACAACAACGATAAGTGGACACACTCAGGCAAGGTCGCCTGAAAAATACAACAGGATAGAGGTTGTCGTCATGAAGACACTAGAACAAGCATATGTTGATTTCAATTTTGAAAATATGGTTCAGGAACATCTGGCTGGAAATGCAGAGTCCATCAATGCCTATACTGAATGTTGTGGACGTTACCTTGGCCAAAACCGAACCGCACTGATCTGGGAAGGCAAAAATGGTCAAACAGAGCAGTGGACATTTGAACAATTGGCAACTGCTTCAGGACAGCTGGCCAATTATATGCATTCTCTGGGTTTAAAAGCAGGAGATTGTATAGCTGGACTACTGCCAAGAACACCTGCACTCTTAATTACTATTTTGGCCACCTGGCGGATCGGTGCTATCTATCAGCCTTTGTTCACTGCCTTTGAAAGTAAAGCAATTGAGCATCGTATGAGTACAGCCGCTACTCAACTGATTGTCACCGATCAAGAGCAGCGCTTGAAACTGCATGATCTGAATATTCCAAATATTCTGACCGTACATCAGGCAGTGGCAGATCATTATCCGGATGCTGACTTTTGGACCGAGTTAAAGCAGCAGTCAGAAGAGTTTGAGCCAGTGAGTGGCCAATTTAATGATATTTTTCTGATGATGTTTACTTCAGGCACCACAGGCTTGGCAAAATCGGTTCCTGTACCTTTAAAAGCGTTGTTGGCCTTTAAAGGCTATATGCTGCACGCCGTAGATCTGCGAGAAGAAGATTCCTTCTGGAATCTGGCCGACCCAGGTTGGGCCTATGGACTATATTATGGCATTGCGGGCCCGCTCAGTTTAGGTCATAGCATCATTATGGATGAACGTGGATTTAGCGTCGATAATGCTGTACATATCATTGAGAAATATAAAGTCAGTAACCTGACTGGCTCGCCAACTGCATTCCGGATGTTCTTTGGCTTTAAAGAAAAATTTGATGCAGGCATCAGTTCGCATTTGCGTGTGGTCAGTAGTGCAGGTGAACCGCTTACGCCTGAAGTGATCCAGTGGTTCAATCATGATTTAAATGTGAATATTTATGATCAATATGGACAGACTGAACTCGGTATGGTGATCGCCAATCATCATGGCTTGGAGCATCATAAAAAAGTGGGTTCAGCTGGATTTGCGATTCCGGGGCATCGCTTTGCGGTATTGAACGCAGAACATCAGGAAGTCGAAAAAGGCGGGATTGGAATCTTGGCAATTGACTGTTCGGCTTCACCCTTGATGTGGTTTAAAGGCTATGCCGGTCATAATCGAAAGTCTTTTGTCGGGCAGTATTATTTAACCGGTGACACTGTAAAACTGAATGAATATGGCGGTATTGATTTTATTGGGCGTGCGGACGATGTCATTACAACTTCGGGCTATCGTGTAGGGCCTTTTGATGTGGAAAGTACCTTGCTGGAATGTGAAGAAGTGCTTGAATCTGCAGTCGTCGGTAAACCAGATCCAGAACGGACAGAAATTGTGAAAGCCTTTGTGGTGCTTAAATCGGCTTATCCGGCTACTGAGGATTTAATGTTAAAACTGCAAAGTTATGTACGTTCAAGATTGTCCAAACATGCCTATCCGAAAGAAATTGAGTTTGTGACATCTTTGCCTAAAACATCGAGTGGCAAGATTCAGCGTAATTTACTCAAACAGCAGGAAGTTGCCAAACTTCAAGAGATGAAGCGAGTCAGTTAATTTTTCAAATTAATTTTTTGATTGAATGCTCAAAGGCTACCATGGCAGCCTTTGGTATTTGAGGAATAATCATTTTCTAGTTAAATTTTAGTCAGATATTAAGCTGATTTTCTCAAGCTTATATTTTTAAGAGAGCAGATTAAGGCAAGCAAAAGTTATAATTTTTTATGTCATTACAGTAAAATTACATTAGTATTTAAAATTAAATATATCAAAAATTTAGCCTCTTAATATAAAGAGGCTAAATCTCGTTACTCACCAGATATTGCCTTGTAAATTCACTTTTTGATGCTCTGCATGCGGTTCGCCCGCTTCACCGGTAACGCCGCCTTTTAAGGCTTTAAAAAGCTGGGTGACTTTGTTGTCTGTTACATTCCAATATTCTGCGCTGACTGCTTCAGCAATCAATACCCGTACAGTCGGATCATCCTTGCCTTCAAACCAGTTTTCAGCCCAGGGATTCCATAATTGCTCAATCAAGATGCGGTCAGTACTGATCTGAGCATGTGCACTAATCGACACATAAATACCATCTGATGGTTTTGCAAAAGACAGACCAATCTGACCACGGCCTGTTTCTGCTGCTTTGACCAGATCATTGGTATTACGCAGGATGAAATATAAGTTTTGACGTTCATTCATCTGCTCGGAGTTCAGCATGGTCATCGGCTGGGAGTGGATTTCATGTGTGTCGGTTAAATGGCTGATCATGGTATAACGAACATCCTTGATCAATTCCCATAATTTTTCACGATTATCATGTTGAGTATTGTTATGCTCGGTCATGTATGTTCTCCATACGATTTTATGAAAGCTGAAAAAATTGCTTGGTATTTTCAGATTAATCATATTTAGAGACAGATGCCTTAGGTCTCACTGAACTCATACATTTTCATACTCAAATACAGGCAGAGACTACAGAATTGCTAAACAAGACAGCTCGATTTACAGGGGAATTCAATAGCAAAGATTTTAAAAACTTCAGGTCTGACACCTTTTATAAATGAGAAAGAGCTGTTTGCCGGAACCGTTTAATTGAGGTGATTCAACAAATCTTGCCAAGCCATAGCGGCTGCAGCTTGATACCGAGCGTTTAGCTGATATGCTATTTGGCTCAACGATTGCCGAACCATTTATTGATATGCTGTAAATTGACTGTGAGATTGATCTTCCAGAGATTTATCAGCCTTTAGAAACTTCAGTAAGGCTAATTTTTGCGATCATTGTTAAAAATTTTCGAAACAAGGAAAGACGTTGTCTACATTTAACATGGATGCCATCTCCCCAGAATTTGAACTCACTGATGCTGAACTACATCTGTATAGCCGTCAGATTCTTCTGGATGGCTGGGATATTGACGCTCAAGAAAGGTTAAAATTTTCTAATGTCTGCATTATTGGTTGTGGCGGGATAGGCTGTACACTGGCAGAACTTCTGGCACGCGCAGGCGTGGGGAAAATTACCCTGATCGATCCGGATACCATCGAGATGAGTAATTTGCAGCGACAACTGGCATTTATGCCGCAGGATATTGGATTTTATAAGGCAGAAACTCTCGCCAAAAGGCTGGGCCAGATTAACCCGAACGTACAGGTTGAATATGTGAATCAGGCCTTAACGGCTGAGAATGCAGCGCACCTGATCGAACATCAGGATCTGGTATTGGATGGCTGCGACCAGTTTGCCACACGTTATCTGGTCAACCAGATTTGCATTGAACAGAATGTGCCCTTGTTGAGTGCCTCGGCAATTGGCTTGCAAGGCCAGTTGTTTATGGTCGAAGGGGATTCCGCCTGTTATGCCTGTCTGTTTCCACCCGAAAACCAGGCTGATGAAAGTCTACGCTGTGCAAACTCCGGTGTACTGGCCACCACACCGAATGTGATGGCCAGCTTGCAGGCACATCATGCCTTGTTATATCTGGGATTGGGCCAGACGCCACTTCGACAAAAGCTGTTGTTATGGGATGGGCTGAGCTTTAAACAGCGGATTCTCGCTTTCGAAAAAGATACAGATTGCCCAATCTGTCAGGCAAGATAAGCCTGCAAAGTGAATTTTTTTTGCTACACTGCATTTAATTAATTTTTCCTAAGACATTATGAAAAACAATATCTGGTTAGATGGAATACGTTCAGTTGCCCGTATGGGAGAAACAGCAGTCGTTGCGGCAAAGGCGGGCTTTAAATATGCCACTGAAAAGCCGAGCAATGCCAAACTGATGCGTGAAACTTTTGAATCCTTAGGTTCAACTTATATCAAGCTGGGTCAGTTTATTGCCAGCACACCGTCGCTGTTTCCACGTGAATACGTTGAAGAATTTCAGGGCTGTCTGGATCAGACACCACGCTTACCGTTTAGCTATATCCAGCAAGTGTTGGCTTCTGAATTTGCAGGACGCAATCTGGATGAAATCTTTGCATCGATTGATGAAACGCCGTTAGCTTCTGCATCTATTGCACAGGTGCATGCAGCCAAACTGGTGTCTGGCGAAGATGTCGTGATTAAAGTACAAAAACCGGGCGTAGAGACCATTTTGTACACTGACTTGAACGTCCTACATTGGGCAACCAAGTTACTGGAAAAAGCAGTACCAAAAGTCAAGTTTGCGTCACTGGCCGACATTGTCGAAGAAATCAAAACCCGTATGGTGCGTGAAGTCGATTTTATCGAAGAAGCCCAGAATCTGGATGATTTTGTTAATTACCTGAATATCACCAACAATCAGGCAGCGACTGCACCGAAGGTTTATCATCAATATTCGACCCGTCGTGTGCTCACCATGCAGCGTTTATACGGTGTGCCTTTGACAGATTTTGAAGTGGTTAAAAAGGTATCCAAAGATCCATCTCAAGTACTCATCACTGCGATGAATACTTGGTTTGGCAGCTTGATGATGTGTAACAGTTTTCATGCCGATTTGCATGCAGGCAACCTGATGCTGCTCGAAGATGGCCGTGTCGGTTTTATTGATTTCGGTATTGTCGGTCAGCTCAAGCCTGAGGTATGGACGGCATGTATGGCATTTATGGATTCATTGCAACATACCAATTATGAGCTGATGGCGCAAAACATGCTGAAAATGGGCATGACCGCTGTGCAGATTGATACCAAAGTCTTGGCTGCTGATCTGGAACGTTTATTTAGTGGTGTATTGATGGCAGATCCACAGGAACTGCTCACTTCAAATCCTGCTGACCTGAACGATATCATGATGGATATGGTGGCTGTGGGTGAACGTCATGGGATTCGGTTCCCGCGTGACTTTGCCTTGCTGTTCAAGCAAATGTTGTATTTCGACCGTTTCATGCGAATTCTGGCGCCGTATACCGATATCTATGCCGATCAGCGTTTGCAAATGGTGCAGAGCATGGATCCGAATCTGCTGTTAAAGCATTAATCTTAAACCCATCTAGACTTGGAAAAATCCCCCTAAATCCCCCTTTTTTAAAGGGGGACTTTAAAAGCTCCTCCCTTTGAAGAGGAGCTTGAGAGGGATGTGGTCAGTATTAAATTCTCGAGCAATCTAATGGACGCCATTATTATTGAAGGTTTAAAGGTTGAGACAGTCGTGGGCTGCTTTAACTGGGAGCGTCAAATTATTCAGCCTCTAATGCTGGATTTGACCATTCAAACCGATTTAGAACAGGCATCAAACTCAGATGCACTTGCAGATACGCTGAATTATGCAGAAATTTGTGAGATTTCCAGCAAAGTCATTCAAGACGCCAAGCCTGAATTGATTGAACATGCAGCAAAGTTAGTGCTGAATGCACTTTTTACTACCTTTACAGCAATTGAATCGATTAATATTACGATCCGTA
>SMEO01000701.1_pt1 | contig 10125 bp, 12 predicted proteins | sample 2456251 | NCBI WGS metagenome assembly SMEO01 (sample SAMN10132594, study PRJNA489261) | soil metagenome | isolation source: day1 control-silt loam soil ammended | place: USA | reverse complement strand
GTAGTGCCTCAGCCTGTGTATCTGGACCAGGGGCTCGCCGATCTGGACCCTCAACAATCCGTGCTGGAGCAAATACAGGCGGTCAACCGTAAAAGTAGTGAAGGTGACTTGCGTATGCGCTTGGCGCAGCTAGGCTTGGATGCGCAGAAAGTCACAGGCCCTAGCGGTACCCTAAGTGGTGGCGAGCGCCTTAAAGCCGCCCTGGCCTGTGTGCTGTACGCCGATCCACCACCGCCATTGCTGCTTTTGGATGAACCCAGCAACCACTTGGATTTACCCTCCACATTGGCCTTGGAGGCCATGCTAAGCACTTACCGGGGCGCGCTGATCGTGGTGTCGCATGACGACGCTTTTATGAATAATTTGAGGCTGACAGATCGTCTGGAATACAGCGGTGGGGGCTGGATGCTAAGCCATTGGTGAGATCGGCAAAGAGCGGCAAGTCACAAAGCTTGTTTAATACGGCCCGCCAAATCCTGAGCCAGTTGCTGTGCTTCCACAAAACGGTCTGCCCACAGATCTGCTAACTCCCCCAGATAAGCACGACGGGCATAGTCCAGGACCTCGGCTTGTGCCAGCCTGGAAAGCATCCCGCCACCGCCGAGTTTCAGAGGCGACTACAACCTGAATCAAGGAAATAAAAAAAGCAGTGCTGCAATGCAGTGCTGCTTTTATATGACAGGCTGTTTATTTCACAGACCAGCCAGTTCCGTCCTGTTTCACACTATTGTGCTTCGTAATGCGGCGAACGCGGACCATACAGTATTCCACCTGGCTGCCCTGCGCTGAGAAGCACCTGGTTTGTCATCCCGGCTACCTGATACCCTCGATCGGACAAAGTGTTAACCACCTGATCGACCACAGCCTGAATCATCATGCCCAGAATGCCGCCACCACTACCGCCCGCATAACTGACAAGTTTCTGTCCGTTCCACAGTTTGTTGCCAGTACGCAAATCCACCAAAGCAGCCTCAATACTGACCGTTACTGTGCTTGCGAACACGACATACTGCGAGCCGTATTCTTTAACAGTCATATACAAGGCCGTGTCTGCACCAAATATCTCATGCAGTTTGGATGCGGGTACATCGTGAATATCTTCCGGTGTTACCAGCCCGTTCTGCCGAAACGTTTCTTCCATTACCGCTACTGGCATAACGTAATAGCCAGACTCCGCCAGCGGCAGCGTCGCCTGTGATAGCACTGCCATGGTCGCAGTGACATCCACCGATTCGTTAAGCGGTGGCAACACCAGAATAGATGCGGGTTTGCTCTCGCGAAATGCCGAGTAATCAACATCAGCCTGTGGGGCGGCACATCCCACCAAAACCATAGCCAAGGATACCGTGGCCATTCGTGTCAATACATTGATCATTGAACAACCTTCTGTTGGTCATCAACGGCCACATCTGCTTGTGCAGTAGTATGGCGCAGCAGAAAATTCATGAATGATGAAGATTCCGGGAAAGCTAATTTCTCGCCCTCCCACTGCTCCACCGCCTTCGCACCATCCCCCAGCTTTAAATAGAGCAGACCCAAATGTGCTCGGAATCCTGGTGGCAGGGCTTGATCAGTTGCACGCGCCGACTGGACATTCTCTTCCAGTGTCTGAACCTGTGCCGCATAGTCTTCGCCCTCTTCCTTCAGATAAGCGTGCACCATAGGCTGATACGAATCCCAGCTATACAAGCCTTGAGGCTGTGCGCAGGCGGCCAACATGCCTACTGAAAGGCAGATTCCCACCCAACGCATGCCACGCCAGAGGCTAGAACGCTGCGCTGGCTTATTAGCAAACGAAATTACGTTCATGGTCGCCCCTTACTTGCTAGCAGGCTTCCAAGCGCCCCGTTCGATGCCTTCAATCAAGTGATCTACTGCCTCACGAATGGCCAGGTCCAGAACTTTCCCGTTCAGAGTCGAATCGTAACCAGCCGTCCCGCCAAAACCGATGACTTCCCGGTTGGACAATACGTACTCACCTGCACCCGAAGCAGAGAAGACCACTTCAGAGGTCGAAACATCAACCACATTCAGGTCAACCTTGGCATAAGCGGTCTGCTCTTTACCTCGGCCGAGAATACCGAACAACTGCTGATCCCCTGTCACTTTGCGACCAAACGCCGTTACGTCGCCTGTTACGACATAACGTGCTCCCTTGATCTGACTGGCTTGTTTATTGAACCCTGACTCTTGGGCAATTTCGGAGAGGTTGTCGCGATCCAGAACCTGGAAACGCCCTGTTTGTTGCAAATGGCTGGTCAGGATCGTTTTAGCCTGCCCCCCTAAGCGGTCCACGCCGTCGGAAAATACGCCACGCAAATAATTGGTGCGGTTGTCAAACTTACCGATCGAAATCGGGCTGCGTTCACCCTGGTAACTTGTGCGTGAGGCTGCAGCTGCCGTTGTTGGAACAACTACACTTTGTGAGCGCTCGGTAGCGCAACCAGCAATTACTGCAGACAGGCTGAGCACAAGGCCCACCTTGATGAAACCATTCAGCATCGTATCTCCAAATACGTAGGTCATAGAACATGACAACGCTATGCATTAAAACAACCGAGCCGACACTATAACAAAAAGATACACTTACTGCTCAAGGCACTTTTCCCTATAGGAAACACACCCAATTCCGTAAAAATACGGGCATCTCAAGCAGAGGAAAATCCCCGCACTGCACTCAGTGCTGAATCTGTAATAAACAACAGGAACGCTCAGCGAGCCAAGCTGTTTGGCAAGCCTTTGATCTCAAAAGGCCTGCCCAATCTGCCCGGCACTACCGAGAATTCCTGAGTTTTGAAACGCTCTACACGTTAAACAAGAAGTTCAGCACGTCACCATCTTTAACCACATACTCTTTGCCTTCAGCGCGCATCTTGCCCGCTTCCTTGGCGCCTTGCTCACCCTTGCAGGCTACAAAGTCGTCAAAAGCAATAGTCTGTGCACGAATGAAGCCACGCTCGAAGTCGGTGTGGATCACACCCGCAGCTTGGGGAGCCGTGTCGCCAACGCGGATGGTCCAGGCACGAACTTCTTTCACACCAGCGGTGAAGTAGGTCTGCAGGCCCAACAGACTGTAGGCCGCGCGGATAACGCGATTCAGGCCGGGCTCTTCCATGCCCAGGTCGGACAGGAATTCGAGCTTGTCCGCATCGTCCAATTCGGCGATTTCGGCTTCGACGGCAGCACATACAGCCACCACAGGCGCACCGTCAGCCGCCGCGTAGTTCTGTACGGCTTCCAGATGCGGGTTGTTAGTGAAGCCGTCTTCTTTCACGTTAGCCACGTACATGGTGGGCTTGGCCGTGATGAAGCCGTAGGATTTGATCTGATGCAGTTCTTCTTCGTCCAGCTTCAGCGAACGCACGGACTTGCCTTGACCCAGCGCTGTTTCGATACGCTCCAACAAGGTCACCAGTTTGCTCGCATCTTTATCGCCAGAGCGGGCCAGTTTCTGATTGCGGTGTACCGCTTTTTCCACGATGCCCAAGTCAGCCAGAGCCAGCTCGGTGTTGATGATTTCAATGTCGGCCAGAGGATCGACTTTACCGGCGACGTGAATCACGTTGTCATCGGCAAAGCAGCGCACCACGTGCACGGTGGCATCGGTTTCACGGATATTAGCCAGGAACTGGTTACCCAGGCCTTCGCCTTTGGACGCACCTGCTACCAAACCGGCGATGTCTACAAACTCCACCACAGCAGGCAGGACACGCTCTGGGCTCACAATCTGTGCCAGAGCATCCAAACGCGGGTCTGGTACTTCGACCACGCCCACATTAGGCTCGATAGTGCAGAAGGGGTAGTTTTCAGCCGCAATGCCGGCTTTGGTCAGAGCGTTGAACAGAGTGGATTTACCAACGTTGGGCAGGCCAACGATGCCGCATTGCAGTGCCATGAGTATCCTGAAAATCAAAGAGTTATAAAACGATGCGCTATTGTAGCGCCCTTGGGCGCTACAGAGCCCGCAGGTGGCTCAGAACAGTCGTGTCGGGGACACAGGATAGCGCTTGAAAACGGGCGTGCTTAAACAGGAATGCCGTCAAAGAGCTTGAGCAAACCGATAATCAGCAGGACCGGGCCACCATTGAAGATAGCGTGCAGCACAATCGAGGCGCCAATGCCTCGACGCACACGCAGCCAAGCCAGCACCAGCCCCGTCAGACATTGAGGCAACACCAGCATGGGCAACAAGAACCAGCTCATGCTGTTGAGTTGGAAGTTATACAGATGCAGCGCGCCAAAGGCCAAGGTCGCCCCGTAGAACACCCATGGGAACCAGCGCCAATAACGTCGCATAGAAGAAAAAGCCGGTATAGCGGCTGATCCATATTGCCAGTCCCAGCGCCAACAAAGCCTGCATGGCCCAACTAGGCCCTTGGAACATCAGGAACACCGCCAGCGGGACGACCGTCAACCATTGAGACGGACGCCGCAAAACAAAGCGGAAAACCAGTTCCTCAACAATGGGTGCCCAGATAATGGCTTGTACCCATGGAATATTAGTCGGGTCCAGACGATGTTGAGCCCCCCCCGCCCCAGCCACAGAGACCGCAATCGGGCCCAGCACCAACGCATTGATCAGCCACAGCATCCCCGCCCATTGCAACATGCGTTTCCAGGGCAAGGGAGCAAACCAATCCAGATACCAGCCGTCCCCTTGCCCTCTGCCGGGCAAGCGCCGCGCACTGCGAGGATGACGCAGAAAATGGAAGAAGTCTTTAAGCTCATCCCGAAAGCGCAACTGGCCACCTGCCACTGGCTTCATGCTTCAGGCCTTCTGCGGCGCATGAAGCTGCCGAGTCGCCTGCTCAAAATCCCCACGCAGCAAGGCAGGCATCATGATGCGGCAACGATTCATCCCGTCTTCAATCTCGCGCAACTCTTCGTTGCGGGGGGTATGCAAGACAAAGTTCACGACTTGCTGAGCCAAGCCCAATGTACGCGGGTGTCCGATACCCAAGCGCAAGCGCCAGAAATCTGGTGTGCCAAACGCGGATTGGATGTCGCGCAGGCCATTATGCCCGGCGTGTCCACCACCTTTTTTCATCTTGACCTGACCGGGTAGCAAATCCAGCTCGTCATGCAAGACCAAAACTTGCTCGGGCTTGAGCTTGTAAAAACGCATCAAAGCCCCGGCTGCCTGTCCGGATTTATTCATGAAGGTAATGGGTTTGGCGATGATGACGTTTTCACCCTCAAAGCGTGCCTTGGCCACCCAGGAAAAAAAAGACTTTTCCAAGTTGAAGGAGGCATGCAAATCATCGGCCAGCTGGTCAGCCAGCCAAAAGCCAGCATTGTGGCGGGTGGTTTCGTATTCGGGGCCAGGATTTCCCAGGCCAACGATCAAACGGATAGGCTCAGACATGAATGTTTTCGCAGGAAGCGGCTACACCGCAAGGGTATAGGCTCAAATAACAAACCCCCGCCAGCATACGCTGACAGGGGTTGATTCGCCAAGCTGCAAGCCGACCGGAGCCGGCTGGCAATCTTGATTACTCGGCGCTTTCTTCTGTTTCTTCCGAAGCAGCGGCACCACCACCAACTGGCAGAGCAGCAGCCAGCAGAGGGTTGGTATCGTTGCCAGCGTAAGTCACGCCCAGTGGCAGCTTGATGCTTTCCAGGTGCAAGTTAGCGTTGGCAGTCATGCCGCTCAGGTCCACAGTAATGGACGCAGGCAGGTTGCCTGGCAAGCAAGTGATTTCCAGATCGGTCAGGATGTGGCTGATAACCTGGCTGCTCAGCTTGACAGCAGGAGACACATCGCCACCTTCAAAGTTCAAAGGAACTTTGGTGGTGATGGCTTGCGAAGCCAGAACGCGTTGGAAATCAACGTGCAGAACTTGCTGCTTGTACGGGTGCCACTGAACCGAGCGCAACAGCACTTTTTCAGCTTTACCGTCCAGTTCCATCGTCAGGATGGAAGCGTGGAAGGCTTCTTTGCGCAGGTTGTGGTAAGTCTCGTTGTGATCCAAAGAGATCACGACGGGCTGTTCTTCGCCACCGTAAACAATTGCAGGAACTTGGCCAGCGTGACGCAGGCGGCGGCTCGCACTCGTACCTTGTACATCACGCGACGTAGCGGTGAATTTCATGGGAAACTCCATATTGCAGGGCCATCAGACCACTGCTAAAAAACGGTAGTGACCTACCTAGTTGACGTGTGCCGCGACCAGCACACGCTATAAAAACTTAATCGCTGAACAAGGAGCTGACGGATTCGGCGTTGGAAATACGCAAGATTGTCTCGCCCAACAATGCCGCACAGGACAGTTGACGGATCTTTGTGCATTCACGTGCCTTGGCGGACAAAGGAATCGTATCCGTGACAACCAGCTCGTTCAATTGGGAATTCGCAATACGCTCGACCGCTTCACCCGATAGCACGGGGTGCGTACAGTAGGCGTAAACCGCCTTGGCACCACGCTCTTTCAGCGCTTCAGCCGCTTTGCACAGCGTACCGGCGGTATCCACCATGTCATCCATCAGGATGCAGGTGCGTCCGTTGACGTCACCGATGATGTTCATGACTTCAGAGACGTTGGCGCGTGGACGGCGCTTGTCGATAATGGCCAGATCCACTTCCAGTTGCTTGGCCAGTGCACGTGCGCGCACCACACCGCCGATGTCAGGCGAGACCACAACCATATCCTGGTAGTTACAGCGCCAGATATCGCCCAGCAAGATGGGGGAAGCGTAGATATTATCGACAGGGATATCGAAGAAACCCTGAATTTGGTCTGCATGCAGATCCATCATCATGACGCGATCAACACCGACCACTTGCAACATATTGGCCACGACCTTGGCAGAGATCGATACACGCGCCGAACGGGGGCGTCGATCCTGACGGGCATAACCAAAGTAGGGAATCGCTGCGGTGATGCGACCGGCCGAAGCACGGCGCAGGGCATCGACCATCACCATGATTTCCATCAGATTGTCGTTGGTGGGGGCACAGGTGGGTTGTAGAACAAAAACATCGCGACCGCGGACGTTTTCGTTAATTTCGACCATGGCTTCCCCGTCGGAGAAGCGGCCCACCGTCATTTTTCCCAGCGACATATCAAGGTGGTTGACGACATCGACAGCAAGGCGAGGATTAGCCGTGCCGGTGAAGATCATGAATCGGTCTTGTGCCATGATAGGGAGATAGATTTTTGATGCAGGAAAAGCAAAGCTGTTGATCGGGACCTCGTTAAGGCAACGACTCAACAGCTTTACATTATCGCAGGCTAGGCCTGAAAGGTGGCTGGGGAAGAAGGATTCGAACCTTCGCATGCTGGAATCAAAATCCAGTGCCTTAACCAGCTTGGCGATTCCCCAAATACTTACTTTATCCAGTAGCGTAATGGATGATCTTGCAATCCAGAACAAACCCAAGTTTGTTCGATCAGCAATTTACCACTACTTGTTTCTGCGCTACCAGAAAAATCTATTTTACTGCGATTTCGGTCAATTTCAAATTGACCATTCATGGCGCTTTGCTTGTCTCTGCACTCAACAAACAAACAAGAACCTGAGCCCGTCATTCTAGCATTCAATTTTAATCTTTGCAAATCCTGCTTTAAAACTTCTAAATCAGGATAAAGACTGAATGCGACTGACTCCAGATTGTTTCTGCCAAAATAAGGATTGTTGTCCTTGCCTTGCCAGAATTTTTCTTGCCAATCAGTAAAGAACGTCATTGTGGTGGGTTTTTCGTCTCGTGTCAAGCATTCGGAGCCGAATATTTTCCCCGTGGATATAAATTGCGGGGGCCGAATGATGAGGTAGTCCCGTGGCGGCATCTGAATGGCTTGCAACTGCTCGCCCACGCCCTCGGCAAACGCGGCTTGGCCAAACACAAAAACCGGCACATCCGCACCTAAGGGCAAGGCAATATCCATCAAGGCCTGACGGTTCAGCCCTAGGCCCCATAAACGGTTCAAGGCGATCAAGGTCGTGGCGGCATCACTGGAGCCGCCCCCCATTCCCGCACCTGAAGGGATATTCTTGATGCAAGCGATGTCGACCCCCTGCTGTATGCCAGTCGCCCACTGCAAGGCACGGGCCGCTCTCACGACCAGATCTTGCTCGGGTTCTACATCGCTTAAGGTGGTGTGCGTCCGATGGATCTGCCCATCACTGCGCGGCACAAAGCTCAGGTAATCATTCAGATCAATGAAGCGAAAGGCAGTTTGCAGGAAGTGGTAGCCGTCTTCACGACGGCCCGTGACATGCAAAAACAAATTGATCTTGGCCGGAGCCGGGACATGATAGAGCGCCATTAGACAAACCTGCTCGGGCTTTATTGATCCACAACCAGACGCACACTAATAGAGCGGCTGGCTTCATGGCGGTTCAACTGCAACAAGCGCGGGCCTTGTTCATCGTAACGCGACAGCGTCACACGCCAGCCCGACTGCTCAAAGCTACTTAACTGTTGCTGTTCGTCTAAACGCTGGTTTTGAACGGCAGACGACCCTGTCCGGCCGTGCAACCAATCACGCAGGCCGGCAACAGGCACTGGGCTGCCCAACACCTGCTCCACCAAAGCATCAGGATGCGAGGCCACTTCCTGACTGCCATCGGTACGTTCCAGCATGGCCTGTCCAGGCAAGACCCAGACACGCGCCAGGGTATTACCCAAGGGATTGCTCAAGTCCAGCATCAGCTTGCGGCCATCATCGCGCCAGGAAAAGCCACCCTGCACCGCCTCCACCTGGGAGCTGGCATGGGTCACGCTCAAGGCAAAACGTCCGGAACGTGACAAGGCAGAATCAGCTTTGGCCGCATCTCTGCTGCTACCAGCTTCAGGTTTGGGAGGGGCCGCACAAGCGCTCAGCAATGCTACCAATGCCAGTGCGCCCGCACGAGCCCAGATTCGCTGTTTCAAGATACTCACGGCAGCGGTACTCCCAGGCGCTTGATGGCTTCAGTCAATGTGCGGTTCTCTGCATCTTTGCTCAAACCTGCACGAAAGACCAGCATGGCATCGTCACGGCGGCCCTTTACCCACAAGACTTCACCCAAGTGCGCCGCCACATCGGCCTCCGGCAAACGCTCGTAAGACCGCTGCAAATATTCCAGCGCCGCTTGCAAATCACCAATACGGAACAGATACCAGCCTACGCTATCCAGAATATAAGGATTGTCCGGCTCCAGCTCCATGGCGCGTTCCAGCAAATCCTGCGCCTCGTCCATACGACGATTCTGATCCGCGTAGGTATAGCCCAAGGCGTTATACGCATTGGCATGATCTGGGCGCAGCTCAATCACGCGGCGCATCAAGGTTTCAAACTGATCGTGCTTGGCACGCTGCTCGTAGAGCATGGCCAGGTTGTATTTGATCTCGGGACTGTCAGGCAATTCCCGGTCAGCGCGTTCCAGCGCTTCCAGAGCTTGATCCGTACGACCACTATCTTGATAGATAGAGGAATACGTCAAGGCCACCACGACTTGTTCGCTCATGTCGCGCGGACGAGAGTTCTCCAGGGTACGACGCGCCTGGGGCAAATTGCCCTGGCGAGCTTGCAAGACGGCTTTATGAATTTGGGCCTGAAAGCGCAAGGCGGGTTCTTCGATCAGATCCAGCTGACGAATCGCCTCGTTCATATTGCCCTGGGCTTCGGCAATCTGTACCAAAGACAGGCGAGCTTCGGAAATACTGGCCAAAGCGGTGCTGACGGCATCATTCAAAGACTGACGACGCTGTTGCTGGACCGTAATGTATTGCTCCAGCAATTGGCGAGCCTGATCGAACTCCTGGGCACGAATATGAATCTCGGCCTGGGTATAAAGCAGATCAAAGTCTTCGGGGTTAGCACGCTGCAAGGCGGTGACAATAGCCTGGGCCTCTTCAAACTGCTGACGCTCCACCAGGCGATTGGCTAACAGTAATTGCAGCTTGCGGCTGTCTGGATTGGCTCGCACAAAGTTGCGCGCGCTTTGCAAGGCAGCCGATGGGTCAATCTTAATACCGTATTCCAGCACACGCTGTGCAGCCGCTTCAGAATGCGGGTCCAGCTTCAGGGCTTCGCGGGCTTCACGCTCTGCACGCGCCATATCGCCTGCACTCCAGGCCGTATCGGCCAAGGCCAGACGGGCAATAGGAAGTGAACGCACCGGTTGCTGCAAGGCTTTGTC
>SMEO01000256.1_pt1 | contig 10140 bp, 19 predicted proteins | sample 2456251 | NCBI WGS metagenome assembly SMEO01 (sample SAMN10132594, study PRJNA489261) | soil metagenome | isolation source: day1 control-silt loam soil ammended | place: USA | reverse complement strand
GTACTATTAATTATTATAAGGGACGCGATATCATTTTTGAATATTTCTTTATTGGAATCATGTAGTTATAAGACTCAACAATTTTTATTGACTGTAAAAACCAGGAAAATCCCGGGATTTAGACTATTTTCAAACTAGATATTTACAAATGGCGGATTCTGGTTTATTAATATAAATCAATTAGTTACATGATTTTAATGATTCTAAAGAAATCTAATAACTCGTTGATTTATAAGGATGCTATAATCACTCGTAATCAAATTAACAATAATGTACGCAAAATTGTTTATTATCGTCAGTAATACAGTTTCAGTTGATAAAATAATATTTTACGTATACTATACTGATCCCATAATAGTAAAGGATAATTAGATGAGTTGCGTATTCTGTGATATTGTAACGATGGATCAATACAATCAAATTTTAAAAGTGTATAAATCGGATGAGTTGTTAAATTTTTGTGATGTTGTTATTTTCGAACCTTTAGAACCTTGTGTTGAAGGACATCTATTATTTGTTCCATCTCATCACATTGATAATATTGGCGATCCCCAAATGATTTCACCATTAGTGACGGCAAGCGTTTATAAAGCCATTTCTCTATACCTTAAAGAATTCCCACAACAATGTAACGTTGTAACTAATAATGGACCAGATGCCGATCAAACAGTTTTTCATCTACACGTTCACCTACTCCCTAGATTAGAAGGTGATAATGTGACACTTCCATGGGAATGGCAGAAAAATAAAAATAAATAATAGTTGTAAAAAATAATTATTAATATAGAGTATCCCAAATCACAAAACACTGAGTTTTCAAGTTTTGTAAAAATAAGCATGTAAGACAATAACATATACCAATAAAGGAAACTATTTTAAAAATATGAGTAATACATCAAAGAAAAATGAAATCATTATCCTCGAAGAATATAAACAAGTTGAAAAAATGATCCAAGATAAAGTTCCACTAATCTTTGTAACAGGTGGCGCAGGTACAGGCAAGTCAACTTTTATTCATCATCTATCAAATCGATATAATGGACGATTATTAAAATGTGCTCCAACAGGAATTGCTGCAATTAATATTAGTGGTAAGACTGTACATAGTTTATTTCGACTAGCTCCCAAGCTATTAGATAAAAAGGATATTGAAGTCCTCCCAGCCAAGCAAATTGCATTATATCGAAATGCTGATGTATTTGTAGTCGATGAGATCTCAATGGTGACAAGTAATATGCTCGATGCTGTTGACATCTTCTTGCGTAAGAATTTAAATAGCCCACGTCCATTTGGTGGCAAGACTGTTGTAATTGTTGGTGACTTATTCCAACTACCTCCAGTAGTAAGTGGAACAATGGCTGAATTCTATTTCCAAATGTACACAACAGCTTATTTTTTCGGTTCTCGTGTAATGAAGCAGATTAATTTTGAGTTTGTTGAATTACAGAAAGTTCGACGTCAGAATGATCAAACCTTTATTGATATCCTATCAGATATCCGTTTAGGATTGAATATCAAAGAACGATTACAACAGATTAATAGTAAGTGTCGTATTCAATCTGAGCCTGATGATGGAGCTGTCGTTTTATCTCCGCGAAATGCTGAGGTAGATGCACGAAATCAACGAGAACTTCGTCGCATCCGAGGTGTAGATGAGTTTTCATATGATGGTGTTATTTCAGGGAAATATAAGAGTGATCGTCTACCAAGCCCAATGTTCTTAGATTTGAAGATTGGAGCTCAAGTTCAATTTACTAGAAATAATCCTGAGATGGATGTTGTTAATGGAACAATTGGTCGAGTAATCAAATTAAGCCAAGAAGTTGTTACAGTCCAACTACGCGATGGAACTGTCTGTATGGTAACTCCAGTTGAATGGGAAGAATATGATTACAAATTCAATGCGTATAAAAATGCTATTGAAAGTGTTGTTATTGGCTCATTCAAACAGATGCCGCTCAAGCTCGCCTGGGCATCAACAATTCACAAAAGTCAAGGTCAGACGATGGATAGAGTTCATCTTGATTTAGGTGGTGGTTGCTTCACAACAGGTCAAGCTTATGTAGCTTTGTCACGTTGTACATCATTAGAAGGATTAACACTCTCTCGAGCAATTACGGAAGATGATGTACAGGTTGATGAAATGATTACTCAATTCTATACAGATTGTCGCAATGGTGATCAAAACTTTGAGAAGACTGAATTGGATACTCTATTCGGATAAAATAAATAAAATGTGGTGGGATCAAAAATAATAAATATAGATCCCACCACCCATAGATAGGAGATAATACACACAAATGGATATTCAGATTCTTTCATGTGATTCAAATAGTAACGCTAAATTTAAATATAAAGATCATGTGATTACAACAAACTTATGTAAAATGTTTAAATGGCATAGTGAAACAATTGATAAAAACATTGATAGACAGTTGAAAAATGATATTGATGATCAGATGCTACTAATCAAGCGTGTAATTGATAAAGGAGCACGAAAATGGAAAGAGAAACAGTAGTACTAACGGAGTCACCCAAACTAATAGCTGGATACATTCAATACATCCACAATCGAACACAGGTTATGTACACTGTGATGAATTCTGGTATCTCGGATAAGATTTTAGTAACAGCGACTAAGAAGTGTTATGTTATTAATGATGAGGATGAAGATACTGGTGAACCATTTCAATTCGAGATTGTGACTGATGCAATGATTCAATCTGAATTGGATTCAGTTGATAGTGAAGTGTTTATTGAAGAAATCAAACAAGTGTATGCTTTTGATAAAGCAACCAACACCTTCACATTATCTGATTTACCATACAACCCAGAGGAAGATTATATTGGATTGAGTCTAATTGGTTTGAATGATGATGGTGTTCCGCTATTACAGATCAATATGCAAGTGATTGAATTATCAACATTCGATTACTGGTACACCAAGTTAATTAAAATTCCATATTACAATCGTGTATTCAATAACAAAGTTAAAAAATTGAAAAAGGAGGCTGATGCGAATGCTGAAGGATCTGATCAGACAACTGACGACGATTAAAAAGAAATTTGGTGATATCCCTGTAGCTTACGTCTATGGGGATTATTGTGAAATGACACTGGCTACAATCACCGAAAGTAAGTTGGTTTACACCAACTTACCAATCCGTGATAATATCATGGTAATTGATGATAACATCATTAAAAAGGGTTCGTTTATCAATCAATCAATGTATGATCAAATTGATAATAAAACAGATTTCAAACCAATTGTATTAATCACGGAGAAGCTAACATGAAACAATTTACATACAATCTGTTTAAGAATATCGATCACAAATATGCTTATGATATGTCTCAAGAAGCCAACACAAAAGTATTCATCAATCGATTAACTATATTACGTGATCAAGCAAATTCAAAAGTATTTGGTACTAAAGTTAGCGATCCATTCCATAAATTCTGTACATTCTATGGTGTTGATCCATTTAACTTTAAACTTGATAACTCACGTTATTTACTGGTTAATGAGTTATCAAAAGGTGTTGTTGATATTAATAAACATGGATTGCGAATTAAACATCAGTTAACACACGAATTCAAAAACGAATCATTATATTTCGATAATTTGTATAACGTTGTTATTAATGAATCTGTAATTGAATACAGCTATATTGGTGAAGATTTATTTGCACCATATTTCCAAGATGAAGAGTTGCATCCAAATCTAATTAAAACTGGTTACAAATCATTTGTAATTGAAGATGTATCTCGTCAAGATGCGTTATTACTACAAGATTATATTAAATTGGATTTATACCCTGAACAATATGGTATTACAATTAGAAACCAACGTAATCCACAATTCGCAGATGTTGTATTAATTGGATCTAACGTTGATAAAGTGTATAAAGACTTCTTGTATTTCAAGAGTTTAAATGCTATTGAGTGCGAACGTTGTAATTCGTTAGTCTATAGTGCATTTGGTCAATACATGCTAAATCAGGTTAAACATGATCACTGCTGAGTTAATACAGAGTTTAAAAGATGCGCGTCCTTATGGAATTTATAAGGACGTGGAGTACGGCCCAATGTGTGAAGATTGGAATGATTATCCAATAGCAGCTTATTGGGATGGAGATACCACAAAAGAGCCAAATACTTTATATGAATGGTTATGTGATTTCTACGAAGATAGCTTGAAAGACCTGTGCATCTTAGAGAAATACCCAGTAGATGAAAGCGATTCTAAAAAGTGGTCATTTATTCAGGACTTGGAATACAGTTTAAGCTCATTCCCAGATATTAGTTTCTATTGCTATGAAATGAGATCAACTTTGGTTGGTGTTTGTTTATCACTAGATGAAGCTAAACGTATAGTTGGATTAATCAATCCAGAGTTAAATCCACGATGTGATGTTTTATATTCAAGTGACTTGAAGTATAGTGGATCACTTAGCAATATCTGTGAATATTTTAGAGAGTTAAACACAATCGATGAAGAGTAGTATAGATCAAAAACGCCTCATATGTGCGTTGCATTTCCTTTCAGTTGACTTATCGAGTCCCAAAGTACAAGAGCTACTTAGTAGTTTCATTCATGACGAATTAGAAGGTAAAACTTTTAAAATTGGTAAAGAGCTCATCGTAGATGATGGTGAGTTCACACAATCATTTTCTAGAGTGTTTAACAGCTTTGATGATGAAAGTGTGATAGGATACTATTCAATTATGAACGATATTCGATCGAGTGTTATCGATTTGGTTACCGACGATGTAAGTAAACATTATAAATTAACATTTAGTGAATCAACAAGACCTTTACTTAAAGACACTATATCAAAATTGATTAGGTTCAACCTGAGCAATCCAAAAAAGATTAATTCAAATCCAACTTGGTTTAACATGCCAAACCAACTATCGTTTGAATTATATGATGTTCTTGATATAACTTCAAAAGTTAAAATGATTAAAGATGGTGAATTCACTAAAGCAGAGTACGCTTTAAAACCTGAAGTTATTAACACAATCAACAGCCACATTTGTAATATCAAACGTATTCCAAAACTATTTGAACAACGGTATATGGATATTGTCACAAAGACTCAATCCCTTAGATTGCGAGTTAATAATAAGCGTATCTATTTTGTTGATCCTATCATCGATTATGTTGTTATTAATGGGATTAAACACTACAAATACGATCTTGGTCAAGCAATAAATGCAATTAGAGAAGACAGGGATATTATCGTTATAGCTAATTTAAATTTATTCAATAGCAAAACAACTTCCGAATATGATTACTATATTGTTAAAGTAAATGGTGAGTTGAATACGTATTGCAAGGAAACTGGACAAATGACTAAACGTGGGTATATACATGCTATTTGAAGGAGTTAATCAAGTAATGGTTCATATTGAGTCGATGATTAATGCTATAAAGAAAAAGAAATTAATACTAGATTGCATCATTAACATCAACAACAATCCATATAAAATTGAAGTTGGTAAGCATATTATATTCAAAGATGTTAATCTGTTTATATCTGATGTGAAGCCTGTAATAAACCATAAATACTTCAAAATATCATTTGACAATGGTGAGATTATACATTATGATATCGATGGTAAAGCGTATCTAAGCTTAGATCCTAGCTCACCTGCTTATAATCTGCGACTCAGTCGATATGATATCAACCAACTAATCTAAACACGGAGAAATAATATGACTATCTATGATCAAATTAAACGAGATATTGAAACTGCTCGCTTCAATAAGGATTTAAAAACGGTTACCGTACTTAGTACCATCATTGGTGAGATTGATTTAAAGAAGAGTGCTAAATCAAATAAGCCATTTGATTATAATACCGCATCAATTCAAGTGATTAAAGCTAACGTTGAATCTTCAACAACAATGTTGAAGCTTTCTAATGATGAAAAGTATAAGTTTGAAATTAACTTAATATCTCAATATCTACCACAGAATATGACCGATGATGAAATTATCACCATTTTACATCATCACTGTTTCCAACAGGTTAAAGACGTAATGCAATTTTTTAAAAAGTTGGGTAAGCATGTTGATATGAAACGTGTTCAAGAATTATATAAATCTAAGGAGCAATGAATCCCTATGGAACCACAGCCAATTGATATGACATGTAATCTGTTTGGAGTACTTTTAAAATTCGCACAATCACATAACTGTTTATCAAATACAGATCTTTGTAGTCTGTTTAATTTATCAGATGGAGAGTTGGAAGATTTAAAAAATAATATAACTAAACCAAGTGATGAATTAATCAATTTGTTTAGCAACGAATTTGATGTTAAACCTGAACAAGTCAAATACTTTTGTTTTCATGATGCTGAGCCATCTAAATTGAGTTTAAAGTTCAGAAAATGGATGTGTTTGAAAATCGCCAAGTTTATGACAATTATTACATTTAAACCTGTTTTTGCTACTGTTTAACAAAATATGAAATTAGTATTGTATATTACTAGTGTAATTGTACTTTTAATTATTTTATCTGGGTGTGGTGGCATTGAATCACCAGATAAAATATATAAACGTGATTACGCTTATAAGCAGGGAGAGGTTGTTTACATCAACCCTCCAAAGCATTTTAGTGTTCATATTAAATTCGCCAATGGTACGGTACATAAATTAAGATCAAATAAACATTGTAATGGTTGGCGTGAACATGTTAAAGTCGGTGATGTTTACAATATACCAATCGAGATTCAATATTATGAAAGTGGTAAAGTTTCAAGTATATATCATGTAAAATCATGTGATTTAATTCGAGGGGATTATAAAGTAAATGATTGAATTGAATCCAACTTTATTTGATTCATGGTGTAAGATATTTGATTACTATCCAAATGCTAATAGCATCAAATACTTCATTGAGCTGTATAATAACAAACCAATGTATTCAACTCATGCTTATATTGATGAGTTGGGTACAGCAATATACTACAAGTATGAACATAGATCATTAGTATGCTATAATTCAGATGGATCATCTTATTATGCTATGGATCCACAAGAAGCTGTTTATATTTCAGATTATAACTTTTTAGATTTAATGGAGTTGGGGTTAATGGTTGACTACATGAAAGATGTTGAAAACTTTTTATTGGCTTTGAAGAAGATTCTAGATAAAGGGGATACACACACAATAGCCACACCATATAACATCTTTACATTTGAACGTATTGATGATGGTGACTATGAGTACCAAATATATGATATCAAGCAAACTGAATACTCTAGTGTTGTCCACACAATTTTAAAAGATGAGTTTACAGCAGAAAGATTGATTAATATCATTGGTAATAATAAGCAATTACTTAACGCATCAACGTTTAAGCGAGTGTTATATGATCAAGCTGAAATCACAAATGCGATTCGAATGATTGTGATTAAAACACTATATGTTGATTCACCATTAAAATACGCACGACCTGATTTAAATCAGAATATTTATAATGTGTTTCCAGCTTGTGAGTATTCAGCGATTGAATTTGAAGAAAATGGTTCTGATATCACAATTGATATTAAGATCGTTAAATCGAAAGATAATAGAACATTTGCTGAATTAACCACAGATAAGTTCACAATTAATCGCAAAACTGATTACGTCCATCACATTTTAGATAGACTATATAAGCTACAAAAAGAATATATTAAATTAGTAAGTTGATTTACAGGGATTGAGTTATTCAATCCCACCATCCACATAATAAAATAAAAATATTTGTAATAATCTTTAGGAGTGAAATTCGCTATGCTTAACATTAACTATAATTCAGGATTCAAACGATCAGAAATGTTTGTTGTTGCGACGACTACAGTACCAAAAAGCATGGCTTATATTAACTGCAAATACGGCAAGATCTGCTACAAGTTTCTATCATCCCCACCAAGTTACTTATTAAAGTATAAAAACATCGAAATTGATATTGATTATATGTCTAATGAGTATGATCGTGGGTATGTATTAAAAGCTGGTATTTATAATGGTGATCAAATCATTGGATTCAAGACATGTGATTGTTTTGATCTCAAAAATGGTTTGGTTGAGATGTGTGAAAGTATTATTTCAGAAATGGAGACTAAAAATGGAAGTTATTAAGGTTTATGATAAAGCTGATGGTTTTGATGTTAAAGTTCAAAAGTCACGTGAATTTATGGATGAGTGGTTTGGTAAGCGACCAATTAAGTTGATTAAGATGTACAATGGTGAAGAATATGAGTACACTTTAATTAAAGATGAGTGGGAATCTGTATTAGTTGCTGAGGATGGTTACTTTGGTAATCTTGAAGAGGTTCTAATTGAATATGGTACAATTGCGCAATATCAATGATTAATATAACACGATATGGTAAGTTGATCCCAATAAAACAAGAAGATAATTTTGGGACTGATGGTTTCCACAATGCTCCTGAGGAATATGGATTTTATTGTTTTAATCAAAAGTTTAAGGAATTATTTTTGGTTGGTGATAAGATATACGATCGTGATGTATACCATGGTGTTGCTTATGATGGTTTAATATACATTCACTTGGAACCACCAAAACCAATGATTATAAAGAGAGTTGGTAGTTGGTTCCAAGTGCGAGTTAAAGACTACCAAAGAATCTTATCGAAGAGGTATCTAAATGAAGTAACTAGCTATCAGAACGGATATGTGATGAACTATGCTAGAGATCATTTGGAAATATTCTGTACCAAAGAAACTAAAATCAATAATATTCATAAAGGATTTAATAAGCATAAGCATCGTGGTGTTGTAAAATCCCACAAACTGTATGATATTAATTGGCAGAAAGAAATGGATCGATGGGAATACTATAGATCGATAACAAATGAGGAAAATGATGTCTGATTACAACCCAATGCGATGTCCCCATGGCATATCTCGCGACAATAGGATGTCATGGTCACTAGGTGATAAGAATTATATTCTTTATAAACTAAAGTATGAAAAGCGTGCTGCTTTCAATGAGTTACCACTTTTAGTTAGTGGTGTCGTATCTTTATTGTATTCACATATTGAATATGATACCAACGTTCGCGTTAATGGCTTACCGAGTATTGATTCTTATCAAATTTTTCATGTTAATAAACTAGATAAGAAAGGGTTTGTTACAAACGTGAAAGTAGTTACTGGATTTGATACTGAACTATATACAAACTTACCGATTGAAAAAGTTGTTGGTTTATTGAATCGCTATGATAACATTACTGTTAGCGTTGAAACTCCACATAATATTAAATTATCTTATGATAATGCTAGATTGCTGGAACAGTTAGTTGAAACATAGCGTAATCCAACCTCCTAAATATACTTTACAAATGATATTAGGAGGTTTTTGTGTTGGAAGATTGTAGTTATATTATATATGAAGTACTACATAACAGGAGGTGTGTTTATATTGGGTCAGGTAAGAGAGATCGATATAAACACGCAATGAGTGGTAAATCAAATAATGTCGAATTGAATAGATTATACTTCACGGATCCCGATAATGTTGTTGTTAATATAATCAGAGAAAATTTAACAAAACAAGAATCATTGGAAATGGAGAAAGAGTACATCCAAGCAACTGAACCAAAATTCAATAAAACTCATACAAATAGACACAGAAAAATAAAAAGAATGTTATTATAAATTTAAAGGAGATCACTATTTGATTTATCTACTAGCAATACCACTATTTTTACTAATGTATTTCATACTAGGATTTACAAATCCCTGCTCAAGAGGCCTGATCACAAGAGTTGTATTGATTGAGGTAGGATCCAATAACTCAAAGAAGAAATATATACTGAAGAAATTTAAACAACCCATATTAAGACAATACTATTATGATAATAATCTCGACTTTGTGACATCGACGGTACCAAAGTGTGATAATATATATTTTATAAGCAAAGATGGAACACCGCATAAATATAAGTATAAGCAACAAGTGGTTGTCCAACTCACAACAAGTGATGTATTAGAATTGATTGATTCAACACCAACTACTAATTTTCTCGATTTATATAATAACTATTCATTAAATAAGTTTGCGTCAACAATTGCCGAATCATTGGAGGATCAAGTTGAAAATCAGGTTTAATAA
>SMEO01000769.1_pt1 | contig 10167 bp, 9 predicted proteins | sample 2456251 | NCBI WGS metagenome assembly SMEO01 (sample SAMN10132594, study PRJNA489261) | soil metagenome | isolation source: day1 control-silt loam soil ammended | place: USA | reverse complement strand
GATATAGTAATTTAAATCAACCTGTTTGGTTTCATTATTAATTTGAGGAACAATATTCACTTCTGCATAATAATAACCAGCATTACCATATTTACGCTGTAATAGCTGCTTAACCACATTTACTTTTTCTTGCGAATAAGTTTCACCTTCTTTAAACCAAATTTAAATTGCTCGCCTTCATCTACAGACACTTCAATAAAGACATTCTTTTTATCTTCACTCAAGTTCAAACTGGAATTGGTAATATTAAAGTTAATATAACCCTGGTTCAGATACATAGCACGCAATGCTTCAAGGCTTGCAGCCATTTTTTCACGTGCATAACGGTCATTACGTGAAATCACCGAGTTCCAGCTACTTTCTTTAACAGCAAATGCCTGTTTAATATCTGATTCTTTGAAAACAGTATTGCCAATGATATTGATATCAAAAACTTTTGCGGCTTTACCTTCAATAAAATCAATCAGCAATTCAACTCGGTTATTCGGTCTTGCTGTCGTCGTGACGGTAACATCCGCATCATAGCGACCTTGCTGCATGTATTGCTGTTCAAGCTCGGTTTCGACTGTCTGTAAAGCAGATTTTTTCAGCACTTCACCTTCAGCCAGACCCATTTTTTTCAGGCCATCTTCAAGTGCTTCCTTTGGAATCAGCTTATTGCCTTTCAGTTCGATTTTCGAAATGACTGGGCGCTCTACCACCTGAAAAACTAGAGTATTGCCTTGCTGAACAGCTTTGATGTCATCAAATAAGCCTGATGCATATAAACTGCGAATTGCATTGGCAATGACCGGATCATTGACCCGATCACCACTGTTAATTGGCACGAGGCCATATACATTCTCAGGAGTTAAACGCACTAATCCATCAAATTTTATATCTTGTACAATGAATTCATCTGCTGCATATACTTGTTGTGCTACTGCCATTGCACTAACGAGTGCCAGAGGCATAAATAAATGTGTGTGCTGCATGCCAGTCTTTTCCGCTGTTAATTTATTCCATCTACGTTGTTATAAACGCATAAAATCATTAAATAATGCCAGAAGCATCATACTGCCGAGCAGTACCATACCAATTTTTAGTCCAACCAATTGTATTTGTTCGGAAACAGGTTTACCACGAATTAATTCAACAAAATAGTAAACCAGATGTCCGCCATCAAGCATTGGAATCGGCAGTAGATTTAATATTCCTAAACTTACACTCATTAGCGCCATAAAGGAAATAAAAGTTTCCCAACCCATTTCTGCGCTTTGTCCTGCGACTTTGGCAATGGTGATCGGTCCAGATAAGTTATCCAGTCCAATCATGCCACGTACCATTTTGACAATCGAGTTCAGAATCATCGAAGATAAGTGCACCGTTTTATCAAATGCCATCACCAGTGCTTCAGCTGGATTGTAGTGAATGGTCTGCTTATATTCTGCGGGAATCGAGATTTTACCCGGATCACTTTGTACACCGAGCATACCCGTGACATTGCCCATATTGTCACGCTTGCCCTGTGGCATCACTTCAAGTTGCACCACCTGGTTTTCGCGCAATACATCCATCTTCAGTAATTTTTCTGGTGATGCCTGTACAATTTGTACCACATCAAACCAGTCTTTCATCTGGACACCATCAATGGCCAGAATTTTGTCACCTTGCTTCAGGCCTTGGCGAATTGCTGCACCATCTTCAGTCAGCTTGCTAATCACAGCCGGAATTTCCGGTCGATAAGGCAAGAAGCCCAGACTGTCTAACGGAGATTGACTCTGGTCTTTTAAATAGTCCCGAATCGGTAACTGGAACAGCTTGTTTTCCCCGGCACGTTCTGCCTGAATAGACACTACACCGGTTTCACCCACACGATCCACCAGCGCATAACTCAGTTTTTCCCAGGTTTCGACTGGAGTCCCGTCCACAGCAACAATTTTGTCACCCGGCTGCATTTGTACTGTTGCAGCCGGCGTATCTGGTAAAACTTTACCAACGCGGGTATTCAGCTGCTCTTGTGCCGGTAAAAACAGCACCCAGAATAACAGCACCGCAAGAATGAGGTTGATCAATGGTCCCGCTGCCACAATGGCAATCCGTTTCCAGGGATGCTGACGGTTAAATGCTTTGGGCAAGTCTTCTTCAGCAACATTGCCTTCACGTTCATCCAGCATTTTCACATAACCGCCTAAAGGTAAGGCGGATAGCTGATATTGAATGCCGGATTTTTTTGAGGTCCACTTTAACAGCGTTGGTCCAAAACCAATCGAATACACCAACACTTTAACGCCCAGTTTACGCGCCACAATATAGTGACCAAACTCATGAATCGCAATTAAGGGACCGAGTAACAGGATTGCGGCTGCAATAATAAACAAGGCGTTCATGTCTTAACTTCCTTTATTCACAACATACTGCTGTGATAAACCTCGTGCCATTTGATCTGCCTGCAAGATAGCCTCCAGATCATTTGCCGGCTGATTGTCCATCTGATTCAGGACATGCTCAACCACTTGAGGAATTTGGGTAAACCTAATTTGCTGATGTAAAAATGCGTCAACTGCAATTTCATTGGCCGCATTTAAAATCGTGGGTGCAATTCCGCCGCTCTGCATCGCCTGACGCGCCAACTTTAATGCAGGAAAACGAATCACATCCGGTTCCTGAAAGTTAAGCTGCGAGTGCATAAACAGATCTAAGGGTGGTACATGCGTACTGATTCGCTCAGGCCATGCCAATGCATGTGCAATAGGTGTGCCCATATCCGGATTACCCATTTGTGCCAAAGTTGAACCATCTACATATTGAACCATGGAGTGAATAATACTCTGTGGATGCACCACGACTGTAACAAATTGTTCTTGAACTGCAAACAAATGACAGGCTTCGATCAATTCCAGACCTTTATTCATTAAAGTCGCTGAATCGACCGAAATTTTTTGGCCCATTGACCAGTTGGGATGCTTGCAGGCCTGTGCAGGCGTCACATCTTCAAGCTGTTGTAGACTATGATTGAGAAACGGCCCACCAGATGCAGTTAACAAAATTTGCGAGACACCCAGCTTGGGCTTGCCATGACGCTCTGCCTCAAAATAGTGCTGTGGTAAACACTGGAAAATCGCATTGTGTTCGGAATCCACCGGAAGCAACAATGCACCATGATCGCGTGCAGCCTGCATCATGATGTCACCGGACATCACCAAAGCTTCTTTATTGGCCAACAGTACGCGCTTGCCTGCTTTTACTGCAGCCAGTGTCGGCAACAATCCGGCAGCACCGACAATGGCAGCCATGACAATATCGACATCCGCATGTTCAGCCACAGCAATTAAACCGGCTTCATCTTGCAGAATTTCAATATCAGCCAGACCATGTTGCTGAAGGAGTTTTGAAAACTCCTCCACTTTTGCCGCAGGCACCACCGCCACTTTAGGGCGATATTGCTGGCAAATCTTGACCAGCTCATCAATACGACTTTGCGCGGTTACAGCAAAAACCGAGTACGCTTCAGGATGTCGCTGCAAGATTTTTAAAGTACTTTGACCAATAGAACCTGTAGCACCCAGTATACAAACCGCTTGTGACATTTATAAATCTACACCAATAAGTTTTAGAACAGCAATACCTGCCGCAAAGATTGGAGCTGCAGCAAGCAAAGAATCAATACGATCCAGCACCCCACCATGACCCGGTAAAATACGGCCCGAGTCTTTAATACCGGCACGTCGTTTGATCATGGATTCAAACAGATCTCCCAGTACTGAACTGAAGACCGTGATCACCGATAAGGTCAGGAATAAAATAAGTTCTGGCCAGGTCATCTCCAGATAAAGCAAAGCAACTGCAATCACAATCAGCATTGAGGTGACCACACCACCATACAGCCCTTCTACAGATTTGTTTGGGCTGACATTTGGTGCAAGTTTTTTCCTACCGAATTTACGGCCAACAAAATACGCACCGCTGTCTGCGCCCCATACCAGTAAAAACAGGTACATCAACCACCACGGTGAACTTTGCCAAACCGAGAAAATTGCGGTGACAGCAGCAGAAATCAGCACTACACCAATGCCATTTAGGCTTGTATTGTACCAGCCGTCATACTCAGGATAAGACTTGACCCAGTAAATACTGAGTAACCAGGTAATAATAGAAGCCACCCATAACAACAAAGCGACTTCAGCAAAATACAATGCCAATGCTGATAGAGCCGCGGTCAGCACCCCATATCCCCATGCAACGGGCTTGATGACCTGCTTAAATTTTCGCGGCATGAGTTTAAACCACTCATAACCGGCAACCCCAGCAGCAAGAACCATCAATACAAACATTGGATAATGTGATTCAGTAGCAAACATACAGCTCAGTACAACTGCTACCAACACCAATGCGGTTATAATCCGCTCAAACATGTATTAATTCTCAAGTTTTTCCTGATGAACCTGCTCTGATGTTTTACCGAAACGACGTTCACGCCCACCAAATACGGCAAGTGCATCATCAAGTTCTTCAACGGTAAATTCTGGCCACAGCGTCTCAGTGAAATAAAGCTCTGCATAGGCTGCCTGCCATAACAGAAAATTCGACAGACGGAAATCTCCGCCAGTACGAATCAGCAGATCAACTGCTGGTAAGTCACCGAGGCTGACATATTGACCAAATACATCAGTATCAATTGCATCAAGATCTAATTTATTTGTTAAAACATCACTGGCAATTTGCTTTGCAGCTTGTGCCATATCCCACATACCGCCATAACTGATTGCAATAGTGAGTGTCATACTATTGAAATTAGCAGTCCTTTGTTCGGCTTGCAACATGAGTCCCTGCAATTCAGCGGACAAACGGCTGCGATCACCGATAAAACGTAAGGCAATATTGAATTTTTCCATGCGGGGGAGTTGCTCATGAATCGTGTCAAGCAGGAGTTTCATGAGCAATTCGACTTCAAACTGTGGACGATTCCAGTTTTCACTGGAAAAGGCAAAAACAGTTAAAGCCTGGATATTTCTTTTTCTACAGTGTTCTACAATCGGATCCAGAACCGTTTTTCCTTCACGGTGTCCATCACCTTTCTGCATCTGATTTTTTTTGGCGAAACGATTGTTGCCATCCATAATGATGGCAACATGTTTCGGAAGACAGGGGTTTTCTTCAGCAGCGGTCATCGATGAATTAGACCTTCATCAATTCAGCTTCTTTCGCAGCCAAGCGTTTGTCAACTTCAGCAACAAATTTGTCGGTAATTTTCTGGATTTCATCAGCAGCACGACGTTCTTCATCTTCAGAAATTTCTTTTTCTTTCAATAAAGCTTTGATATCACCCAATACATCACGGCGAATGTTACGAATTGCCACTTTCGCATTTTCTGCTTCAGTACGGGCAACTTTCTGCATGTCACGACGTGTTTCTTCAGTGAGTGCTGCCATAGGTACACGGATCGCATCTGCTGAAATCGGGTTAAGACCCAAGTCAGATTCACGAATCGCTTTATCAATTGCAGCCACCATTGAACGTTCAAACGGTTGAACCAACAGGGTACGCGACCGGTACGAACTTTTGCAAAACCATGCTCTAGAGATTCTAGAGTTTTGTTCATACGGTCTTCGCTGTCTTTTTTAAGATCGTTAATCATATGATCTTCCTTACTTAATTCTAAAAAAGTTAATTGCTAAATTAGCGCGTAGTATAAAGTGCTTTGGTGCTCACGTCATTAATTGGTAACGTGAGTCCCTTCTTTTTCGCCCATCACCACTGAAAGTAATGCGCCAGATTTATTCATATCGAATACTTGTAGTGGCACATTGTGGTCACGACATAAACAGATCGCAGTTAAGTCCATGACACCCAGTTTTTCATCCAGCACCTGATCAAAGGTTAAAGTGTCATATTTAACCGCATCGTCATATTTGCTTGGATCTTTGTTATATACGCCATCGACTTTAGTGGCTTTCAAAATCAAATCTGATTCGATTTCAATACCACGCAAACATGCTGCGGTATCTGTGGTAAAGAATGGATTACCTGTACCTGCCACGAATACACACACTTCACCCTGAGTCAGGTGACGGATCGCATCACGGCTCGAGTAAGACTCAACCACTGCACCAATTGGCAGTGCAGACATCAAACGGGTTTTAATATTACGGCGCACCAAAGCGTCGCGTAGTGCCAGACCGTTCATCACGGTTGCCAGCATACCCATCTGGTCGCCAGTGACCCGGCCAACCAGACCGTCTTTTTGCAGCTGGCTACCGCGGTACAGGTTACCACCACCAACCACGATACCTACTTGTACGCCTAAACCCACAAGGTGCGCAATAGAAAGCGACATCTGGTCGAGCACTTGTGCATCGATTCCCATGTCTTTATTGCCTGCCAGTGCTTCACCAGAAAGCTTTAACAGGATGCGACCAAAGCGTGTCGTCTGCATCGGTAATCTCGACTTCAAGCAAATCCCCTGCCTTAATGACGCTTTTATCAATATCTTCCACAAAAACATTGCCATCAATTTCAGGTGCATCTGCATAAGAACGCGCAACTGCCACCGGGAATTCTTCTTCCAGATCATCTACCAGCACGGTCATGGTCTGACCAATACGTTTTTGGAGTTTGGCTGCCGAGATTTCTTGCTGAACCTGCATGAAACGCTCATAACGCTCTTGTTTAATTTCTTCAGGAACGTGGTCTGGCAAATCGTTTGCTGTCGCACCTTCAACTGGTGAATAGGTAAAGCAACCTACACGATCCAATTGAGCTTGTTTCAGCCAATCGAGCAGCATCTGGAAGTCTTCTTCGGTTTCACCCGGGAAGCCCACCACAAATGTTGAACGGATAACCAGATCAGGACATTTTTCACGCCAGATATTCAATCGCTCCAGTGTGTTTTCACTGTGCGCAGGACGTTTCATCAGCTTGAGAATTTTTGGACTCGCATGCTGAAATGGAATATCCAGATAAGGCAGGATTTTGCCTTGAGCCATCAGGTCAATCACGGCATCGACATGCGGATATGGATAAACATAGTGCAAACGCACCCAGATTCCCAACTGACCGAGTGCTTCACACATGTCATAGAATTTGGTTTTCACCGGCTGGCCGTTCCAGAAATCCAGCTTGTATTTGGTGTCCAGACCGTAAGCAGAAGTATCCTGGGAGATAACGAGTACTTCTTTAACACCGGCACGTTTCAGCGCTGCGGCTTCTTCAAGCACAGAACCAACTGGACGGGAGACCAAATCACCACGCATGCTTGGAATAATACAGAAAGTACAACGATGGTTGCAGCCTTCCGATATTTTCAAATAGGCATAATGTTTAGGTGTTAGGCGGATACCTTGCTCTGGAACTAAATCAATAAATGGATTGTGTTTTGGCGGTTCAGGCACGTATTGATGAACCGCATCCATAACATCTTTATATGCCGCTGCACCTGTCACTTTCAGGACATTCGGATGCATCTGGCGAATCTTGTCTTCGTCTTTACCTAGACAGCCTGTTACGATGACGCGACCATTCGCGCTCATCGCCTCACCAATCGCGTCTAGCGATTCTTGCACTGCGGATTCAATGAAACCACAGGTATTTACTACAACTAAATCAGCACCGTCATAATCCGAAGCGACGTCATAACCTTCAGTCTTTAACTGGGTTAAAATACGTTCAGAATCTACCAATGCCTTAGGACAACCTAAAGATACAAAACCGACTTTGGGGGACTTCATGAATTTTCGCTCTACTAGAATGCGCGTATTGTATGTCTTTTCGCATCATAAAAATAGTTGAAAACCTGACTCTTTGCATCATGCACTAAAATAACGCCATAAAATATACAACATATTTGCGCGCGCACCAAAATAGAACATTTTAGATTTACAGCCTCAATTTAATCCGCTATACCTAAGATGAATTGTGTCGCTGTGGCACATTTCTGCATTTCATCGCAATAAATAAGCTTTAGTCATAAAAGTTGGCGTGCATCTTGCATCAAATCAGAACTTAAAATTGATTAAATTGCTTTATGAAGATGCCATTGCGCCATTTTAATACAGGAAAAAAACCGCGAATGGATCAGCTTATTCCGATCGACTATCGTGTTTTAGTGGACAATATGACCACGTGTATCTTATTGGTAGACCGCGATCTTAATATTTATTATCTCAACTCTGCCTGCGAAGCCTTATTTGATGTGAGCTTATTTCGCGCCAGTGGAAGTCCGGCACTGGGTCTTCTGCAACATCCGACCGATGAGTTTAATACTGAAGAAGCGCTGAACAACACTTTAACTACAGGCCAACCTTATACGCGCCGTGAAGCCACACTGATTGTCAACTTTAAGGACATTCATGTCGATTACACGGTTTCTCAACTAAATCTGGGTAAGCCCTATCACCCACTGTTGTTAATCGAGCTCAATCCTCGTGACCGTATGCTTAAAATTTCGCGTGAAGAAAACCTGATTCAGCAACATCAAGTGGCTCGCCAGCTGATTCGCGGTGTCGCGCACGAAATCAAGAACCCACTCGGCGGAATTCGGGGGGCAACACAACTTCTGGCTCGCAGTCTGAATGATCCACAATACAAAGAATTTACCGATATTATTATTAGTGAAGTCGATCGACTCCGAAATCTGGCCGACACCATGCTCGGTTCACGCCAACTGCCAAGCTATGAGCTGGTAAATGTACATGAGCCACTTGAGCGGGTGCGCTCACTCATCGCCAATCAAAGCAAAAAGAAAATCAAGATTATTCGGGATTATGACCTGTCCTTACCTGAAGTGCTGGCAGACCGTGATCAACTGATTCAGGTGATCTTGAATATTTGCGCCAATGCAGTACAGGCCATGACCGAGAACAAAGAGTTTTTTGTCGATCACCAGCCTGAACTGGTTTTAAGAACCCGGATTCAGCGCCTATTTACCATTAACGGGGCAATTCATCGCTCTGTGGTACGCATTGATATTGAAGACAATGGCCCTGGGGTCCCCGAAGACATTATCGAATCTGTGTTTTATCCACTGGTCACCAGTCGCGCCAAAGGTACCGGACTGGGTCTCAGTATTGCTCAAAATATTATTCATCAGCATAACGGCATGATTGAATGTCAGTCCGTGGCTGGAAAAACCGTGTTTAGCTTATATTTACCTTGGGAGTCGAATCATGTCGCGAAATAAAATATGGGTGATTGATGACGATCGTGCCATGCGCTGGGTACTGGAAAAAACCTTTAAAGAAGAAGGCTTGGACGTGACCAGCTTTGAAGAAGCACAATCCGCACTAGATCAACTCAGTGTTGATGCACCAGATGTGATTCTGACCGATATCCGTATGCCGGGGATTGATGGACTCACCTTCTTGGGTAAGGTCAAACACAATTATCCTGACCTGCCTGTGATTATTATGACGGCGCATTCAGACCTAGAGTCTGCTGTATCAAGTTATCAAACTGGTGCTTTTGAATATCTGCCAAAGCCTTTTGATATTGATGAAGCGCTGGCACTGGTCAATCGTGCGATTTTGCATATTACCAAGCTGCAACAACAAGAATCAGCAAAAGTTGCCCCGCCGATTCAATCGACTGAAATTATCGGTGAATCTCCCGCCATGCAGGAAGTGTTTCGCGCCATCGGCCGTTTAGCGCAATCGCATATTACTGTACTCATTAATGGTGAGTCCGGTACAGGGAAAGAATTGGTGGCACATGCCTTGCACCGCCATTCACCGCGTAGTGCAAAGCCCTTTATTGCCCTGAATATGGCAGCCATTCCCAAAGACCTGATCGAAACCGAACTTTTTGGTCACGAAAAAGGTGCATTTACCGGTGCCAATACCCAGCGTCAAGGTCGTTTTGAACAGGCCAACGGCGGCACGCTGTTTCTGGATGAAATTGGCGACATGCCTTTTGAAACCCAAACCCGTTTATTGCGTGTTTTGGCCGATGGCGAGTTTTATCGTGTCGGTGGTCATATTCCCGTCAAGGTTGATGTGCGGATTGTGGCTGCCACACATCAGGATCTGGAAAAACTGGTACATGACGGCCGTTTCCGTGAAGACTTGTATCACCGCCTGAATGTGATTCGGATTCACATTCCAAAACTGGCACATCGCAGTGAAGACATTCCGATGCTGGCGCAGCACTTCCTGGCACGTGCTGGTAAAGAACTCGGCGTTAATCCCAAAATT
>SMEO01000255.1_pt1 | contig 10174 bp, 12 predicted proteins | sample 2456251 | NCBI WGS metagenome assembly SMEO01 (sample SAMN10132594, study PRJNA489261) | soil metagenome | isolation source: day1 control-silt loam soil ammended | place: USA | reverse complement strand
ATAATGACCTCCAATATTAGATTTTAGTATTCATTTCTTTTACGATAGTTTTGAATAATCTCCAAGTATTGTGTATCCCCTAGCCCATAATCTTTGAAATTTTTTAGTAGTGAAAGCATAAGTTCTTTATCTGACATCTTTTGATGCTTTTCAATATACAACATAAGATCACTGTCTTTTTTTAGATAATTCAAATATAGTTCAACTCCTTTCTTCAAAGGGGCTAGACTAATGAAATTAGGAATCATTTTATGAATTAAAACTTGTTTGTAAATGGCATAATAACCGTTCGGATTTAGTATGTAATTTTCCAAGGGTTCAAACTTATCCCCAACTATATGAAGGGTAAGAGGACTTTTATGATTTGTCTGGTCTAGCCAAGCAAGAATGGTTAGCAGATTGATTTGACAAAACATATCAGCATCAAACCATAATTCTATACGGGAAAAATTCTTACTAAAAAGTGTCTGCAAAGGTTTCAACGTGATTTCAGCATATTGAACTGGTGATACTTGATGAACCTTTGCACGTATATCGACAAATTCATGTGAAAATAAATCTTCAACCGTGTTTCCATAACACATTGCTTCATTAAAAGGAATCATCATTTCTTGTTCAAGAAAATCTGTTTTATTGAAATAATCATACATCGCTTGTCCATTTAAAATATGTAATGTATCTTGTAGCAGCATCGTTGAAAACTCCCTTCCCTTTAACTTAGCTTTGGCACGAAGTTATGCAACTACTAATGAACTAATGCTGCTCTCAAATTATTGAGACCATTTTCCAAATAACCCTTTAGACAAGTTAACATATATACCCAACCCTCTTTTTGTCCTATCATTTTGTTTACTATTTCAGGGTCGTCTTCTTTCAATCCTGATTCGTTTACTTCAATAATTGTACTCGTATGATCTAACTCATTTATTGTTATTGTTACAACTGTTTTTTCATCCTCTTCCCCCCAGGAGAAAACGATTTTCCTATTGTCCTCGACTTCTAATACATTTATAAACCCTTCTGCGTTGTATTCATCATATCTCCAAGTAATCGTCTTGCCTTGTTCTACTCTGTCTGTTCCAGATGAAAACCAATAATTAGACATTTTTTCGGGGTTTACTATCGCCTCAAATACTTCATTAGCTGGCTTGAGTATTTTTAATTTCGTAATGACTTGAGTATCCATAATTAATCAACTCTCTTTCGATATGATCATTCTCCACCTTTTGAATTTCAGCTAACAATTCTAACCCCTTCTCATAAGGCAATTAAAGAATTGACATTCTATTTAGATACTAGCACTTCAAGATATATGTTTTCATGAATTTATATTACCATACGGTTTTATTTTCAAAAAATTATATTCCTCACCTTTTAAAATAATTAATAGACCATCAAAAATGTTATTAGTTTCACTAAAAGGCAAATGTACAGTAATCTTTTTATCAGTAATCATGTACGGGCTTTATTTTTTTGATGGATATTCTTCATATTTGATAGAAAAACGCAGAGATATAAGATAAAAACAATAGAGTTTGTCCCTAACCTTGACATCATTTCCATATTGGGGGACAGTCACTTTACTACAAAAAAAGACTAATCTCTCGCTTTCAACACTGAGAAATTAATCTTTTTGAACTAAATAGTCCTTTTATTAATAATAGACATTCATAAATGAAGTACAAAGCTACGACTTTCCAGTTATAATTCTAACCCCTGTCGGTTGATCTCGATTAATAATTCATTAATTTTACGGTAATCAGGAGTTTTAGGTAGCGTGGATTTTTCAAGTGCTACCTTTAATTGATTATCATACATTTCAACCATTTCTAATGCTTCTTGAAAGGTGAACTTTCCGTTTCTACAATCTAACAATAGTTGGCGATTGGGTCTGTATGTACTGAAGTCTCCTGTTTCCAATATCTCAATCGCACTTGTTAACAGGCGAATGCTGTGCATAAAAAACTTCGTGTCAAATTCAAAAACCTCAATTAAATCTTCCCTTCCTGTTCCATTAGACTGTTTATTTTTCAATTTCTGAATTTGTGAATAAGCGTAACCCCCAAACTTCTTTTGCAGATGTTTCGATAAGAATAAATGACGATGATCAATGAGTAGCTGTCCTAAAGGAGTAACTTTTAAGTAATCCTCTTGTCTGACAAACAGGATTTCAATGTTATTTGGCACTCCTTGCATTGCATCTTTTACGAATTTATTAATATGAATGATATTCACGTCCACATCATCTTTTGTGTTGCGAAAGTTCTTACCACCACTCGTATTGTATTCATTAAAAGATTCTAACCCCAAGTAGTATTCAATAGGAGGTATGCAAACTCCCTTAAAATCCTTATCTGATGTTTCTATATTTGTACCATAAGCATAACTGCCTGTTGGAGATAAGATAATCGTTCTTTCTTCAAGCCATTCTACATTTGATTGGTCTAAGTTTAAGTCTGTCATTCACTGTACTCCTTTCTGAATCGCACAGTTTATATCTGGGATACCTAAATCAGTTCATTGAGTTCTGACTATAGACACACCTTATAATCTTCAACTTAGACATAGGTAGTTATACAGGGAAATGTTCATTGCTGAGTACGACCTTTTGTTTTACCCGATCATCCGGTTATATATTGTTTACCATTGGACATACTTAATGTTGTTAGTACTGGAATTAGTATCTTTGTTTTAACCAAAGGAGGAATCTACTATGTCTAATGAATTTGATCTTGCTCTTCAAACGAAAATGGAGAATTTTTTCAACAACACTTGTGGATCATGGCAAGACTGTACGGAATCTAACATTCAGACATTCTTAGAAGAATGCGAAGAAAATAATATAGACCCGCAATTTTGTATGAGTTGGGTGGAACAACATAAAGCACAAATACCTGACTGGCAATCCGTTTCAAAAGTATCTCTTGACTGGGTTAATCAACATACTTCAACTGGATCTCCCATCTCATTTACTGAACAGGATTCTTATTAAATAGTGGAGAGAAGATTCCATTTTTTAAAATATTCTTTAACACTTTTAATTGACATGTTATTCATCCTCTTCTTTATATAATATATGTAAAATGATACCACTTTTTTCACTTAAAGACTTTATTAGTGATGTTCTGCTAAACAACCCTCTCTTTTCGAAGCTTTTTACGCAATCACAAAAGGCGACATTTATATTAATGAAATGTCGCTTAAGCATGATAATTAGGAACTCACGCATATATATATCTTTATTTTTAGTAGACAAGGCAAAGCAAGCATATAGTCAGCTTTCTTTTTGTCATTTTCTATTATGAGCAAGTCGTGATGCCGACGCTGCAGCAAGAGCTCCGACAATATCATCTAAAAAGGTATGTACTTTCCCACTACTTTTGTCATTCAACTGCTTCAAAATGCCAGGTTTTAACCGATCGATATAGCCATAGTTGGTAAAACTGATGCTCCCGTAAATATTTAAAATGGATAGAGCTAACACTTCATCTACACCATATAAACTATCGTCAACCTTAATGATATCCTGTAGCGGTTCTTTTGCTCCTCCCGCTTCTACTAAACAATCTAATTGAATGCCCGTTAAGATTGTATTTTGTACTTCTCGTTTTTCTAATACGTGATGGATTTGCTCTTCACAATCCGCTTCTGTTAGACCTGGGAAAAAATCTTTTTGTAAAAAGTAAACAAGCTCGGCAATATCTTTCATGGTTACTCCACGTTCTTCTAAAGAAGCAATAGCAGCATTCCTAATCACTTCTACGCTATGTTTCGTATCTACACCCATAACTTTCATCACCTTTTTACTAATAGTGTTTCACGGACGAATGAAAGTATGTGGTTATTCTTGCAACTAAATTATAATCCCTATTTCGAATAGTCCTATCTTTAAGTAAATCATCCCAAAACAAAATACAATAAATGCAGATAAAGCTCCAATTTCAGTTTAGTCTATTTTAAAAATTCAGACAGTTCTTTTTTAAGAATCTTTTTCACAAGAGAATGATGTGTATTTACTCTTACAAAAAGGACCGTCTTTTTGACGGTCCTTAAGCAAACTAACGCAATTATGAAATTCAGCATTGAGATCTTTTTATCGTGGTAGACATATCGTAAATGTTGTACCTTTTCCAATTTGACTAGTTACTTTGATTCTGCCATTTAACTCCTCAATCACACGATAAGCAACCATCATACCAAGCCCTGTTCCTTTTTGACCTTTTGTAGTAAAGTATGGTTTTCCTAATCGCTCAATTTGTTCAAGACTCATTCCGACTCCTGTATCTTTAATGGAAATCTCATTCATACTTACATTAGAATTCATACATATTACTAATTGCCCACCGTTGGGCATAGCCTCAATTGCATTTTTAAAAATATTTATAAAAGCCTGTTGGATGACCTTTTTTTCACCCTGAATCCAAAAAGGTAAAAGATCCTTCTCCACTTCGATGGAATTCATATTGGAAAGAGGACTCATTAATTCAATGATAGAATTAATCAACTGCTCCATATTTATATTTTCTATCTTTTCAGGAGTAGGCTTAGCAAAGGTAAGGAAATCGCGAATAATAACCTCTGATCTTTCTATTTCTTCCAATGCAATACCAATATATTTCTGCTTTTGCGAATCACTTTCAATTTCCTTTAAAAGTTGCATAAACCCTTTAGCACCAGTTAAACCATTTCTAATTTCATGTGATATGGATGCACTTAAGTGGCTTAGGATTTCCATCTTCTCAATATCCATTACTTTATTTCGAATTTGGTAATTCAACTGGATTCTTTCAATAGACAAAATCATAAGCATAATACATGCAATTTTGATAAGACCCCCAAGGATCATGATGCTAAATGGAGTATTTGAAACAAAGATGTCATGATAAATGAAGTAAGCAAATAGCAAGTGGAGAACGGCAATACTCACAGATATCAACAGTTTTTGTCTATTTTGAGATGTAATAAATCGTTTATGCAAAACAAAAACTAAAATCGGTACTAGTCCATAATTCAAAGTAGTACCCCAAAAACCGAGATCTAAACCTAAAACCAATCGATAAAAAATAATAAACAAATATAATCCAATACTTGCAAGAGGACCACCATACAAGCTTGCTATGATAAAAGGAACTACTCGAATATCAATAATAAATCCTTCATTTACAGAGAATGGAAAAGTCATACAAAAAAAGATTGTAATCAAACCTGCAAAAAACGTATAAATCGTTATTGACTTTCTTGTTAATTTTTTTGTATAAACTCCTAGAATATGTTGTGTGATAAGCAGCACAACTAGTAGAAACAAAGCATTGATGAGAATCTCTTTCATTTGTACTACTCCTAATATGTGATAGTTAGTAATTATATCATATACCAGGCATAATTCTTCTACTAGTTTAGAACAGTTTTATTTTGAAAAGTTTTTTATATTACCCAAACTAAATACCTTATAAAATCAACAAAATAACGTATACCGTCACACGTCATTTCTACTATTATTTGATAAAACACTCAACTACAATCATTGCTAACACAGACATTACTGTGACTGGCGGACAATATGATCGGCCATTCGAATGGCCAATGCAGAGCCTGTAAGAGTTGGACCAGCCGCAGTGAGTCTTGGAAGTACACTGTTATCTGCCACATATAACCCTTGAACCCCATGTATTTGACCATGACGATTGGTAGCTGAAGTTGCCGGGTCATCACCCATTCGACAGGTGGAGGCTTCATGCATATCAGAACCCGGAGGCCGTAGCACCATACTAGATTCATCAAGTGTTACTCCCATAGCAGTTGCGGATTTTCTAATTCCTTGTGCAACTTGGTTGGCTGTTTGGCGATCTTTGTCGCTTAAAGAATATTGCACCTGGAATACCGGTACCCCGAATTCATCCCTTTGAGACGGATCAACGTACACTCTATTCTCAGCACGAGGCTCAACCCTGCCAAAGGCAGCATAGACCACCATAAGATTATCTTTAAGTTCCTTATCTTCAAATTGTTGGTATGAAAAATATTGATCAGGCCCGAGAATTTGAATTTGATAAGGAGATTCATCTGTCTCAAATTTCAAAATAGATAGATTGCCAAGCTTATCAGAGAATTGTCTTCGACTTACGGTACCTATACCAATAATGGATACATGCCCTGTTAAGTAACGCCCAATTGCAGGCCCTTGGATTCCAGAACTTAGTAATATACGCGGAGTCTCTAAAGTACTAGCAGACAATACCACATTTTTTGCTCGAATCATATGAGCTTTTTTATCTAGAGAGATCACCTCGACACCCGAAACTCTCCCATTCTCTACAATTACTCGAGATGCATTAGCATTTACTCCGAGGTCATAAGGTCGATCAAACTGAGCAGCAGCCAATGCATTGATCGAACTATACCAAGGATTGGAATGGACTTCTCCTTGATGGGAACCTGTCATATCAAATGCCAATGGCATATCATTTGCCTCGAGAATCCCATTTCCATGAAGCCGCTTTAACATAATATTTTGCATCGATGAACCTTTGGCATAAGACCTCGTCGTGTGCATTAGTCTCTCTGCCATGCCATAATACACATTCAACTCTCTAGAATGAATCGGCCATTTATTCAATTCAGAGCGAATAGGTCTCGGTGTCGCTGCATTCCAAAACAACGACCTACCTCCAAGCGCGTATACCATTCGGGCACCTGAAAATTGCGGTACACGTTTTTCGAAAGTCGTTGAATTATCTGGGAGTAATGCATCACGTGCAGTATTTACATTCTGTGTTGGGATATTAAGTGAATGGGAATGAAATAACTTATCCCCCTTGTCAATAATTCCAATCTTTTTAGCTCCTTGGTTTTTCCATAGTTCACAAAGTCTATACAAAGCTGCCCCTCCGCCAGGACCAGTTCCCACAATGAGGACATCATAATTTGTCTGTGACATTTCTTCAATCGTTTTTGTCGGAATCCAATTATTCTTATATTTCACCATAATCGTCACTCCCTTCCAACATACTCATGTCGGTTAAGGTTATGTTCTACTGCTTGGACTATATAACAAAAAAATAGGGCAACCAATTAAGGAAGTCCCTGATTTTTTATCGTTGGACATATGTACTTAGCGGTTAATTAAACGCTGGAAAATAAATCTTATCATGATTGAAGAAAATTTGTTGATACTATTTTTAAAGAGTATCACATTTCTATACTCGAAAAGTCCGTTTTATTGGATTATTACTACCATTTTATGTTTATCATTTTTTAAGTAAATGGAGATGTTGGCGCATGGACGGTATTAATTGCGATTTTTCACCATTGAAACAACAATTGTCAGAAGGAATCCAACAAATTACAAATGAGCTTCAGCATAGTTTATTTGCTCTAGGCAACGAAAACTATTGCCTCCTAGGAAATCTTGAAGCAATAAAGGAAAAATTTATTCAAATAGAAACGGTTGCAGCTTCCTTTTATTTAAACTGTTATTTATCAGCTTTTACAGATAAATATGAAGAGCTATCCATCAGTGCTCAACGATTGTCCAATCATAATCATGGGGCACTCATCGTGGTAGAACGCCAAGATTCTCTTGATTCATTTATCCAAAAAGGAACAAGTGTAGGAGCTCTTTTAACCCCTGCATTATTAGAAGCTATCTTTTATCCAGGTAACCCACTTCATGATGGAGCCGTGTTAATTCGTGCTGACAAAATAGTTTCAGCAGCAAATGTTCTTCCTCTCACAAAAATGGTATATAACGGAAGGAAACTAGGTACTCGTCATCGAGCTGCTCTAGGTTTAAGTGAGCAAAGTGATGCATTAGTTCTCGTTGTTTCTGAAGAAACCGGTAAAATTTCATTTGCCATCAACGGCAAACTATATCCCATACAAATGCACCATTCTCTTCATTAATTCAAGAAGCAGAAAAATGCAAAAAAATAGTTTTGCAAGATAATAGTACCCTTGCAAAACTATTGAAGAAATAATCAACCTCCGTAGTAAAAGCCGGTTTCTTTTAACGTTAATGGTTCACCTTCACGATGTACACCAGCGTTAATGACTTCGCCAATATATATAAAATGATCGCCTTTTTCTACCTTCTCCACAACTTTACATTCAAAATAGCTGATGGCATCCTTGAAAATTGGGCAACCTGTTTCTTCTAAAGTAAATTCATATCCTGCCAACGTATTACCTTCAGGTTCAAGTGAACGGAAAAAAGCAGTAGCCATTTCCTTTTGACCAGCTTCCAAAACATTGACACTGAACACACCACTGCTAGCAATTTGTTCTTGTGAACGTGTGCCTGCTTTAGCAGCAACAGCAACCATCGGTGGTTCAAATGATGTTTGTGTTAACCAGTTTCCTGCAAAACCATTTACACCATTTTCATCTTTGGTTCCCACAACGTACAAGCCATATGTAATTCCACGTAAAGCCGTCTTTTTTGCCTTTGGATCCATTCAAACCATCTCCCCTTTTTAGTAACAAAACATAAGTATATTTTACATATTTTCCTAACAAAATTATTATATCGCAACTTTTTTTGACTGTCCATTTCAACGATTCACGAAAACTTAACATATAAATAAAATATATCTATTGAATTTTTTTAATTATTCCCCCATAATAAAAGAGATTTTGGGATATAGGTGATGCGTGATGATAATAACTGACATGTCAAACGAAAAACTTGCATTTCTGTACGTTACATGTAAACGTCAACTTAAAATCTACAAACATCGGCAATCGATTTATGATCTCAATAAGTGTCTAGAAATGAAGAAGCATTTATCCATCATAAAACATGAAATGAAAAATCGTGGGCTAAAGAAAAAAGTCGCCAAAAAAATTGCGAGCTATTAATATCCACACTTACCCACTTTTTTATTTTCTTAGTAATGGCAGCGGTTGCCTGAAGAGTTGAAGCAATTGAATGAACACTTTTGGAAGGATGAAATCCCAATGGTTTCATCTTTTTTTATTCACCCTTAACTTTAGAAACTGAATGGTTGAACCATTTTTTGAGAAATTTCACCCTAACTATATAACAAATGTCGTTCCAATTCCCCTGTTATTGCATGTGAAAGTCGTGTTGCTGTAGGGTGAGGATGATTCGTTCTCTTGAGATTTTCGTGTTATCAAACTCAACCTTTACTTCGCCATCAGCCGTGTCAACTAAGACTCTTTCGATACCATCCAATTGATTTAGCAGGCGTTCAATTTTTTGAATCGGTGCCCAAGATGTCGCTTCATTAACAAAAATTGTTTCTTCAACCATTTATCCTTCCTCCTTTTAAACAGAAGTTCTATTTTCATACTTATTTTCCCCTAAATTTCTCTCATCAAACATTCAAAGGAAAGAAAGAATACGAGCTCGAGTGGCAAATGTCCCTGATAGTGACTCACTTTCAATGAAGGACAAACTGCTAAATGATTAATCCAATACATCTATTCGAACAATATCCTCAAATTTTATCTTCATTGTATATTTTTCTTCATCACTCAATTCTAAATAAATTGTTTTACTTAATGAATCAATTTTCTTAACGATTCCCAAATACCCCCAGTTATATCCATCTTCCCATGTTGTAAATTTCATTCGAAATGAATACTCGATTGCAAGATTAATCTTATTTTCAAATTCTTCAACTTGGTATTCATCTAAAACTGGTTTTTTTGTACGGTAATAATCATTTAATAAATCTTTTAATGATGAAACTTGTTCTGGTAAAAATGCAGCAGATTGCCATTTAATAATTCCTCTATCTTTAAGTGCCAATGATATCATCTCCTATCAACTATATTTCTATTATAGAACAAATGTTCCCTTTTGTGTTAATAAAAAAACATTCAATAAAGAATGTTTTCTTATAAGTTCATGATTTATTTCACTTTAAAACATTTCTAGAGTATCAAAAATTTTAACAGCTTTCCGAAAGAATTCCCCTTCTTCAATTATGTAAAGGGCGAAGCCCAATAATAAGGAGGGGATGAATTTCGGTTAGTGTAAGCCAAAATATTTCCAATCTTTTCAGTTTTTTTGTTATAATTAAGACAAACATGCTCTTTGAAAACTGAAGATATAAGGTTTCGACAGGAAGAATGCTCTGTCGTGTAAAATCTTCAAGCCATCAAAGAACTAGCCAACATGCTAATCTGTAGGGCAAGGTCGTGTCCGAAT
>SMEO01000597.1_pt1 | contig 10185 bp, 7 predicted proteins | sample 2456251 | NCBI WGS metagenome assembly SMEO01 (sample SAMN10132594, study PRJNA489261) | soil metagenome | isolation source: day1 control-silt loam soil ammended | place: USA | reverse complement strand
CAGCAGGCGTTGCAAGAAACGGGCACTCATGGGAAAGCGGGCAATTTGTTCGCGCTTTTCTTCCCACACACTGCGCGGATACACCAGCAAACAGCCGTCGGGATGGCGAGTGAGGGTCAAGCGGCCTTGTTCCTGCTGCGAAAGCGCGTCACGGTGCCGAGTCGGAATGGACATCCGACCCTTGGCATCTAATGTGAGTGCGCTGCTGCCTTGGAACACTTTTTTCCCCCACTTTTTTACACTATTTCCTACTTTTCCCCACTCTACGGGGGAAAGCCTTTGCGGTCAAGGCAACGGTTGCAATTTTTTCAATCACAACAAGCACTTAGCGCACTATGCTAGAAGTGACCAAAAAAAAATACCGTGTGAAATCAAGAAATTGCGGGGTGCATTAAAAGTGAATTGTTATAAAAATGCGCACAAGCGACTCTTGCCAAGGATTCAACATCCTTAACAATTGCTTTCAAATGTACGAAATAGGTGCAATTTGTGGCGAATGCCACTAGAAGTGTGAGACAGGCCTATAGGCCGGATTCTGTATGCCAGCGGGAACCCGCTGGCCGGCAATCATTCCTCTGGACCGACCATTGCTGGCCGGTTCTAGCTACCTACCCGCATACTAAGACGAGCCGCCTATCGGCTAAAAGCCTGCGTATGCCTATTTGGTATTGCTCCGGGTAGAGGTTACCGCGTTTCACCCCACAACACTTTGCACCGAAGTACAAGAAAACACGGAAGTAGCCGTATTTGTGCCTGCTTACGCAAGCCCTTGCTGTGGTCTCGTCTCTGTGGCCCTAGTCCTCGACTTATCTGGCGTGATGCCAGCCTTGCCGGACGGCTGTTAGCCGCTACCCTGCTCTATGGAGTCCGGACCTTCCTCGATACTGACGTACCGCGACTGCCCAGCCTGCCTCACAGATGCATTGTAACCTGCGACAATAGAGAAATTCGCAGGACGCGCTGTTTTATCTGGAGTCTTATGTCCAACAATCTGATTTCCCTGACCGATGTGCAGTTGGCATTCGGCCACCATGCTTTGCTCGACCACGCCGATCTGGTCATCCAAAGAAACGAACGCATCGGTCTGATCGGGCGCAATGGTGCTGGCAAATCGTCGCTATTGAAAATTCTGGATCAACGTCAGACTCCCGACGATGGTCAGGTTAAACGGCTGGGCGGGCTGAAAATTGCCACCGTCGAGCAAGAACCCGAGCTGGCCCCCGAAGTCAGCATTTACGATTTGCTGTGTGGGGATTTCACCGAAACCGAGGACTGGCAACGCCCTGCCCGCGTCAACGCCTTGATGGACAAGCTGGGGCTGGACCCCGACGCCCTGACCGGCAGCCTGTCCGGCGGTCAGCGCAAACGCGTTGCGCTGGCCAATGCCCTGGTGGAAGAGCCCGACCTGCTCCTGCTGGACGAGCCCACCAACCACCTGGACTTTGATGGCATTCTTTGGCTGGAACAACTACTGCTGGACTTTCGCGGCAGCGCCATGATCATTACCCATGACCGCCGTTTTCTGGACGTGGTCACCACCCGCATTATCGAACTGGATCGTGGGAAACTCTTCAGCTTCCCCGGCAACTTCACCCAGTGGCAGGAACGTAAAGCCGAGTTTCTGGAAGCAGAAAAACAACACAATGCCAAATTCGACAAGTTTCTGGCTCAGGAAGAAGTGTGGATTCGCAAGGGTGTGCAGGCACGTCGTACTCGTGACGAAGGCCGGGTACGACGCCTGGAACAATTGCGCCGCGACCGTGCCGAGCGACGTGACCGCTCGGGCGACGTCAAATTCGCCATTTCCGAAGGTCAACGCTCCGGCAAGCTGGTCGCCGAACTGCAAGATGTCAGCCACGGCTTCGATGACCGTGTACTGATCAAGGATTTCTCCACCGTGCTCATGCGTGGTGACCGTATCGGTTTGATCGGCCATAACGGCGCAGGCAAAACCACTTTGCTGCGTATCATGTTGTGCAGGAGCCCAAGTCCGGTACCGTGCGCCACGGCACCAAGCTCAATATTGGCTATTTCGATCAGATGCGCAGTCGTCTGGACGAAAACGCTACGCTGGCCGACACCATCAGTCCCGGTAGCGAGTGGGTAGAAATTGGCAATCAGCGTAAGCACATCATGAGCTACCTGGAGGACTTCCTGTTCCCGGCAGCCCGTGCACATTCCCCCGTGCGCACGTTGTCCGGGGGCGAGCGAGCCCGCTTAGCGCTGGCGCGCATGTTTGCACAGCCCACTAACGTATTAGTCCTGGACGAGCCCACTAACGACCTGGATATTGAAACACTGGAACTGCTGGAAGACCTGATCCAGGACTACACCGGCACCGTGCTGCTGGTCAGCCACGACCGAACCTTCCTGGATAACGTGGTCACGCAGGTGATTGCGGCTGAAGGCGATGGCCTCTGGGGTGAATATGTAGGCGGCTACGACGAGTGGCTGTCACAACGCCCACAAGCTAAAGCCGGGAAGTCGGCCACGAGCCCCCCTGCCTCTGGCGCTGCCGCCAAACCGGCCGCCGACCGCAACAGCAAAGTCGTGAAGACAGTCCGTCTTGCCCCATGGGAAGAGAAGGAACTGGAAGCTCTGCCCGAGAAAATTGCAGCCATAGAAAGCCAGCAGGCCAAACTGGCCGATCAGCTAAGCGCACCCGATCTGTATAAAGACGGCTCCAACCTAGCCGACGAGATCAACGGCCAACTGGATCAGCTTAATAAGGATCTGGAGCAGCTGTTTGAGCGCTGGGAAAAGCTGGAAGAGAAACGCCTGGCCAGTTAATGGCAGGCTAGAGGATCAAGAGCTCAGCCCTGAAAAGCTGAGCTGATCCGCGCTTTCCTCTTGGGTATTGGAAATGCGCTGGCAATCGACAGCGATAGGTTCTGTCACCGTGCAGCAGCACGGCAGCACCTCGCCCGGAGCCACATAGGCCAGGGGCTGCTCTTTATACGTTACTTGCCCATAGATAAGAGGGATGCGGCAGGAGCCGCAATAGCCGCTCCTGCACTGGTACTCAACCTGGTGGCCAGTACGCTCCAAGCCTTCCAACAAGGTCTCACTGTCCAGCAACTGAAATTGGGTATCAGTTGTCCGGACTAGACTCATAGCTCAATACCGTCGAAGTCGCCAGCCGACACGGCCGAATCGATCTGGCCGACCAGGTAAGAGCTCAGTTCCACCTCTTGAGGTGCCACCTGTACGGTGTCCGAAGACAACCAGGTGTTGATCCAGGGAATGGGGTTGTGTTTGACCGACTCAAACGCAGGCTTGAGGCCCACAGCACCCATACGGATATTGGTGATGTATTCCACATACTGGCCCAGAATATCTTTATTCAGACCAATCATGGAACCGTCGCGGAACAGGTAATCGGCCCACTGTTTTTCCTGCTCAGCCGCATGCTTGAACATGTCAAAGCAGACAGGCTCCAGTTCGCGAGCAATCTGGGCAAATTCAGGGTCATCGTTACCGGAACGCATGATATTGATGATGTGCTGCGTACCCGTCAGATGCAGTGCTTCATCACGCGCGATCAGGCGAATGATCTTGGCATTACCTTCCATCAACTTGCGCTCGGCAAAGGCGAAGGAGCAAGCAAAGCTGACATAAAAGCGGATGGCCTCAAGAATGTTGACGCTCATCATGCACAGATATAGCTTTTTCTTGAGCTCGTAGACGTTCACGGTACGGGTTTCACCGTTGATCTGGTGCTCGCCCGCGCCCAACTGGGCATACAGCATGGTGTCGGTGATCAGCTCATCGTAGTACGAGGAAATGACGGACGGATCATTGGCAATATTGCGAATGATGTGCGTGTACGAGCGCGAGTGAATCGTCTCGGAAAAAGCCCAGGTTTCAATCCAGGTTTCCAGCTCTGGAATCGAGACCAGAGGCAGGAAGGCCACGTTGGGGCTGCGGCCCTGGATGGAGTCCAGCAAGGTCTGGTACTTCAGATTGCTGATGAAAATATGCTTTTCGTGGTCAGGCAGGTTCTGGTAGTCGATCCGGTCCTGGGTGATATCCACCTCTTCTGGACGCCAGAAGAAGGACAGCTGCTTTTCAATCAGCTTTTCAAAAATCGGATATTTTTGCTGGTCGTAGCGAGCCACGTTAACCGGCTGCCCAAAGAACATCGGTTCTTTGAGCTGGTCGTTATCCGTTTTAGAAAAAGTACTATAGGTAGTCATGATGCTATTTACCCTTGCTTAGATCTTGCACGCCCCACTGGCACAACCGTCGTCTTCAACTTCGCCATGCGAGTCGTCGGCACCGTCGCGAGTGTTGTGGTAGTACAAGGTCTTCACACCGTATTTGTAGGCCAGCAGCAAGTCCTTGAGCAGTTGCTTCATCGGCACACGGCCGCCCTCGAACCGCTGTGGATCATAGTTGGTATTGGCAGAAATCGACTGGTCGACAAACTTCTGCATCACGCCAACCAACTTCAGGTAGTCATCGTTACCGGGCATTTGCCACAGCAACTCGTACTGGTCCTTATATTTTTCAAATTCAGGCACAACCTGACGCAAGATACCGTCTTTGGATTGCTTGACCGACACCAGACCACGAGGAGGCTCAATACCGTTAGTGGCATTGGCGATCTGGCTGGAGGTTTCCGATGGCATCAAGGCTGTCAGGGTGGAGTTGCGCAGACCGTACTTGACGATGTCAGCACGCAAGGCCTCCCAATCCAGATGCAGTGGCTCGTTGCAAATACCGTCTACGTCTTTCTTGTACGTGTCGGTAGGCAAGAGCCCCTTGGCATACGTGGTTTCGTCAAAGGCATCGCAAGGACCGTATTCACGCGACAACTGCACCGAAGCCTTCAACAGGTAGTACTGAATGGCTTCAAAAGTGCGGTGCGTCAGGCCCAGCGCTGCCGGGTCGGAATAACGGGTGCCATTCTTGGCCAGGTAGTAGGCGTAGTTGATGACGCCAACGCCCAGGGAGCGACGCTTATTGGTGGCGTTCAACGCTGCCTTGACCGGGTAATCCTGGTAGTCCAGCAACGCATCCAGCGCGCGAACAATCAGTTCAGACAAGCTGTCCAGTTCATCCAGGGATTGCAGAGCACCCAAGTTGAACGCTGACAGCGTGCACAGTGCAATTTCACCTTCCGCATCGTTCAAATCATTCAAAGGCTTAGTAGGCAGGGCGATTTCCATGCACAGATTAGACTGGCGCACGGGAGCACGATCAGCCTGGAAAGGGCTGTGCGTATTGCAATGGTCTACGTTCTGAATGTAAATGCGGCCGGTACTGGCACGCTCTTGCATCAGCAAAGAGAACAACTCCACGGCCGGCAGGCTGCGTTTGCGAATAGCAGGATCTTGCTCGTACTTTTCGTACAGGCGCTCGAACTCGTCCTGGTCGGCAAAGAAAGCGTCGTACAGGCCGGGAACGTCATGTGGCGAGAACAAGGTGATGTGACCACCTTTGATCAGACGCTGATACAACAGACGGTTGATCTGGACGCCGTAGTCCAGGTGACGGATACGGTTTTCTTCCACACCACGGTTGTTCTTCAACACCAGCAGCGTTTCCACCTCCAGGTGCCACATGGGGTAGAACAATGTGGCTGCACCACCGCGCACGCCACCTTGCGAGCAAGACTTCACGGCAGCCTGAAACATCTTGAAGAAAGGCAGGCAACCAGTATGTTGAGCTTCACCACCCCGAATTTCGCTGCCTACGGCGCGAATACGACCACCGTTAATACCGATACCGGCACGCTGGGAGACGTAACGCACAATGGCACTGGTCGTGGCATTGATGCTGTCCAGGCTGTCATCACATTCAATCAGAACGCAAGAGCTGAACTGGCGAGTGGGTGTGCGCACGCCAGCCATGATGGGCGTGGGCAAGGAAATCTTGAATTGCGATACCGCGTCATAGAAGCGCTTGATAAAACTTAGACGGGTTTCAGCGGGGTAACGGGCGAACAGGCACATGGCCACCAGCATGTACAGGAACTGGGGGCTTTCATAGATGCGCTTGGTGACGCGGTTTTGAATCAGGTACTTGCCTTCCAGCTGCTTGACGGCACCGTACGAGAAGTTCATGTCACGCCAGTGATCCAGGTGAGCATCCAGCTCATCGAACTCGGCACGCGTGTAATCTTGCAGCAGATGGGGATCGTAGCGACCTTCTTTGGTTTGAAGTGTCACGTGATCAAACAAGGTCGGTGGCTCAAACTGACCAAAAGCGATTTTGCGCAGATGGAAAATCGCCAGGCGGGCAGCCAGATATTGGTAGTCGGGCGTATCTTCAGAGATCAGATCTGCTGCCGACTTGATGATGGTTTCGTGGATATCGCTGGTGCGAATACCGTTATAGAACTGAATGTGCGAGCGCAGCTCGACTTGAGAAACGGACACATTACTGAGACCTTCAGCAGCCCAATCAACCACTCGGTGAATCTTGTCGAGGTTAATAGGCTCTGTACGGCCATCTCGCTTAGTGACCATTAACTGTTCGGTTGATTGCATTTCAGTCTCGGAATCGATAAAGATTGACGGAAGTAGCGACTTTAGCAGCCGCCAGCGTCATTTGGTGCACACCATATGTAGTGTGGAATAGGCACCATTCTACTACATATAGCGGATTCGGCGAATAGTGGTTTCGGTATTGAGAAGCTGATTTGAAGTTTTAAAATGCAACTAATCTTTGCGCTGCTAACAATTTCTATTGCGTTTGAAGCTCTTGAATGCAGCGCAGCAATGCCTCTCCATAGGCTTCCCGCTTACGTACCCCAATGCCTGTAATCGGCTCCAGATCAGCCTCTGTGTGCGGGCACTGGACGGCCACTTCACGCAAAGTGGCATCGTGAAAAATGACATAAGCAGGCACACCATGCTCACGTGCGGTGGCCGCGCGCCAGACGCGCAAAGCCTCGAAACGCCGCTGCTGATCGGGCTCCAGCGCTGGGCCAACCGGGGCCTGACCTTTAGTTCTATGTGCAGCCGGTCCGCGTGTTACGGTTTCGCGGCGCAGCATTAAGGTCCGCTCGCCCTTCAGGACCTCTCGGCTGGCATCGGTCAGTAACAAGGTGCCGTAGCCTTCCGGGTCCACCGTCACCAAGCTATGTGCCAGCAATTGGCGCAAAACACCGCGCCAAGCCTGATCGGACAACTCCTTGCCCACGCCAAAGACCGTTAGCTTGTCGTGCTCGTGCTCCTTGACCCGCTCGGTCGTTTTTCCCAGCAAGATATCAATCAGATGCCCCGCCCCAAACCGTTGGCCCCGCTCGCGCCACAATCTATAGATCGTGGACAACATCTTCTGGGCCGCCACTGTACCATCCCAGGCCTCCGGTGCTTCCAGGCACGTGTCACAGTTACCGCAGGGTTCGATCTGCTGATCAAAATACGCCAGCAAGCGCTGTCGGCGGCAGGAAATGGTTTCACACAAGCCCAACATGGCATCCAGAGCCTGGCCTTGCTGCCGTCTGTGCGCCGCATCGCCTTGCGACTGATTGATCATGCGATACAACTGCACCACGTCTTGCAAGCCATAGGCCAGCCAGGCGGTGGCGACTTCGCCGTCACGACCGGCACGCCCGGTTTCCTGGTAATAGCCTTCTACCGATTTAGGCAAGTCAATGTGGGCCACAAAGCGCACGTCCGGCTTATTGACGCCCATGCCAAAGGCGATCGTCGCTACCATGACCACCCCTTCCTCGCGCAGAAAGCGCGCCTGATTGATGGCACGTTGCTGCGCCTCAAGGCCGGCGTGATACGGCAAGGCGTGAATACCGTTCTTGCACAGGAACTCTGCCGTGTCATCGACACGCGAACGAGACAGACAATACACAATCCCTGCATGCCCCGCGTGCTCTTCCTGAATGAAATTCAGCAGCTGTTTGCGCACCTCATTCTTTTCAATAATGCGGTAGCAAATATTGGGGCGGTCAAAGCTAGCCACAAAGTGGCGGGCCTCTTCCAGCTTCAGGCGCTGGGCAATTTCTACCCGCGTCAGCTGAGTGGCCGTGGCCGTCAAGGCAACCCGCGGCACGCCTGGCCAACGTTCTGCCAACAAATCCAGACCCAGATACTCGGGACGGAAGTCGTGCCCCCATTGCGATACGCAGTGGGCTTCGTCAATGGCGAACAGGGAAACCTGCCCACGAGCCAGCAAATCCAGGCAACGATCCGTCAGTAAACGCTCTGGCGCGACATACAGCAGATCCAACTGCCCGGTCAGGAACTCGCGTTCGACCTCGCGAGCGGTTTGCCAATCTTGGGTAGAGTTCAAATAGGCGGCGTTCACACCCAGTTCGTTGAGCGCATCCACCTGATCTTGCATCAAGGCAATCAGGGGAGAGACCACCACACCGGTGCCGGGTCGCACCAATGCAGGAATTTGGTAACAGAGCGACTTACCGCCGCCTGTAGGCATCAAGACCAGGGCGTCACCGCCTTGGATCAGGGTCTCGATAATCTCGTGCTGAGAGCCACGAAAACTGTCATAACCAAAAACTTCCTGAAGAACCTCAAGTGCTGACTGGGCCATGCCGCCTGCTTAAAAAATCGGAATAGAAAAACGCAGCGCGATGTTCGACTGACGACTTTCCAGATGACGGCGAGCCTGTAAACCCACCCTAAGGTGGGGACTGTACCAGAACTGCTGCGTGACCCCAAGGTAGCGGTTCTCCCCGCCGGCAACGACCTGCTGCACCTCGTACTGGGTCTGAACCTCGCCCCAGCGGTGCAAAGGAACGGACAGGCCCACGACCTGCCGACTACTGGCGGCGTCCACCTTCATACCCTGATAACGGCTTAAATCCAGAAAATTGTCCTGGTAGCGTTCACCCTGCCATTGCAGGTGCAGATCGTCCAGCACATCCAGTCCGTAAGCGGCCTGATAACGCCAGCCCTGCCCCACCGCATGGGTTGCTCGGGCTACGCTGGCCTGCCAGACACCGAAGTCTGGCGAGCGATAGGTGGCCCCCAGACCGGTCAGGCCAAAATTGCTTGCGCTTTCCATCTGGGTATCAATACTCGTTCTGCTGGTGACATCCGTGCTGAGCATCAAACTGCTGGCGGAAGAGCCATATACCAGATCCCCGTTATCCTGCTTGCCCGTCATGTCCAGTGCCCCCACCGCCAACGCGTAACGCCACGGCCCAACGGGTCCCTGCTCAAACTGCTGGGTAATATTAATACCGCCCAGCGCCACAGGCCGCGCCCAGTCTGGCGCGGTTACCGTGTCATTACCCAAGGTCAGTTGCAGGCCCTCATCATTCATATAGCGCCAATTACGCTCGCCAAACTGCCAGACCTGATCAGGCGAGCTGCTCAGCCAGCGCGCACTCCAGATGGGCGACGATTGCTGACTATATTGAATGGATCGGGCCAGACTGGCGGTGTTGGAACCGTTCAGACTGAAATCAGAAAAAGAAAAATCCATGGACGCAGCAGGACTGGGCAAATCCTGATCACCCTGGCGATGCCATTGTGAGGCATCAAAAAAGGGCTCCACCGGCGCAAGTTCTTGAGCCGGAATAGCCTGAGGCTCATCCACTCCGTAAACGCGTGTGGCAGACAGGTTTTCCAGCCCAACACGGCTTTGAGCGGCAGCCAAGGGAACAGCGAACAGCATGGCAAGACCGGCAATCAGCCCGCCTGCCAAACCTCGCTGGCAAGCTCTTGTACGCATGATTTATGTCACAAAAAGAGTTTAGCGCCGGGCATCCAACATCACTTCGCCGCTCGCATCCAGGGAGCGTTTGATGGCGGAATACTTTTCCAGCACGGCAGACTTATAGACTACACCAATCAGGCGACCCGAACCGTCACTATTCAATACGGGCAGACGCTCTCCGGCAAAGCTCACGAAGTGCTCCTGGGCCTCGTCCAGACTCATGTTGGGGTACAGAGTTTTGACAAAATCCATACGCAAAATATCCCCGACTACCCGTTCCTGTGCAGCGTTGTCGTCCAACAACATACGCGTCAAGTCAGGCTGGGCAATCACCCCTTGGTAAACCTGTTCTTCGTTCACCACGTACAAATAGCGCACGGGATAGTCCAAAAACATTTGCAGGGCGTCCCGCATCTGGGTGGTCGTGCTGACCACAGTGTCCGCCGGGCGCACCAACTCCGCCAAGGTGGTGTGACGCAACTTGTGGCGCAGCAAGGCATCGCGCTCGCGCACCAGCGTCACTTCGTACATGGCGAC
>SMEO01000251.1_pt1 | contig 10236 bp, 7 predicted proteins | sample 2456251 | NCBI WGS metagenome assembly SMEO01 (sample SAMN10132594, study PRJNA489261) | soil metagenome | isolation source: day1 control-silt loam soil ammended | place: USA | reverse complement strand
GTACCAGCGAAATAATAATATGTCGACTACACTCGTAGAAGCTTAAGTGCCGTTATGTCTGGACGTGGGTTCAATTCCCACCGTCTCCACCAATACATACCTTGGTGGTTACATACCTTTATTTTTCGGACTTGCCAATGTGGTGGGTCCTTTTTTTGTGTGATATTTGTTGAATAATCGAATTGGAAGTAAAAATACAATCTGCATTCCACAGCCAAAAATCTCTTATTATAAAAATAGAACATTGCCACTAAATTTAATTTCATATGAATCAAATCTCATAAAATATGTTATAATTTGTCGCATATATAACCTTTTAATAGTAAGAATATTAATAAGGGACAATTTTGTCCATAACTATCAAAAAATTCGAAATGTTAAATTTGTAAGTGAAAATTATGATACTCATTTACAATCATTTTCTGATAACTTATGAAAAAAGATAACGTAAGCAGGGGGAAGTATGAAATTTACAACAAAACTTTATGCAAGCATTGGCTCCATTTTATTATTATTTTCTATTGCCATTATTCTTTTATTGAATATGCTTGAGCAATCAATGGTGAATATGCATGTTGTGGTTAATCAACTATATGATCGAACCGACACTGCATCAAATATTAAGTATGAAACGGCAAATGTCGGTAGATTGTTTCGAGAGATTATGGATGAGCCCCAGAATGAAAGCGTTACACCTACTGTAAACGCTTGGGAGGAATCAAACCTAAAGATTAGGCAAGAAATTGAATCTCTTAAGGAGAAGGATTCACAAGAAAAAACGCATGAATTAATAGAAAAATATATTGCACTGCACGATTCCTACCAAAATAAAGTGCAGCAAGTGATAACGATGCAAAAATTGGATCATGAGGCTAAGATTCCTTTATCACTGGTGGATAATGTAAAACTTACCCGAGAAAGAATGCTACAGCTTTCAGATATACTGCTTGGATTGCAAGAACAGGCGATGAAGAATGAACTGTTAAGATCCCAAGAATCTTACAATAGCGCTGTTTCATCCATCTACTGGCTTCTAATATTTAGTTTGGCCTTTGGAGTTGGAGTCATTATATGGGTTCTTAGAAGTATGACCAAGAATCTTCGCAGGGTATCAGCTGTTATGAAAAGTGTTGATAATAGTAATATAGATGATTTGCCTAGGATTGATATCATTTCGAAGGATGAGATTGGTTCTATTGCTGTTGCTTATAATAAAATGGTTACGGAACTCGATGAACATAATAAATTTGAAAAGCACTTATTAGAACAAGCAGAAGAGCAAAGCTGGTTTAAAACAAAAATTGCTGAAATTGCAACGATGTATCCAGAAGCAAAAGATGCACAGATGCTGGCACAATTATTGATTTCAAAGCTGGTTCCTATGGTAGAGGCAAGTTTCGGTGTTTTCTATTTGAAGAGTGACTCAGGAGTAGAGACATATTTCAAAAGGATTGCAGCGTACGCATACTCAGACACTGATAAAGAAATTGAAGGCTTCAATATGGGAGAAGGTCTTGTTGGACAATGTGCGTTTGAAAAACAGACCATCCTGCTTAATCAAGTACCAAATGATTATATAAACATACGTTCTGGTACAGGAGAGGGAAAACCAAGAAATCTTATTATCTTGCCTGTACAACATGAAGAAGAGGTACTAGCAGTCATCGAAATTGCCTCATTTGGGGTATTTAACTCTAGTCAAGTTAAGCTTCTTGAAGAAATCGTTAGTTCGATTGGAATTACAATTAATAGTATTTTAAATCATATGAAAGCGGAACGATTGTTGCAAGAGTCGCAAACGTTAACAGAAGAGCTTCAAGTTCAATCTGAAGAACTTCAATTACAGCAAGAGGAGTTAAGAACGACAAATGAAAAACTCGAGGAACAGTATGCAGCTTCGGAGCAGAAGAAAAAAGAGTTAGAAAAAGTAAGGGAAGCACTGGAAGAAAAAGCACAGCAATTAGAAATTAGCTCACAATATAAAACTGAGTTTCTTGCTAATATGTCACATGAGCTTAGAACACCACTTAATAGTTTACTCATTCTAGCACAAATTCTTTCTGATAATGAAAACGGCAATCTGACAGCGAAACAACAGGAATATGTTCGTACTATTTATACGGCTGGTAACGATTTGCTTCTATTAATAAATGATATTTTAGATTTAGCAAAAGTAGAATCGGGTAAATTCGATGTGATTACTAAAGATGTCAATTTACTTGATGTGCAAGAGTCGATGATAAAGCAGTTTTCTCCAATTGCTAATCAGAAGAATATTCAGTTTACTGTTCAACTAGAACCAAATGCACCTCAGCATATATGTACCGATACACAGCGTTTACAACAAATTTTGAAAAATCTGCTGTCCAATGCCTTTAAATTCACAGATAGTGGAATTGTATCGCTACAAGTTCGCAAGGTATGGAAAGAAAAATCTGAGACAATGGATCAAGCACAGAATATGCTAGCGTTCTCAGTGATTGATTCAGGTATTGGTATACCTAGCGAAAAACAGGAAGTAATCTTTGACGCATTTAAACAGGCTGATGGAACGACAAGTCGTAAGTATGGTGGCACGGGGTTAGGCTTATCCATTAGTCGTGAAATAGCTCATGTATTAGGAGGATTTATTGAATTAACAAGTACTTTTGGCGAGGGAAGTAATTTTACGTTATATTTACCTATCCTTCAAGCAAGTGGGATGAAAGAGTTGAACTCCTATATAGAAGAAGCTGCAGCTAATCTCGATATTGAAGGATATCCACTACATCCGATTAAAGAAGTGGATGTAGCAGATAGTATACAAAACAAAAGTATATCTGCGCTCAAACATAAAAAAGTACTCATCATTGATGATGATATCCGAAATTTATATGCATTAACGATTGCGCTTGAACAATATGAAATGGAGATCATCGTCGCTGAAAATGGCCGTGAAGGGATTGAAATGCTACAAGCTAATCCAGATACCGATCTTATTTTGATGGATATTATGATGCCGGAAATGGATGGGTTTGAAGCAATACGCCGGATTCGAGAATTACCAAAGTATACAACATTACCAATTATTGCGCTCACGGCTAAGGCTATGAAACATAGTCGTGAAGAATGCTTAGATGCAGGAGCAACGGATTATATTAGTAAGCCAATTGATTTAGATCAGTTATACTCCCTTATGCATGTTTGGTTATATAGAAAGGAAGGATAAGCGAAAAAGAATGAAAAATAATAGTATGCAAGATTCCATACAAATTCAAGAGAGAGAAAAAATTGAACTTGAACTTCTATTAGAAGCCATTTATCGTTACTATGGCTACGATTTTAGAAATTATGCACAGTCTTTCCTACAGCGAAGAGTTTTGCATTGTGTTCACAATGAAAATCTAACAAGTATATCGGCGTTGCAGGAAAAGCTCCTGCGTGATCCTGAAATGATGAAAAAGTTATTTTCAAACCTTTCTATAAACGTAACAGAGATGTTTCGAGATTCTACATTTTTTCAGTCACTTCGAAAAAACGTCATCCCAATCGTAAGAAATTATCCAGATATACGTATCTGGCATGTAGGCTGTGCAACTGGTGAGGAAGTTTATTCAATGGCTATTCTGTTACATGAAGAAGGGGTTTATGAAAAAGCTAGGATCTATGCTACAGATATGAATACAAAAGCTTTAGAGCAGGCGAAAAAGGGGGCCTACTCATTAGCTCATATGCAGCAATACACAAAGAATTATTTCGAAGCGGGTGGAAGAAGGGCTTTTTCAGAATATTATAAGGTGGCAGGTGATCAAGTGATCTTCCAACCGTTGCTTCAAAAAAATATCGTATTTGCTGAGCATAATCTAGTAACCGATTCTTCATTTAATGAATTTGATATTATTATTTGTCGAAATGTACTGATCTATTTTAATAGAAGTTTACAAAATAATGTTCATCAGCTTTTATATGAAAGTTTAAGCTTATCAGGCTTTCTTGGGTTGGGCAAAAGAGAGGGGATTCGATTCACAAGTTATGGAAACTACTATGAAGAAATCGATTCAGCAGAAAAAATATACCGAAAATATATATAATGCTAATTCTCAAAAAGTGAATATATTAATGGCGGATGATCATCCTGAAAATCTACTTGCCTTAGAGGCTGTACTTTCGTCTCCAAATTATAATTTAGTTAGTGCCACCTCAGGAAAAGAAGCGTTGAAATGTCTACTAAAACAAGAATTTGCCGTTATTTTGCTAGATGTTCAGATGCCAGGACTGAATGGCTTTGAAACAGCTAAGCTCATACGGGCAAGAGAAAAAACGAAACACACCCCTATTATTTTTATAACAGCGATTAGTCAGGATCTTGATCATGTTGAAAAGGGTTATTCTGTTGGAGCAATTGATTATATATTTAAACCGTTTCATCCTGAAACTCTTAAACAAAAAATTGGAAAATTTGTAGAACTGTATCAAAAACATGAAGATGAAATAAGTAAGAGTGAATGGCAACGTACCGTCGAACTAAAAGAAGTGAATCAAAAATTAGATCGGACAACCCTAAATCTGCGTCGAACGGAAGCGTTAAATAAAGCCGTCGGTGAAATGTTAATTGATACCATTGTTACATTTGATGAACATGAGTGTATATTATCAGTAAATCCTGCTGTAAAAAGTATGTTTGGATATAAGCCAGATGAATTAATAGGACAGAACGTCTCTACACTCTTTTTAGAAATGATAGGTGAGCCCGGTGAGCCTCAATTCTTAGACTTAATTAGACAAGAGCTTGGAAAAGTAGTGGAAGTTGTGGCCATTCGTAGGGACCAAAGTTATTTTCCAGCCGATCTACAAATTGGAGAGGCAACAATTGAGGACAGAAAGATATTTGTTTGTGATATTCGTGATGTTACCGAAAGAAAGCAGATGGAAGCAGTTAAAAAGCAACAATTTGATAAATTAGAAAAAATGGTAGAAGAACGTACGATGGAGCTTCTGTTAGCTAATGAAAAGCTACAGCAAGAAATTGTGGAGAGAAAAAAGATTAGCGATCATCTGTTTGTTTCACAGGAGCGGTTTCGGAAAATATTTGAGTCTAGTCCTAACTTAATGGCTATTTTTTCATTAAAAGATGGAAGCTATCTAGATGTTAATACTAGCTGGGTAACCCTCACTGGTTATAGTTATGATGAGTTACAAAATCAGAAGATTAATTTACAAGATTTTATTGAAGAAGCAGCTGGAGGTTCTATCAATATAGAGCAACCCATTCGCAACGTGAAAATTCAATATAAAACAAAAAGTGGGGACATACGTGCTGGATTATTATCATCAGAAATGATTCATATAGAGCCGGAATCTTGTATTCTCCTTGTTTTAACAGATATTACGGAAAGGGTTCATCTAGAGAAGGAGATGGCTCGATTAGAGAATCTGAATTTAATAGGAGAGATGGCAGCAGGAATTGCCCATGAAATTCGAAATCCGATGACTACTGTTTTTGGTTTTCTACAAGTAGCAAGGGATGGTCAATTATCAAATGAAGCCATTGACCTGATGTTAGATGAATTAAATAGGGCTAATTCCATCATTACTGAATTCCTTACATTAGCTAAAAATAAAGTGAGCAACAAACAAAAACAGGATCTCAATACGATTGTGCAAGCATTATTCCCGCTCATTCAAGCGGAAGCGATGCGAGTGGGTAAGGTAGTAGAACTTGATTTAAATAATTGCCCAAATCTATCAATCGATGAAAAAGAAATTCGTCAATTGATTTTAAATATAGCTTTGAATGGGCTTGATGCGATGTCTGCTGGAGGAAAATTGACAATTAAAACGTATATTGAAGATCTGTCAGTGCATTTAGAAATAAAGGATGAAGGAGTTGGCATAATTCCTGATGTGTTAGAAAAAATTGGTACACCTTTTTTCACTACGAAGGAAAAGGGGACTGGATTAGGTTTAGCCATTTGTTACAGTATAGCAGAACGACATCAAGCTGTTATTGGCATAGACACAGGAAGGGAAGGAACAACCTTTACCATTCGTTTTAAGGAATGAAAAATACTAATCAAAAATAGTTCGTTATGAAATTCCCTAATGTAAAGGAACGGAGTAGGATTGAATGTTTAATAAACGAAAAGGATATCTTCTCACCATTCTTATCATCTCTGTGATTTCCATCGCTATTATATATAAACAATTTTTTGTAGAAGATAAACCGAAAGTAGTCGTCGTTCTAAAAAACTCATATCTTCAATATTGGGATATAATTAAAGCGGGAGCAGATAAGGGATTTGAGGATTTTAATATAGAAGGTAAAGTCATAGCACCTAAAAGAGAATCAGTTAAAGAACAAAGAGAGATATTAAAGAAAGTGCTTAAAGAACGGCCAGATGTATTAGTAGTCGCACCAATTAATACAGCTAATATCAAATCTGAATTAGAGGAATTTGTCAAACAGGGTATTCCTGTATTATTTATACATACAGATGATGACTGGAAGGATCGAACCTCTTATATTGGTACGAATAACTTTGAATTAGGCCGTAAAGCAGGGATATTAATGGCCTCACAGCTGCAGCCTGGGGATCAAGTAGCTCTTCTTGGTAGGACAGCGGAGGTTGATGATAAACGACTAAAAGGGGCTAAAGCCAGTTTAGATGCTGTAGGAATCAAAGTAGTGACAGAAATAAGCGGATTATCAATAGATCATCCGGAAATTACCGAAATTAGAATGGAAACCGTTTTGAAGGAACATCCAGATCTTAAAGGGGTGATTACTTCAACGGATTATATCGCGCTTCCTGTGTTAAATGTAATGATGGATCATGGACTTGAAATTCCTGTTACCGGAACAGATGGCATTACCGAAATGCTTCAATTAATAGAAAAGGGAACATTATCAAGTGCAGTTGTACAAAACCCTTATGATATGGGGTATTTAAGCGCCCAAACCGCCTTAAGAGTTTCAAAGGGAGAAACAGTAAATAAAACGATTGATAGTGGCGTAGATCTTATCACAAAAGAAAATGTCAAACAGAGAATAGACTTTATAAATCATGTGTTGAAGTGATGTGTGTTTTTTTAATAGGAATGCATAATACTAGATTCAAATAAAAATTATTATTTCGGACTTACCCATATGGTCAGGTCCGTTTTTGCATTTTTGAAAGTAAAATGGTTCTTTTCGTAGGTAAAATTGAAATTTTGAAAGTAAAGCAAAGGGAAGAAGTTTAATCATCTTTTTGTTTAATATATTTTTTACGAGGGGCACCAGATGATATACTTTGTTATAGATTGCAGGTTTGACCAAAATGAAATGAATAAAATTGGTTACTTATTCATCTTATGTTAATGATTTATTAAGATATTTTTAATCATTATCATTTATTATTATACTGAAAGATTCCCAACGTACGAATAAATCTATTTTGAAGGTGATTCTGTGAAAAAGGACCCTAAAATTTTACTATTAACTGGTAGTTACGGCAATGGGCATTTAAGAGTTTCTAATACTTTAAAAGAAGCTTTTTTGAAACTTGGATGTAAACAGATTCTTGAATCAGATTTATATTTAGACGCTCACCCGCTCATAACAAAAGCATCCAAATATTTATATATAAAGAGTTTCACCTATGGTCATTGGTTATACGGTATGCTTTACTACGGGGGAAACAGACATGAAAAGTATTTCCAATCTGATTTCATGAATAACTATGGAATGAAGAAACTTACGTATCTGGTCAAAACTTTGAAACCAGACATAATCGTCAATACATTTCCAATGCTTGTTGTACCGGAATTTAGGAAAAAAACGGGCTTGAAAATTCCAGTTGTTAATGTGTTAACTGATTACGGATTACACAAAAATTGGCTTCATAAAGAGGTAGATAAATACTATGTGGCATCTGAAAATTTAAAGTTTGACATTATGGAAAAAGGGATTTCTAAAAACAAAATAAAGGTCACGGGCATACCTATTGATCCTAATTTTGAAGGGAATTATGACAGGGAGCTACTATTTGAAGCCTATCATTTAGATATAAATAAGCCTGTTATCCTTATTGCCGCAGGAGCCTATGGTGTATTAAAGGATATTGAGGATACGATTACTAGGCTATTGTATGAAAGCAACAACCAAATCATTGTAGTTTGTGGGAAAAATATAGAACTGAGAAAAAAACTAACAGAAAAATTTGTAGAGGATAAAAATGTTCGGATTTTAGGTTATACAAATAAAATGTATGATTTAATGAAAATGGCTACAGTTATGGTAACTAAACCAGGAGGAATCACATTAAGTGAAGCACTTGCAGTACAGGTTCCTTTATTATTGTACCGATCAGTTCCTGGACAAGAGCGAGAAAATTCCCTATTCTTTGTGCGAAATGGGGCAGCGATAATTGTAGAAGATCACGCTGATTTAATTGAGAATATAAAAAATGTTATCCATAATGAAAATATTCAGATGAATATGAAACGCGATATGAAAAAATTGCATAATGTCAATGCTGCAGAGGTTATTTGCAAGGATATAATCTTGATGTTACAAAGGGAAAATAAAAAACTGAACAGGAAAATCATTTAGTATCTTACTGGAGGGTTCAACCTAAAAATAAAATGAAAAAATTGGGTAAATTATTTGTGAAAATTATTTCAAAATATCTTTTCAAAATGAGGAACTTAATATGGAAACTTGGATAACAGAAGTTATGAATACGTATGGATATTTTGGAATTCTACTCTTGATTGCTTTGGAGAATATTTTCCCACCTATTCCGTCTGAAGTAATTTTAACATTTGGCGGCTTTATGACTACAACATCAAATATGAGTATAATCGGAGTGATCATCTTTTCGACAATTGGTTCATTAGTCGGCGCGGTGGCTCTTTACGGTATAGGTTTACTTATTGACGTAAATCGACTGGAAAAAATCGTTGATAAGTGGGGGCATATTTTGCGATTAACCTCAAAAGACATTGATAAAGCCAATGCCTGGTTTCATAAATTTGGGGTGTGGGCGGTATTCTTTGGGAGACTCGTTCCATTGGTTAGAAGCTTAATTTCAATTCCTGCAGGTATGGCACATATGAATTTTGGGGTATTTTTACTGTTTACGACAGTGGGTTCCTTAATTTGGAATAGCGTTTTAGTATATGTTGGAGCAGCAGTTGGAGCTTCATGGAGTACGATTGTTGGATATATGAATACGTATTCTAATGTCGTCTTACTTCTTTTGATTGTGCTTTTTGTGCTGTTTATTATTTTTTATATGATAAAAAGGGCGAAACCATACCATCAGAAATGAATAAAAAGATAAAAAACATTGAGGTAGTACTCAATGTTTTTTTGTAAAATTAAGAATCTAAACTTATTCTATTGAGATTTAATAAGTTCTGCACCAAATTCTAAACAATGTCTGCAAATAGAAACTCCTGGTCCTATAGCCAATTTTCCGACTTGTTCTTGATTTTTGCGACAAAAAGAACAAGTCTCAATCTCATCAATCTTTTTTATATTATTTGGATTTAAAGTTTTCTGTACTGCATTGTACAAATCATCAATTACAGTTGTCTCAATATTGTCAAAATCTCCTTTTAACTTTACGGCGATTGTTGTATAAGCAATTGACATACCTTCATAAAAGCGTTGTCTATCTAATTGTTCACTACCTTCAGATTTTTCTTCACATAACGAGATTAATTTCTCTAATTCCAGGATCAAATCTTCAATATTTACACCTCGAGATGTTTTTTTATGAGAATCCTGTTCCATTATTAACACCTCCTACTTTATATGTATACATATGTATACAATAAAAGTTAGAGATATTCTTCAAACTTATAAATTGTTTCTTCATTTTCCAAAAAAACTTTTTGGATTAGCAGGTTAGTAGTAGAAAGAAGAGAATTGTCCTTCATAGCCAGGATGAAGGACAAATAGGCAAAGAAAAAGTGAGAGAGGAATGCTCTCACTGACCAAAAAGAGGAAGTAAGCAAGGAAAAAGTGAGAGAGGAGGACTCTCACTGACCAAGGAGAGGAAATAGGCAAAGAAAAAGTGAGAGAGGAGGACTCTCTCTCAAGTACTAATCACTTTTTTCTATAAAATACGACCAGCGATTATTTTCTATGATTTTAAAGTTTTTCTCGAGTATACTCTTTATACTCTTTTTAGACTCAACCACTTGACACCACTCATGTATTGCTTTTGTCGTAATTTTTTGATTAGGAAAGAGAAGCTTAAATTCCTC
>SMEO01000248.1_pt1 | contig 10263 bp, 14 predicted proteins | sample 2456251 | NCBI WGS metagenome assembly SMEO01 (sample SAMN10132594, study PRJNA489261) | soil metagenome | isolation source: day1 control-silt loam soil ammended | place: USA | reverse complement strand
AAAACCACTATTTCTCGAAAAAACGAACTATTATTTATATATTTTTTCCATCTTACCCAATAAATATACGCTTTTGGTATAAAAATTGCATAGTAAAGGAATTATATATATGCATTTTATAATGCTAACATAATGAAATTTCAGAGTCAAACTTTTTTAGAAATTAAAATAAAGTAGCCTTTTCTCTTTTCTGCTATTTCCACATTTCCAAATAATTGTTCTAGCTTATCCATAGCTGAAGGCGCGCCTTGCTTTTTTTGAATAACAACCCACAAACTACCACCCTCAACCAAACGATGATAACTGCCTTCAAAAATCCCATGAACAACTTTCTTCCCCGCGCGAATTGGCGGATTGGTTAATATAGCTGCATATTGCGGTGTTGTGTTTACTTTCTCGAAAAGATCACTTTCATAAATACTCACATTGCTAACGACATTCAACGAAGCATTGTCCTTTGAAAGTCCAATTGCCCGACTATTAATATCAATCATATCAACCATTCTTGTCGGATAAGAGGCAGCAATTGAAATGCCTATCGGACCATAACCACAGCCTACATCTAGAATTTTCCCCTCAACGTTTTCATTTAAGGTAAATGTATCGATTAAAAGTCTTGATCCGAAGTCCACTTCACTTTTCGAGAAAACACCATTATCGCTTTTAAAACGAAAAGAACGTCCTCTAAGTGTATAATCCCAGAATTTAGGATCACTCTCAACTTCTGGTCTATTTGAATAATAATGTTCTGTCAGAGTCGTCTCCTCCTATCAGAAAAGGAATGTGTGAAGATTTTATGAGAGAAGAGTTTTTGTAGAATGATTAGGAACATATGATTTATCACGGTTCATACCGGAAGTCAATGTACCTATAGGTCTTCTTTTCTTATACTATCATTAAAAAACATCATTTCAGATAGTACAAAAAAGCTCGCTAAATAAGCGAGCTTTTTTGTTTATGCACAATTACTTAACTTCAACGTTAGCTCCAACTTCTTCAAGTTTAGCTTTGATTTCTTCAGCTTCGTCTTTAGTAGCGCCTTCTTTAACTGCTTTAGGAGCGTTATCAACAACTTCTTTAGCTTCTTTAAGTCCAAGACCAGTGATTTCACGAACAACTTTGATAACTTTGATTTTTTGGTCTCCTGCAGAAGCAAGAATTACATCAAATTCAGTTTTTTCTTCAGCGGCAGCAGCACCACCAGCAACTACAGCTACAGGAGCAGCAGCAGTTACACCAAATTCTTCTTCGATAGCTTTTACAAGGTCATTTAATTCTAAAACAGTCATGTTTTTAACTGCTTCAATGATTTGATCTTTAGTCATTGTATATTTCCTCCTAAGATAGGTTTTATTTTTTAAATAGTAAGGGCAAAGATTAACTTACGCGCCTTGTTCTTCTTTTTGATCTGCCACTGCTTTTGTAGCAAGAGCAAGATTGCGGATAGGTGCTTGTAGCACGGAAAGAAGCATTGAAAGCAAGCCTTCGCGTGATGGTAGTTCTGCAAGAGCTTTAATTTCTTCAACTGATGCAACATTTCCTTCAATAACACCTGATTTAATTTCTAGTGCTTCATGTTTTTTAGCAAAATCGTTAAGGATTTTAGCTGGTGCAATAACATCTTCAGTTGAAAATGCGATTGCATTTGGTCCTGTTAGAGATCCGTTTAAAGCATCAAGTTCTGCAGCTTCAGCAGCGCGACGAGTCATAGAGTTTTTGTAAACTTTGAACTCAACGCCAGCTTCGCGAAGTTGTTTACGAAGTTCAGTTACTTCAGCAACGGTTAAACCACGGTAATCAACAACAACAACTGTTTTACTTGCTTTTAATTTATCAGCAATCTCAGTAACGATTTGTTTCTTTTGTTCAATAATTGCGCTCATCCTTACACCTCCTATAGATTTGCTTGAAAACATTTATACCGATCATAGAAAAAGCCTTCATATCTTCGTAGACATGAAGGCAGTAATTTCGCAAATCATAGTCAAAGACTAATTTTATCGAATTACCTAGGTAGGAAATTAAGCTCTATATGAGCGCCTACTGTCTACGGTACAAATTGTTATTCATCTATTCACAACAAAATATATTATAACAATAAATATCTTGTGATGTCAATTAATTATTTTGAATTGAATGAAGAACCGTCAACTTTCACTGCAGGACCCATTGTTGTTGTTACAGCAATATTTTTCATGTAAGTTCCTTTAGCAGCTGAAGGTTTTACTTTCATTAATGTTTCAAAAACAGTTGTAAAGTTTTCAACTAATTTAGCATCTTCAAATGACACTTTACCGATTGGAGCATGGATGTTACCTGCTTTATCAACACGGTATTCAACTTTACCAGCTTTGATTTCGTTAACAGCTTTTGTTACATCGAAAGTAACTGTACCTGTTTTTGGGTTTGGCATTAAACCTTTAGGTCCTAATACACGACCTAGTTTACCAACTTCACCCATCATGTCAGGAGTCGCAACGATTACATCGAAGTCAAACCATCCTTGTTGGATTTTGTTGATATAGTCAGTATCACCGACGAAATCAGCTCCAGCAGCTTCTGCTTCTTTCGCTTTTTCACCTTTAGCAAATACTAATACACGTTGAGTTTTACCAGTTCCGTTTGGAAGCACAACTGCTCCACGGATTTGTTGGTCAGCTTTCTTAGGGTCTACGCCTAAACGAAAAGCAACTTCAACTGTTGCATCAAATTTTGAAAAATTAGCTTTTTTCGCTAATTCAACAGCTTCTGCTACTGAATAAGCTTTTGTACGATCGATTAATTTAACTGCTTCAAGATATTTTTTACCTTTTTTAGCCATGATATATAATCCTCCTATATTGTGGTTTTAACGGAATGACCTCCCACTAATAAAGGTTGCGAGTAAATCGCAACCCCGTAGAAAACCGATAGCATTTGCATGGATTAGTCTTCGATAGTGATACCCATGCTGCGCGCAGTACCTTCAACCATACGCATTGCAGCTTCAACACTTGCAGCGTTTAGATCAGGCATTTTTGTTTCAGCAATCTCGCGTACTTTATCACGCTTGACTGTAGCAACTTTTTTACGGTTAGGTTCACCTGAACCAGACTCAATACCAGCTGCTTTCTTAAGCAATACTGCAGCAGGCGGAGTTTTTGTAATGAATGTAAATGAACGGTCTTCAAACACCGTGATTTCAACAGGAATAATTAGACCAGCTTGATCTGCTGTACGAGCATTAAACTCCTTACAGAATCCCATGATGTTAACCCCAGCTTGACCTAGTGCAGGACCAACCGGCGGTGCAGGATTCGCTTTACCAGCAGGGATTTGCAATTTAACCATTTTAATTACTTTTTTAGCCACGAGACACACCTCCTTATAAGTCCGTGATGTGGTAATAGGGAAATCTAAATCCCTCCCACTCATCTTAAATTCTTTATGTGAATAAAGAATGTTTGTAAAATACAGGTCTCGAATTGAAACATACTGACCTTTGAAATTTTACCACTTTCAAAGTATGATTTCAAGTTTTTTTCTAATTTATAATTTTTCAACTTGATTGAAGTCTAATTCAACAGGAGTATCTCTACCAAACATATTCACTAATACTCTTACTTTACTCTTATCTTTATCTAGTTCTTCAATCAAGCCAGTAAAGTTTGCGAATGGTCCTTCTTTCACTGTAACTGTATCGCCAACTCCAAAGTCTATTTCTATTCTACCTTCTTCAACACCCATGCGTTTTAACACTAATTCAATTTCTTCCGGAAGGAGTGGTGTAGGTTTTGAACCCGCTCCAGATGATCCTACAAAGCCTGTTACACCTGGAGTGTTTCGAACGACATACCAAGAATCATCTGTCATAATGATTTCTACTAGTACATATCCTGGGAATACTTTCTTCTTCAATACCTTTTTCTTACCATCTTTAATTTCTGTTTCTTCTTCTTCAGGCACAACAACACGGAAAATCTTATCTTGCATCCCCATTGATTCCACACGTTTTTCGAGATTTGCTTTCACCTTGTTTTCATATCCTGAATAAGTGTGAACAACATACCAATTCTTTTCCATCAAGTAGGACTCTAACGTCCTTCCCTCCCTGCATTGTTTATATAAGAAAAGCGGAACCGGCTCATACAATAAAACCAAATTAAAAAACCCGTCTCCGGGCTTTTTCGCTAGTACTTATTATTCTATCACCATTATACCTTATTTTTAAACTTCTTATTCCATAACCAAGCGAATTAATTCAGAAATTCCTAAATCAATAACAGTAAAAAATAGAGACATAATGATTACAGTCGAAATAACAACAATCGTATATTTCGTTAATTCTTTCCGCTTTGGCCAACTCACCTTTCTCATTTCGCGAGCAACACCACGGAAAAATTCAGTCAAGCGTTTCATGAATGTAACCTCCAAGCGTGGTAACTACTGTTCATCTATTTAAACATTATTTTGTTTCTTTATGAATGGTATGAGCATTGCATGTACTACAAAACTTCTTAATTTCAAGACGTTCCGTACTTGATGCTTTATTGCTTTCAGAACTATAATTTCTAGATCCGCAGTCTGTACATGCTAAGACGATTTTTTTACGCATTTTTACACCTATCCTATCTACTACATCCATAAAACCTTATCATGACCGTTTTTTATTGTCAATAACAATTCTATTAACTACTACTAGCGAGAAGAAAACTCTATTTAGAATAAAAAATTCTTATAACCACTAAAAAAGAATTAATGATATACAGTGTAAGAGGAATGGTATTACATTCTCATGTCCATTAAGCAATGCGGAGATAACAGATGAACACCAGCGGAAAAAACGAAGAAACTATAAGCTAATTTCTCTCATTTCTAAATAACGTTCTAATTTTCTTTTCACTCGTTGTAATGCATTATCAATAGACTTTACGTGTCTGTTTAACTCTTCTGAAATTTCTTGATAGGTTTGCCCATCTAAATATAGAGCGAGAACTTTTCTTTCCAAATCACTAAGTAAATCAGCCATCTTTACTTCAATGTCATCGAATTCTTCTTTATTAATAATCAGTTCTTCAGGGTCTAACACTTTCGCTCCAGAAATGACATCCATAAGCGTACGGTCCGATTCGTCATCATAAATAGGCTTGTCCAGAGAAATATACGAATTAAGCGGTATATGCTTTTGGCGAGTGGCTGTTTTAATTGCGGTAATAATCTGTCTCGTAATACATAGCTCAGCAAATGCCTTAAAAGAAGAAAGCTTATCACCTTTAAAATCACGAATCGCTTTATACAAACCAATCATACCTTCTTGAACAATATCTTCCTTATCAGCACCAATAAGAAAGTACGTTCTTGCTTTCGCTCGTACAAAGTTACGGTACTTTTGAATCAAGTAATCTAATACTTCACTGTCTCCTTGGTGCACTAACTCTATTAAAGCATCATCATCATATTGCATATACTTTTCATTCAGTTTCGCTCCGAATTTTGTGCCCATTTCTCATCCCCCAGACCGTAATCAGATAGAAATATTATACAGCAGGTAAATTTTAGTCGTCAATCCTTCATAGTTCCCCTCGACGCCATTTTTCAAAAGTTTCTGTCACTTCTTTACTTAACGGAATTTTAGAAGAAGGCTTTTGTTCCGTTGTCTTATGGACATCTTTTTTAATTTCACCACGAATATGATTCATCTCTATTAAAAGTTCTCTCGCAGATTTTCTCAAGGCCCCTTGACCAAAAATCACCCATTGCTCCGTATGATCTGAAGTCGCCACTTGAATTTGTGTTTTTATATTATTTAGCTCACTCGCCATCTTTTCAATCCGCTCATCTGCAGTTTCGTGCTCTCTTGTATAAATCACTTCTACATTATGATTCTTATATGTTCGAGAAATTCCCTGAACGTAATAGGCATCAAAAACTATAATTACTCGGCTCCCCGTGAAAGCCTGATATTCTGCCATTAGTTCAATTAAACGGTCTCTAGCCGCAGCAAAATCCCGTTCCTTCAACTCTCTTAGTTCCGGCCATGCCCCAATAATGTTGTAACCGTCTACCAACAGAATATTCATCTCATTTATTCCCCTAAAGGATTTCTTTTGCGATAAACCTCATACATCAATAAACTTGCTGCGACGGAAGCATTTAATGAAGTGACCTTCCCAACCATCGGCAACCGAATAAGAAAATCGCATTTTTCCTTAATTAATCGACCCATTCCTTTTCCTTCACTACCAATAACGAGACCGATTGGCATTTTCCCGTCAAGATTTCGATAGTCATCACTACCTTTTGCATCTGTTCCAACAATCCAAACACCACGTTCTTTTAACTCTTCAATCGCACGGGCTAGGTTTGTAACACGTACAACAGGGATATATTCAATTGCACCTGTAGAGGATTTAGCAACCGTTGCCGTTAATCCAACCGCTCTACGTTTTGGAATGATAATTCCATGTGCACCTACTGCATCAGCTGTACGCATGATCGATCCAAGATTATGTGGATCTTCAATTTCATCCAAAATCATGAAAAATGGAGCCTCATTTCGTTCCTCCGCTTTCACAAACAGATCATCTAGTTCAGCATACTTGTAAGCGGCTACTTGTGCAACAACTCCCTGATGAATACCTTCTACCATTTGGTCGATTTTCTTCTTTGGCACAAATTGTACAAAGATATTTCGCTCTTTGGCTATCCCAATCACTTGCTGCATCGATCCTTTTTGTGAGCCTTCCGCAATCCAAATTTTACTGATTTCTCGTTCAGAACGGAGAGCTTCCAAAACAGGGTTCCTGCCCATAATGTATTCTTCACTCATTGGCTTACCTTCCTTTCTTCTTCAATATATAGAATGGATTGCTGTATAAGTTCTTCCATTCTTTCTTGACGTTTTAACAAATATAGATAGCCTATTAACGCTTCGAAAGCTGTGCTATAACGATAGGTTTGAACATCCGTGTTTTTTGGAACCGTACCAGACTTAGCATTTCGGCCACGTCGAACAACAGCTAGCTCTTCTTCTGTTAAACAATGGCTATCTAAGAAAAAATGAATCACTTTATTCTGCGCTTTCGCTGACACAAATGCGGTCGCTTGTTTATGAAGAAGATGAGGTTTTACTGATCCTTTTTGGATAAGGTGAAACCGTACATACGTTTCGTAGACGGCATCACCCATATAAGCTAGAGCTAAGCTGTTTAACATTTTTGCATCAATTTCCTGTTCATAGTGAAGCATGCATTACCCTCTTTTCCATCTTGTACCTTGAGGCGTATCCTCTAAAATAATATTCATACTTTTTAAATGATCACGAATTTCATCAGACAACTGGAAATTACGGTCTTTACGTGCTTGAATTCTTTTCTGTATTAATTGTTCGATTTCTTTATCGAGTAAACCCTCTTCCTCTATGGTTAAACCAAGAACAGTGAATAACGTTTGATATTCATCCATAAAGGCTTGAAGTACTTCTTGCGCTGTATTTTTCTCCATTAAGTAATAGTTCGCTTGTTTAGATAGTTCAAACAATACTGAAATAGCATTCGCTGTATTAAAATCATCATCCATCTCTTGAATAAATTGTTCATGCAAATCTTGAACTTTCTGTAGCCAGAGTTCATTATCTTCTGTTAATCCATTGCTAGCCTGCAAACGATATTTTAAATTTTGGTAAGATGTTTTGAGTCTTTCTAATGCAGCCTTCGTATTCTCAATCACTTCTTCGCTATAGTTAATTGGATGACGATAATGTACAGATAACATGAAGAAGCGCAGCACCTTTGGATCAAGTTTTTTGATAATATCATGAACTAGCACAAAATTACCTAATGACTTAGACATTTTTTCATTATCAATGTTGATATAACCGTTATGCATCCAATATTTAGCAAAGGTTTTGCCCGTTAATGCTTCAGACTGTGCAATTTCATTTTCATGATGCGGGAATGTTAAATCTTGACCACCCGCATGGATATCAATTGTATCACCAAGATATTTACGGGCCATAGCAGAACATTCAATATGCCACCCTGGTCGTCCTTTTCCCCATGGGCTATCCCAAGAAATCTCGCCTTCCTTTGCAGCTTTCCAAAGTGCGAAATCAAGAGAATCTTGTTTTTTCTCACCAATTTCAATTCTTGTACCTAAGCGAAGTTCATCAATGGATTGCTGTGAAAGCTTACCGTATCCCTTAAACTTACGAGTTCGATAATACACATCACCATCAGACTCATAAGCATAGTCTTTGTCAATTAAGGCTGCTATAAATTCTATAATCGTATCCATATTTTCCATAACAGTTGGGTGTACGTCAGCCTTTTTACAACCGAGTGCTGAGACATCCTCGAAGTAAGCCTGAATGAATCGTTGTGAAATCGAGGGAACATCTTCTCCTAATTCCTTCGCAGCGCGAATTAGCTTATCGTCCACATCCGTAAAATTAGAAACGAACTTCACATCATACCCACGATATTTTAAATAGTTTCGCACTGTATCAAACACAATGGCTGGTCTAGCATTTCCAATATGAATATAGTTATAGACTGTAGGTCCACAAACATACATTTTTACCTTTCCCTCTTCAATGGGGACAAAATCTTCTTTCTGTCTTGTCATACTGTTATAAATCTTGATCGACATTTTAGAAACTCCTTTCTTTCTGCATCTCCAATTCCTCTTTCAATTGTTTAATTTCGTTCTCCAACTCTTTTAAGCGATCAGCAACTGGATCCGGAAGATCTGAATGATTTAAATCTTTTTTAATTTTAACTCCATCCTGAATGACGACTCTCCCTGGTATACCTACAACGGTTGAATTAGGCGGCACTTCTTTCAGCACAACAGACCCTGCTCCAATCTTAGAGTTTTCACCTACTGTGATAGAACCTAATACTTTCGCACCCGTAGCAATGAGGACATTATCTTGAATCGTTGGATGACGCTTCCCTTTCTCTTTTCCTGTTCCCCCAAGAGTAACCCCTTGGAAAATAGAAACATTGTCCCCAATTTCACATGTTTCTCCAATAACTATACCCATACCATGATCGATAAAAAAACGACGGCCAATTTTTGCACCCGGATGAATTTCAATTCCGGTAAAAAAACGACTAAGCTGTGAAATACATCTCGCAATAAAGTAAAACCTTTTATTATAAAAAGCATGTGCCATTCGATGATTCCAAATAGCATGAAGTCCAGAATACGTTAAAATAACCTCTAAATAGCTTCGTGCAGCTGGGTCTTGCTCGAAAATAACCTCAATATCTTCCTTTAAAATTTTAAACAAATGACTCCCCCCTATACTTCATCCCCATATTTCTATTTCTTATTAGTAAAATAAATGAACGTAGTTGATCATACCCCTATAGTCATAGCTACTAACCACTTTATTTTCCCCCAAAAAAGCGCAAGATGCCTGGCAGGATAAGTCCACCACGTCCTTATATATTCTAAGGTACTAGCAAGCCCTAGGCGTCCGAAGCTAATCATCTGTACTTGTGAATTAAATGCTGATAGTACAAAAAAAAGCGCCTCTGCCAATATAGACAGAGACGCTTTTAAAGGCGCGGTTCCACTCTGTTTGGAATGACATACATTTGTCAAACAACTGTTTCATCATCCCCAACTTGAACCTGATAACGGAGGATCATCCGCCTTCGCCTACTATTCATTAGTTCAGCAAAGTACTCAAGGGTGCATTTCGGAAAACGAGGGGCTTGAACCACTTTCAGCAGGTTATGGTTCTCTCTAATAAGCATCGTTTACTTACTTCTCCCTATCTACGCGTTTCTTGTGTAATATTATTTAATACTATATTACATTTTCGACAGATTGTTAATATAAAATACTTTGTAATCGTTGTTTTATTTTATCCTTGCCTAATAAAGCAATCGATTTTTGTAAATCTGGGCCATGTTGTTGTCCAGTAACAGCTACGCGAATAGGCATAAATAACTTCTTCCCTTTATGTCCTGTGCCTTTTTGAACAGCTTTAATTGATTTCTTAATTTCCTCCGCTGTAAAGCTCTCTAAAGCATCTATTTCCTGAAGGAATGCTTGTAATACTTCTGGTACTTGCTCTTCAGCTAATACTTCCTTTGCTCCTTCTTCGTATTCAAGCTCTTCTTTGAAGAATAATTGAGACAACTCTACAATCTCCGCACCATAGCTCATTTGATCCTGATAAAGACTAATTAGATTACGAACCCATTCCTCTTGCTCAGGAGTACGAGTTTCCGATACTTTACCCGCTTTAACAAGATGAGGCAAAGATAA
>SMEO01000247.1_pt1 | contig 10266 bp, 11 predicted proteins | sample 2456251 | NCBI WGS metagenome assembly SMEO01 (sample SAMN10132594, study PRJNA489261) | soil metagenome | isolation source: day1 control-silt loam soil ammended | place: USA | reverse complement strand
ATATAATATAATATAAAAACTAAAATATATTGGAGAATACTATGTTTGAACCTATTTCACGACTAACTAAAAGGCAAAAAGTCTTGCATTTATTTTTCTTTTTCACTTTACTGTCGGATTTAATCATACGTTATTTTCATTTCCGTTCTTCCACCATAGAATTTATTATTGAAACTGCATTTGTAATATGTATAATGGGTTACTTGTTTGAAATTGCTTTAAAAAGAAGAAAGCTTAAAAATTAACTTTGTTCTTGTTCAGCTACGGGTGCTTTAATTCAAAAAAATATTGAATAGCCAAGAAATGATAATTTGATGAGGTTAACAAAATGTATGAATTAAAAGAAGAATTTGACAGGAAAGAAAAGAGACATAAGGCTTACCTATTTCTATTTATTATCACTGTATTAATAAATACATTTATTGACCTATTCGACTTGGGAATAGAAAAAGTTTCAACATATCGAATAGTCATAAGTATGCTATTTTTTTCTATTATCTTCTATTAGTAAATAATCAGTAACCTGTTCTTGTTTACCATTTTTCTATGAATAAAGAATACTTGTACAAAAGTATAGATAATGTAATGACCTAGCAAAACATTCCCTTTTTACAAATTCTTAATTATAGACTATAATTTTTAATATGATTTTCGGAACATTACAATTATTTAGCATTGCTAGTTTCCATATTATATAAACAAAGTTTCATAATGTTTTTCTGAAAAAATAACCATAATGAAAGAGGCCAATTAAATGGGGAGTAATCAAATGTCTCTTAGAGAAAAAAGTATCGTTTTTATAGGGTTTATGGGAGTGGGCAAAACCACTATTGGTAACTCCGTTGCCAAAAAACTATACAGAGATTTCATCGATATAGATAAGGAAATTGAAAAAGAATATAATATGCCTTGTACTGAAATTTTTAAAACTGTAGGTGAAAAGGTATTTAGAGAAAAGGAAAAAAGCCTAATTAGCCACTTTTGTAACCAACCATTAAAAATCATCTCAGTTGGCGGCGGCGCTTTTTTACAAGAGGAGATTCAAAAGATTTGTTTATCGAATTGTATTGTATTTTATCTAGACTTATCCTGGGATTCCTGGAAGGACCGAATAAGTTTGCTTATTGATAGTCGCCCAGTTTTACAAGGAAAATCTCTGGAGGAAATTAAAAAACTCTTTTATGATAGACAAAAGATCTATTCTTTACACCATTCAAAAATTGAAACAGATAATCGTGATAGCGAAGAGGTTGCTGACTATATTGTCGAATCATTAAAAGTAACTTGGAAACTTAATGATTAATAATATTCTAAAAAAGGCATATACGAACGACCACTTTAAGGTGGGAAGTTCATATAGGCTTTTTTTAATCTTTAGTATTGGTCCAGGGAAGATTAAACGAGTTTATGAGCATACCATTTTTCCCCTTTAAATCTCCGGACAAAAATGATGCCTCGAATCCCCCATTCAACAATCATAGCAATCCAAACACCCATAATACCAAAACCTAAAGTAATCGCTAAAATATATCCTGGAATAACTCGGAACAACCACATAGAAATTAATGAGGTGAGCGAAGTAAAATTCGAATCTCCAGCTGCTCGTAATGCTGATGGCAAAACAAAGCTTAATGACCACAAAAGTGGTTGTGCAATAGCTGTTACTATCACAATTGAAAAGATAGTAGGTATGATTTCCTTAGGTGATGAGAACATTTTCATTAGCATCGGAAAAAACGGCAATAATATGACGTCTGTGGCAATATAGAGAATCGAAGACAATCCAAGAAACGATTTAATAAACTTCCTTGCGTCCTGAATATTCCTTCTCCCCATACACTGACCGACAACCGTTAAAATCGAAATACTCAAAGCCATAGGACCTATTTGAAATAACAAGGTTATGGAATTGCTAATTGCATTCGCCGTCAAAGCTAGCGTCCCTAATTGTACAATATAGGTCTGAGTTAAAAGCTTTCCGCCATTAAAAAACAATTGTTCAGCAGCAAAGGGAAGTCCGATAAACATAATCTTTTTTAAAATTGAAAAATCAAAATGCAAGGCATTTTTCAGTTGAAAGCGAATCGTCTTATTGTATTTTATGATATAAATTAATGAAGCTACCATTCCCAATAATCTTGCTAGAATAGTAGAAATCACGAGCCCAAAAACACCCATATTAAAAACGGTAATTAACAATACATTTAGACCAGTGTTCGTTAAATTCATTAATAAGGATAACTTCAAACATGGTTTAGTCTCTCCAATACCTCTTAAAGAACCACACACTGCCTGAAATATTGCTATCAGCGGATAAGAAATACAACTACCAATTAGATAGATTTTTGCATATTGAAATACATCAGCTTCAGCTTTTCCAAATAGAAGGTTTAAGACCGGCATATTAAAAATAATGACTAAAATACTGATTAGTACAGAAAATATGGTAACTGCAGATATAGCCTGGGTCGCTGTTTTAGATACCATAATCTTATTCCCACTACCTTTATATTGCGCCACAATAACGGTACCACCTGTTGCCACAGCTATAAATACATTTACCAGGAAAATATTCAACGAATCTACCATACTCACCGCACTAACGGCTGCAACCCCAGATGAACTAATCATCGCTGTATTTAATAAACTCATGATTACAAGAAAAGCCTGGTCTACCAATACTGGAATAATAATAGAAATAATTTGCTTGTAGTCTATCGATTCTCCAGTAAAATATCTATCTAACAAAGAAACAGTTTTATGCTTAAATTTCAATGCTACTTGATTCACTACACTACACTTCTTTGCTGTTTTTTATTATAATTCAATAGCTTTTGTCAAATGAACAGGAATTATTATATCACTATTATTGTGAGAAAGTAGTGTCTTTTTGATGACTGCCACGGTTGAAATTTTGAAACTATGAAAATATAAAACCGCTGATTAAGATATCTCATACATCTTAATCAGCGGTTTTACTAGAAAATCTATTCCGTCCAAATCATCAATGACTTTAACAGTAGGACCCACTGGGAAATTTTCCATTAATCATTTCTTCTTTTTTAACTTTTCTTCTGCTCGTTTTATATTCTCAGCAACTCTATATTTCGTAATCCTACTTATCAAATCATAAGGAATTGGCTTTTCTAAAGGAAATTGTACGGATCCTTTTCCAGTCTTATATTCAGATAACTCAGGTAAAAAAGCAACCATCCCACTAGACGTTGGATAAAGTCCTATATGCTTTTTAAATGCAGCAAAATGTACCAGATTACCATGCAGTGCAAAAGTAGGCATTTGATAACTTATTTTTTCTTCTGCATCTGGTGCAGATTCTTTAATAACCTCTCTTATCCTTTGAAGTATTTCTTGAATCTCTGGAGGAAATTTTTTTATATACTCATCAATTGTCTTAAAATCACCTTTATTGCTTTCCATGATTTCTCCATTTCTAACATGTTAGTAAACTTTACTAGCGGTGAATAGCACCCTATTTAGCTTTAGTTGTAGTCGTGTTTGCCTACTATTTTACCTGTAAATCAGAGATTATTCTAGTATTCCCATTCTACGGATTTCAAACAACTTCTATTTCTGATTGTTTTTCATTCTCATTACTGATAAATAATTCCGTTACCCTTACATGAGATGGCATTAATGGATGATGCCTAATGACGCTAACCATATTCTGCATACCATCAGTTGACGTATTGCTGCCCTCTAGCCATTCTGTTATACTACCCTCTGGAAACTCCGGCTTACAAGTTTTAAAAAGGTAATCTAAAGTTTGTATTTTCTCCTGTAATTCTTTGTTTTTATATATAATGTTAAGTATATCCCCTGTATTCGTTTGATTATCTTTAGTGGCAACCACAAATATCTCCTCAACATTTTCCTGGTAAACAGCAATGATGATGTCTCTCATTAAATCGCCGAAAGGTAAAATTATTGGTTCATACCTTTGTAAAACCATGATATTGTCCGGATTGATATTGATGGTCTGTTTAATTACATGTTCTATTTTGTAATCCATTCCAATCACAAATAGGACTTTTTTCTTTTCATCACACATTAAATTCACCCCATCTATGATTTGAAATTTACTCCAAAGAAAATCCCCTTACACTTATTATGTTTCTATAATAATTCACTTTGCAAATCACTAGAAAGCTTAAAAAGCATAACTCGTTCTCCAGTGTTTGTACTAATATCCGTGTGAAAATTCACCACTTCTTGACCTGTAATCGTTAATATAATTTCTTTTAAGTCTTCACTACCTGATTCCACCAAACTATTTCGATTCTCTTTTACTGACAACAATCCTTCTTTATCTCTACATAGTGAATATTCAGCAGGAGTTAATATGCCTTGTAAGATAACAATAATCATATCTCGTAAGATATCTGATTTAACAGATACCGACCCACGCCCAAGGTAGTTTTTTTCCCAATGAGTTAAAGCTTTACTTATTTCAGCTTCAAGAGTCCCTTTTGATTTATCCATAGTCATTCTTTTCGTCTCCTTAATATAAATGATCAAACATTGACTATATTAATTTTTCTGTCCATATGAATATTTTCTTCCCTCAAAAAGAACATGTTAGGTCCTTATTAACGAACTGGGAAAGTTGTTAAGACCAATTTTCCCAGCATCCTTCTGGATCAATGGACGCGAGCTGAAGCCATCCATTTTGAACTTTTTGATAGAATATTGGATTATGGTCTAACAACCGTTTTACATATTTCCTTGGTGCTTGGATTACCACCAATAAACGGAGCGGAGCATGATAGAACTCTTGGTCCGATTGCATGACCGACTGCCAAGGAAGTCCGGATAATAAATCACTGGCGTTCCCCTGCATGACTCCGATACCAGCTGTTACTGTTTGGGTTCTTTTATCCCCACTGCCATAATAATGAGGAGCAACGGTAGACGCGTAATATTGCAAGTTAATCCATTGGGCAACTGTTGCTGGCCCATTGATAATGTTATCAAGTAGCGTCCCATTCTGATCCTTATGCCAGTTATAATTATGAAGAAAAGCTCTCCCATCCAAATTGCACTCTTGGGTAAGCTTGCGGTCCCCAATGATAAATGTAGCATTACGTGCCAAGCCCCATTCCGGGCGTACTTCACTCCAATCCTCAGCACGGCATTGAGCTTCAGCCTGCGGATTCTTATGATAGGAATTCAGATTGGGTAATTTAGAAATTCGTTCAGCATTTGCTTTATCACTAACCTTTGGCATGGTGGCTTCAATACAAGTATATGCTTCTTGAGCTGCATCTGTAAGCTTAGGCACATACAGAAAGCGGAGTTCGTCAAGCGTTGTAATATGCTCGGCAGCTGCGAAAACTGTATCTTTTGGAATTAAAATTCCTTCTGTCTCGAGAGTTTGTCTCACCTTTGGCATATTACATAAGGTTGCCAGCACACGCGCATTAAATCCACTGGATGCTCCTCCACATGCGCCACAGTCCAGTGAAGAGGCATATGGATTATTTGTGCTGTGACTGCCATGACCACAAATGACTACTAAAGGAGCAAAATTTTCTGTGAGCCCCATCATTTGCAAAGCTTGCCGTGCATAGTATACTTTCTCTTCCTCAGAAAATCCTATCGGTAATTCAGAATCTGAGGTGTATTCATGATCGAGTGAGAGTTCTGTAGAAGGTTTACGCAGCCATTTTTCCTTCATTTTACGTAAGGTATAGCCTGCGCTTCTCGGAATAAAGCTGCGAGCCAATGTTTGCAAGCTTAGCCAAGGACCACTAACCTCTGGGAGCAACATGCTGGCAAATAAATTATGTTTCATAGTCTTAAACGTGTAGCTGAGTGAATTGGATGCCTGCCTGCGTTGTTGAAATTCTTTTAATTCAAACTTAGGTAAAGATTCTTTTACTTTAAATTTCGGTTTGAACATAACCGGCAAGGAGTCATGGCTGTGATTACTGCCAAGCTCGCAAGTTTCAATTGGCAATCCAAAAAAACCAGCTGTTCCAAATGTCTCAAAAGGACCCGCCTGTTCAAGTTGACGGCGAAAAGGCTCTGAACGTACATCAATACAGAAAACAAATTGTGCCAATGCAGGCTTTACGTTTTCTGCAACTGTATTTTGTTTCGAGATGATCATATTCCTTAACTGATTTTCGTATGTTTTTTCCCAGGCTTCCAGCCAAAGTCGATTGCGGAGAATACTATCAAAACGATAGGCAAGTGTCAAACGTGCTTTAATTTCTGAAGGAGAGAATTGTGACCATGCTTTGATTGGTAAGTCACCCCAATTGACCCAGGATGCAATTAATGGTTCTAGAAACACTTTATCCTCCATTCTTTGCTTAGGTAAAGGAAGATGAGATTTGATTAAGGCATACTCCATAGAAATTCGAACAGCCAAATATTCAGTTAGCAGTGAATTTTCTCTAATTGATTGCTGTGAGCGCCAAAGCATCATGCCTGCCCAACCTGGCAAGGCAAGTAAGTGTGCTTCTAAATATTCTTTTATCTCTGAATAAGGGATTTCAAGTGCCAATAGTGCTTCCATTAAAGCATGCTCTGCGTCTTCTGGTACATTTTTTAGTTGTTTACGAACGTTATGATTTAGGGCCTGATCATAATGAACAAGTCTTCTCCAAGCTTTATAAAAACCTTCTTCACGATTTGGCATAGACCACACAGCCTGGGACTCATCCAAGAACAATTTACACCATTTGATGATCTCGCAATTAAGCTCTTGTGCCACAGTCTCACCACCCAACTCTTCCAAGCGCTGGCTATATGTTTGTATGGAATGTTTTTCGGTAATCTGGTAGGTAAAACGGTTTAGTTTCTTTGCCAGACTCTTTAACTCAGGTACTGCTAATTGCTTGAAAGACTGCTCTTCCAGCATAAGAGCAGCCCGACAGAATCGCTCCGCATCATCACGTGACATTCCTAGAGACTGTAAATCAAGCCAATGTTGAAGGTCCTTTTCTAAAAAATCCAAATTGATTTCGCCACGTTTTCGTGCAGACTGCAACATCGAATCATTAGGGTATAAATCTACATCACAAGTCTCTTTAAACCGGCGTGCCACCTGTTCAAATGATTGTCCTTCCATGCCCACCCAAGGGTTACGTGCCGCAAACGTATTAATAGGTCCAAGTGGTACTATGACAAGGCTTGCTGCTTTCACCATCTTATCAACGGAAAAATCCAGGAAATCTGATTGCTTTTCTAATTCCAATGATCTGGCTAATGTTGTGTTCATCGTACATTACCTCCTCGAGACATTAATTGTGTCAAATATTTTGGATGACTTTCGACCAAATCATTTTGAGATTCACCCAATCGTACGAGCCAAAGATAAACAACAGCATAAAAATTTGATGAACGATGACGAGCTAACCATATACCTACTGCACTGCCGGTCAACAAGATAAATAGGAAAAAAATGACGACCGGTGCTGACGGTTGTATCCCATTCTGAACTGATTCATGTAATAGACTACGAAAAGCGGTATGGATGATGCTGTAGACGATTGCCGTTCCTGCAAACAGAGAAAGTCCAGCAATGCGTCCAATACGACTGCCCCCAAAAGTCACAAGTCGTGTCCAAGCTAATAACACAGACCACCCCAAGATTAGAGCACTTATCCATTGATATACCTCTCTAGGTGAGGTAAGCAAAACACCAATCACTACTAGAAGACTTAAAATACCACCAGTAGTTGTCCAAAAAATTGATCTTGGTTGGGACGTTTGAGATATTGAATCGCCGTGGTGAATCGCAGAACCAGCCTGTAAAAAAAGAGTGGACTTGAACAGACCATGTAACACAGCATGAATAATGGCTGCTTCATAAGCTCCTAATGCACACTGAATGAGCATGAACCCCATCTGAGCAATTGTAGAGCCTACTAGCTGTCGTTTATAGTCAACTTGGACCAGCATTATTCCGGTCCCCATCAAGACTGAAATACTAGACAAAATGAGCAAAATAATTTGTGCCACATCACCGCTAAAAAGGGGTGCGAAAGTGGTCAACATCATTCCACCGGCATTCACTATACCCGCATGCATGACTGCGGAAACTGGTGTTGGAGCAACTACTGAGTCTAACAACCAGCGTTGAAAAGGCCATTGTGCTGCTGGAATCACTACAGCCACTATCAACAGTAGGTTTATACAAGTCCTCTCCCATGAGCCAAGTTGTACAAGACTATTTGGAGTAAGTATGGTCGACAATTGCCAGTGCCCTGTAGCTTGAGTTACCCAGACTATCGCTAGTAGCAAGATAAGCCAACTACATGCAAACAGATGCCCAGAAAGAGCAGCAGCATTTCGAGCTACTTGCCACTCCCTTTTTAATCCTATTAGCCATGTCAGTCCCAAAAGCGTAACCCCCCAGCAGGCTAAAAGCAGGCGAAGATCATCACTAAGCCAAGCAACTGAGTCAGCAACTGTTATGAGTGTGAGTAGCGCAAAATACTTTCGATAATAACAATCACCGAGTAAGTAACGAATAGAAAAGCGCTGCACAATTAAACCCATCGTAAGAACGAACAATGCCAGTAGCCATGATAAAGAATTAAAACGCCAAGGGCCAAATATAACACTCTCATGATTAGAAATAAGGGCCAGTAAAGCAACAATCGGTGGGAACGATACTATACCGACGTGAATACGAACATAATATAAGGGTACCCGTGGGTATAACACCAATAAAGCACTAAGCACAGCAACTGCAAGCATAATAAAAAATATTGTTGGCAGGGAAATTAACATATAGCTTCCCCCCATTGAAATGGGTAGAGGTATGCAACTACAATTTCGAAAAAATGACTCTTAACCATTTGCTTCATTAGTAACAATCCTTTCTACTAAATAACATTATTATTTTTGTAAAAAACAAAAAGCCGACAATTTCTAAATTTAATGGTCATTATAAAACCATTAAACTCTAAAAATTGTCGGCTTACTTTTAACTAGCCCAATTTGGGTTTTTTAAATAGTCTACCTTTATATATCATTTCCTTTCTTAAAAAAGGAAACATAATTCTAGTTCATCCTGTTATGATAGATTTTCTTTTTCAGATAGTCAATTATAAAATGATTAACTACATGCTAAAGCAATCTATCTTTTTATTAGGTATAATTCTACAATACTATAACAAATTCTGTCAAGTTCATTATTCTCACGGACATAGACCGATTCATTGGACAGTTGTTTGATCATCGCACTTCCACTTTTAGATACTTTTCTGTATAGTAGAGGTTATTTCTTCAAAACTTACTGGCTTACTTATATAATACCCTTGGATCAATTCACATTTATAGTTTTTGAGAAGTTCAAATTGTTCTCTCTGCTCTACACCTTCAGCCACAACTTGTAAGCCACTATTATGCGCTAATTTAATAATCATTTTAATAATATTGCTGTCCTTTTCCGATTGAAGCATCGCATCCACAAAGCTCTTATCTATCTTGACGCGGTCAATTGGTAAACTGGTCAAATAATTTAGCGATGAATATCCAGTTCCAAAATCATCGAGATGAAAAGAAATCCCGAGTTCTCTGACTTCATCCAGCTTTTTCTTATTTATATCAAATGATTCCATTAATGAGGTTTCGGTTATCTCTAGTTCAATCCATTCAGGACGAACACCAGATTCCTCTATAATTTCCTTCTTTAATCATTTTGTTAAACTGAACACTACTAATAGCCCCAGCATCCGCCTTATGCTGTTGTATATCAATTGGCACTTGAACGTGAGAACCTGCGTTATAGTATCCACTAAAAAATTCTCCATAATCAATATTTCTACTTTTAAATAATGCGTAAGGAAGAACAAACCCTGATGTAGAACCGGAATCAACAAAAGCAAATCTTTTTCCTATTAACTCTTCAATCGAGCTAATCCCTGAATCTTTATGGGTAATAATGAGAGAATTATAATAAATACCTATTTCTTCTCTTGATTCAACAACTAGTGGGTTAAGCTCCATTTCACTTTCAGCAGCTATGTAAGAAAAAGCACCATAATAGCCAATATCAATTGTTTCATTTTTCATTCCTTCTATTAAGCTAACATAATCTTTGGTAACAATCACTTTAACAGGAATTCCTAATTTTTCTTCTAAATACAAGCGAATGGGTTCAAAGTCCTCTACCATTTCACTCGCATCCCTTATAGGAATCAAACCGATTGTTAACTTTTCAGGAGATCCTTTACAGCTAATCAATACATAACTTAAACATAGGGTAATAATTATGGTCCCTAGTATTTT
>SMEO01000246.1_pt1 | contig 10268 bp, 5 predicted proteins | sample 2456251 | NCBI WGS metagenome assembly SMEO01 (sample SAMN10132594, study PRJNA489261) | soil metagenome | isolation source: day1 control-silt loam soil ammended | place: USA | reverse complement strand
ACGGCCAACGTCCAGAAACGAACCGCCTATTCCCAGAGAAACCACGCGTGTTTCACTATCACGTTGGAACAAGGTGCTGACACCCAGCGCTTGAGTGCCTATCAGGCCTCCCAAAGTAAAACGGGGAAAGAGATCGGCCGTGGCTACGCCTATACGCGCCGTAGCCGCTGCCAAGCGGCGTTCGGCCGCAGCGATATCAGGACGACGGCGCAACAGCTCACCAGGCACCCCGGCATTGATTTGTACGGGGTAGACAGGCAAGGCAGCCGACCTGTCCAGCACCGTGACCACAGCAGCTGGTTCACGACCTGTTAGCACAGCAATGCGATTAGCGGTCACAGCAGCCTCGGCCTCCAGCGGAGGGATACGTGAACGCGTTAAGGACAGCTGTGTACGCACACGTGCCGTGTCAAATGAGGTGCCGCGTCCTTCCTGGAACAACGCAGTGATCAGTCGCAACGTAGCTGCTTGGTTGCTTTCGTTGTCACGCGCTACCTGCAGTCGCCTCTGTAGACCACGCAGGCGAAAATAGGCATCTGTCACCTCAGCAACTACAGCTACTTGTACGCCTGCTAAATCAGCTGCATTGGCTTCGGTGTCTGCCCGCTGAAACTCCACACTACGGCGTACCCGACCAAAGAAATCCAATTCCCAAATCGCCGATAAATTCGCCGTGTGTAATTCTCCATCGCGATGAGCACGCGACAAACCAGGCGCCTGCGAAGCGCTGACGCGCCGGTCGCTTATTTCGCCCGAGGCATCTAGTGTGGGGTAGCGATCTAAACCAACCTGATGTGTCAGCGCACGGGACTGCTCATAGCGTGATAAGGCGATACGTATATCGTGATTAGTGCGTAGCGTTGCATCCACAAGCGACACCAATAAAGGGTCACCCCAGTCACGCCAAAACTGTGCGTCTGCTTCAGGCACTTCCAACGTGCTGACCGTCGAGTCCTGTCGCGCATATGCCGACTCAAGCTGCATGACAGGAGTTTGGTAGTCCGGGCCGACTGCACATGCCGACAATAATAGTGCTGACAGGAAGACCGGCGCTCCACGTAGGCAGACAAAGGAATAATGGAACGACTTAAACATGGGAAGACTCCAAGGTCTCAAGCGGGATTGAACGACGTGTTTTTCGGGTGGCTAAGCGACGCAGAGCCACGTAAAAAACAGGTGTCAGGAACAATCCGAACAGCGTTACACCCAGCATGCCTGCAAAGACTGTTACGCCCATTACCTGGCGAACCTCAGCACCAGCTCCCATACCGATCATCAGAGGCAACACACCGGCAATGAAAGCAATCGATGTCATGATGATGGGACGCAGCCGTAGTCTGCAGGCCTCCAACGCAGCCTCAACAATGCCACGGCCCTGGTGTTCGAGTTCGCGCGCAAACTCCACAATCAAAATCGCGTTCTTGCACGCCAGACCAATCAGCACGACCAGTCCGATCTGCACGAAGATGTTGTTATCACCTCCGGTTAGCCAGACTGCGCTCATCGCTGATAACAAACACATGGGCACAATCAGGATTACAGCCAGTGGTAAGGTCCAACTTTCATACAGCGCTGCCAATACCAGAAATGCCAGCAGCACAGCCAAGGGAAACACGATCAGCGCCGCATTACCCTGCATGAGCTGCTGATAGCTCAAGTCTGTCCACTCCAGTTCCATTCCCTGTGGCAATACGTCGGCGGCAGTCTCGGCCAATACGCGCAGAGCCTCTGACGAGGAGACCAGTCGGGGGTCAGCTTCGCCGATTAGATCTGCCGCAGGATAACCATTGAAACGAATGACGGGGTCTGGCCCATAAGCTGCGCGCACATCAACCATGCTGCCAATGGGTACCATGTCTCCCTGCGTATTGCGGGTACGCAAGTTGGCAATATCCTCAATCGTGCTGCGAAATGGTGCATCGGCTTGCGCTACCACTTGGAATGTACGGCCGAAGCGTGTGAAATCATTCACGTAGCTTGATCCCAGATAGATTTGCATCGTATCGAAGAGATCTGTGAGTGCCACTCCTTGTGCCTTGGCTTTAGTACGGTCCACCAGGACATCAAGCTGCGGCACATTCGCCTGATAAGAACTGATCGGATAGGGAAATCCTGCTTGCTGCGACACGGCGCTAGCTAGCGTATCCACCGCAGTTTGCAAGGCACCATAACCCGCCGCATTGCGATCTTCGACGTACAGTGAATATCCCGAACCCGTACCCAGACCCGCGATGGGCGGAGGCATGATGGCAAAAGCCAGCCCGTCTTGCTCTTGCGCGAAACGAGCATTGAGCTCGGCGACAATCTCGGTGGCCGATAGCGAACGCTCACTGGCCGGGGTCAAGCCAAAGAAGACAACGCCCGTGTTGGAGGTGTTGGTGGATTGCAGCACATTCAAGCCCGGCAGCGCAACGGCTGTGATAACCCCCTCTACCTTTAATGCAATCTCGGTCACGCGCCGCACCAATGCCTCGGTACGATCCAAGGACGCACCTTCAGGCAGCTTGACTGCGCCGACCAGATAAAGCTTGTCCTGCGTAGGAACAAAACCGCTGGGTACCGCCTTGAACACGACCCCGGTTGCCGCAAGCAACACCAGATAGACCAGAAAAACTGCGCCCCGACGCCCAAGTAGGCGGGCCACCGCGCCACCATAGCCTTGCGCACTACGCTGAAAGAGCCTGTTGAAGGGACGAAATATCCAGCCAAGTCCTCGGTTGAGAATACGCGTAGGCATATCAGGAGGTGTCCCACTCGGACACAATAGCAAGGCCGCCAATGCCGGAGATAACGTCAGCGAGTTGATCGCAGAAATGACTGTTGAGATTGCAATGGTTACAGCAAACTGCTTATAGAATTGACCCGTCACGCCGGGCAGAAAAGCCATAGGCACGAACACAGAACACAGAACCAGTGTGATCGCAATGATAGGCCCGCTCACTTCACGCATTGCTTGGTGCGCCGCCGTACGCGGATCCAGGCCATCGGAAATATTTCGCTCGACGTTCTCCACCACCACGATGGCATCATCAACCACAATACCGATGGCCAATGCAAGGCCAAAGAGCGTTAGCGTGTTGATGGAAAATCCAAGTACTAGCAGCACTGCGAACGTGCCCACCACCGATACGGGAACAGCCAACAAGGGGATGATAGACGCCCGCCAAGTCTGCATGAACAAAATCACTACGAGGACCACGAGCAGCACAGCCTCAAACAGCATATTCACAACTGATTTGATCGAATCTCGAACGAACACGGTAGGGTCGTACTCAACGGACCATGTCAGGCCTTCGGGAAAATGCATAGCCAAGTCAGCCATCTTGTCCCGAACCCGATTCGACACATCAATGAAGTTGGCGCCAGGCACAGCAAAGATCGGAATTCCCACAGTCGGCTCATTGTTGAGCAGTGACTTGAGTGAGTAATCTGAGGCTCCCAGCTCAACACGCGCCACATCCCTCAAGCGCGTTACTTGCCCTTGGCTACCCGACTTAATAATGATCTCGCCAAACTCTGCTTCCGTGGCCAAACGTCCTTGGGTGTTGATTGACAACAGAAAATCGCTACCTGCTGGATTAGGCGGCGCACCGAGCTGTCCAGCCGAAACCTGCACGTTTTGTTCGCGCACGGCAGCCAGCACCTCGTCCGCGGTCATACCCAAGGCCGCGATTTTTTCGGGGTTTAGCCACAGGCGCATTGAGTAATCGCCTGAACCCCATAACTGCACATCCCCTACACCTTGCAAACGCGCCAGTTCGTCGCGCACATTCAATAACGCATAATTGCGAAGGTAAAGTTCGTCATAATGGCCATCGAGCGCACTCAGTTGCACCAGCAGCGTAATGTTGGGCGACTGCTTGGTCGTAACCACCCCTAAGCGACGCACCGTTTCGGGTAGCCGAGCTTCGGCCTGAGCGCCCCGATTTTGTACCTTGACCTGTGCATCATCGGGATCCGTGCCTTGGCGGAAGGTGGCGGTCAATGTCATCACCCCATCGCTACCGGCAACGGATTTCATGTAGAGCATGTCCTCCACGCCGGTAATCGCTTCCTCCAACGGAGCAGCTACCGTCTCGGCAATTTCGCGCGGATTAGCCCCAGGATAAGTGGCACGCACCAGCACGCTGGGCGGAACGACTTCGGGGTATTCGCTGATAGGCAGCAGCGGTATCGATATCAGACCGACAATAAAAATGATAATGGACAGTACCGCAGCAAAGATCGGTCGGTCCACGAAGAATCGGGCGAATTGCATACTATTACTCTCGTTGGCTGTCAGCAGATTGCAACGCGACGTGCTGCGACTCCATCGCAACAACCTGCACCTGCACAGGCATGCCCGAATGGGTTATTTTTTGGATGCCATTAACGATCACGCGATCGCCCGGCTGCAAGCCTTTTTCGACGATGCGCAGTCCTTCGGCTAAGCGCCCCAGACTGACATCACGACGTTTTGCCGCGTGGTTCTCGTCGACGATATAAACGTATTTGCGATCTTGATCAGTCATCACCGCTTTGTCGTCAACGAGTACGGCCTTGAACGGGATGCTGCCTTGCAAGCGCACACGAGCATAGAGCCCAGGCGTAAGCAGACCATCGGGATTCGATAGCGTGGCGCGCGCCCGTATCGTGCCGGTATCTGGATCCACACGGTTGTCAATGAAATCAACCTGGCCCGCATGTGGATGACCCTCTTCTCCTAGCAGTCCGATATTGACCGGCACTCCGCCATTGCGTTCGTCAGGGCGCTCACCTGCGCGCACCATCTGCGCATAACGTAAGTAAGTCCGTTCATCGCTATCGAAATGCACATGCATCGGATCCAGCGACACCAAGGTGGTTAATATGTTTGCCATTCCCTCGGACGAGACCAGATTGCCAACTGTGACCAACGCTCGACCCGCCCGTCCTGAAATCGGTGCACGCACTTGAGTGAAGTCCAATTCGAGTCTGGCGGTTTCGACAGCCGCCTGTGCAAATTTAACAGTGGCATCAGCCTGGGCTGAAGCGGCTCGACGCCGCTCCAGCTCCTCGGCAGATACTGCTTTCAACGACGCAAGCCTTTGGGCACGAGAAGCCTCACTGCGAGCCAAAGAGGCGTGCGCGCGAGCGCTGGCGAGGTCGGCTTCAGCACGGGTCAACGCTGCCTGATAACCGCGGGCATCTATCTCAAACAAAACATCACCGCGCGTAACGGTTTGCCCTTCTCGATAGTTGATTTTTTCAATATGGCCGCTGACGCGTGGCCGCAGAGCCACCGTCTCAATAGCTTCGATTCGTCCGTTAAAATCATCCCACTGAATAACTTGTCGCTCTACGACGGAGGCGATGCTGACCAAAGGTTGATTTGGCGCGTGCTCTTCAGCGGCCTGGCTATGGCAACCAACAAGAAACACCGCCAGCAGCAACGGCATCAATAGTGGAAAACTGCGGTACAAAGCAGCTCTAGTAAACAACCAGCGTTGACTCATGTGTACAGGGCTCGGGATTTAGTTAAGACGATCAGCGGACAGTGCTATGTCCTTCTGGTTTTCTAGCAGACTTAAGCGCTGGGACAGTGCTTGGCTAATTGATGAATAGGCGGTACTGCCCAATGCGAGCCGCAAGGGAGGGTGCTGCATATCTGCCGTCGTAATCATGGCATCGACCGTTCTGGCGGCGTCACCTTTAATAGCAAAAGCCCCTGAGGCTACTCCCCGACGTACATCGCCAGCCGGTGTATCTTCATAGCAGGCCATAATCTGTGCGCGATCAAGTCCATCAACGAAATTGGTGCCGGTTGGACCGGGCTCGACAATCAGAAAATCGATGCCAAATGGTGCAACTTCCTGAGCAACAGATTCGACGAATCCTTCGATTCCCCATTTGGTAGCGTGATAAAGACTGAAGTTCGGGTATGCGATCTGTCCGCCCTCCGAGGAAACCTGCACGATGCGACCCCCCCCTTGCGCGCGCAAATGAGGCAAGACAGCTCGTATAAGTTGGATGGATCCCATCAGGTTTGTTGCAATCTGCCGTTCAATCTGGGCGTCGCTTGCTTCTTCGGCAGCACCAAATAGCGCATAGCCAGCATTGCTGACCACTACATCAATGTTCCCGACACGTTGAAAAGCATCCGTGACAACCTTTTTTATGGCGTGCGTGTCGGTGACATCCAGCGTGAGAGCAAGCAACTGATCACCATACTGTGCTGTCAGCGTCTCCAGAGCGTCAGGCTGACGAACAGTTGCAACGACGCGATCACCACGCGTCAGCAGGCGCTCAGTCAGAAGTCGACCGAGGCCTGTTGAGGTTCCGGTAATAAACCATGTCTTAGTCATATTGTTAGTCCCAAAAGAGAAAAAATAAGAACTTAAGAGATGGTATGAGCTTATGATTGTTATTGGAATAACCAATAAACCGCATGAGTAGGTGAAATGAAATCACCAATTGATTCCCCAACTTTGAAAGACCTGCATGCCTTCATGGCTATCGCTGAACACCGCAGTTTCCGACGCGCAGCTGAACTGCTTGGCGTTACACGGTCGTCGCTCAGTCATACGCTGCGCGGGCTGGAAAGTAAGCTAAGCACCCGTCTACTGCATCGGACAACACGCAGCGTGTCGCTGACTGAAGCAGGAGAGCAGTTTCTTGCACGCCTTGACCCGTTGCTAGGCGATTTGAGTCAACTGCTGGAAGACGTTGCAGGCGCACAGGGGCGGACGATGGGAATGCTGAGAATTAACAGCAGCGAACCAGCTATTCGCTTGCTACTCAAAACGCTGGTGCCGAAATTTCTGGTGCGCTATCCAGATGTGCAACTTGATCTCATTGCACAGGGAGAATTGGTAGACATCGTCGAGAAGGGCTTTGACGCAGGAATCAGATTGGGCGACGCTGTACCCAAAGATATGGTGGCAGTTCGCCTTGGCCCGGACATTCGATTTTTGGCCGTCGCGTCACCCAATTACTTGGCTGCTCATCCTGTACTAAAAACACCGGATGAGCTTGTTAAGCATCAGTGCATCCGACAGCGTTTTCCCAGTGGCAAACGTTATCGCTGGGAATTCAGGAAGCAAGGACAAGAATTCGTTTTGGATGTGCCGGGTGCGCTCACTTTGGACCACCATCAGTTGATGGTGGAAGCAGCAGCGGCCAGTGTGGGCATCGCTTATGTTATGGAAGAGTATGCCCGCCCCTATATCGATAGGGGAGACTTGGTTGCTGTATTAGAGAGCTGGTGCCCATACACTTCGGGTTTGCATTTGTACTTTCCGAATAATCGCCATATCCCAGGAAGTCTCAGGGCTCTTATCGATATGGCTAGGGAAGAAATTCAGTGAACAGCGTCAACCGATCGGCATTCCGCATCAGTATGAACAGACCAGAGGCCGGTCTGTGTTTCACTCGCCAGCCCCATGCGCTATAAATCTTGCACGTGGCCCACCAGCAGCAAGCGCTGACGTTATAGTCGCGGCCTCTCAATCTCTATAAGCAGAGCGAGGGCCGCGCCATGATCACTGCTGTGCTTGAGGCTGAATCAACAGCATCGTGCTGGTCTGCGCATTGCGACGAATATCCGCGTGCGTCACATCCATGGTCTTGCACTCGAAGTTTTCGTACATCTTCAACTGATCCTCGTAGTGCGGACTGCGGACACCATTGCGGTCGGTGAAACCACTTTGGCCGGGTGGCATGGCATCACAAAACTCCACGCCTTGGGCATCAAACACCACGCGGTTATTTTCCGTGCCCCGGTTCTGATAGCCAGTAAAGGAAAAGGTATTGCCCAATGTCGTCTGCGGCGTTCCGGTGAAGTTCTTGTCGCTGAAACGGTGTACCGAGGTCGGCATGGTCCAGCGCCTCATATCCATGCCCTGCTCCTTGCTCAAACGGGTCTGCGCATTCTGCAAAGCCAGCTGCATGATGTCTTGGGAGGATTGTTCACCCAAGACATTCACACGCTTCGGATCTGGATTGGCCTCCAGGGCCAAGGCACGCAACAAGACCTTGGTGCCCATGCTCAAATTGATGGAACCAGGATTGGGCCCTTGCTGCGTCGCAAAACCCGTCTGGCTATACATGGCGCGATGCGACTCAGGCACCACTGGCATCAAGACCAGCTTGTACATTTCTTCCAGCCAGGTTTTGAACAGGACTCGCGCCGGTCCCGTGTTCTGCCCAGCTTGATCCTGCTCGATACCATCCCAGGCCAACAAGGTCGTCAACGCCGCCTTGCTGCTATCACCAGCAGGCAACTGCTGCGCCAGCTTTTCCAGATGCGGGCGGAAATAGCGCCAATTCACATCACTATATGAAGCCGTCTTGTTGAACTCCCAAATTTCCTGCACGCTGAAAACGTCTTTCTGCTGGTACTGGGTCGCCAGCTCGTTCATGCGATCGCCATAGGTCCAGTAATAGGTATCCGTATTGGTCTTATCCGGTGCGGGCTTGTTGTTCCAGTTGACCAAATAGCCTTGGGACGGATTGTAGGCTTTGGGAATCGCCTCAAAACTCTTGATCCCTTGCCACTCCATGCTGCCATCCCCTTTAGCTGGCACGCGGATATCCTGATCTGCTGGACGCTGGGGCAAGAAAGCAGGCGACACATAGCCGATATTGCCGTGTCGATCAGCGTAGTACCAATTAATGGAGATGGCCATCTTGCTGGCCTGCTCCAGAAATTCAGTCCAGTTACGCGCCTTGGCCACGTTCAGCCAAGCCAGCAAGGACTGCACCTCGTAGCCATCCCAGCTGCGTTTCTTGCTATAGGCCACGCCTTGCTCATGATCAAACTGCATGACCGGGCCGTGTACCGTGCGCCAGATTGTCATTTCCCGATCCGCTTGACCACGAACCTGAATGCGCTCCTTGCGCTGCTCCATGGTGCGCCAGACATTGTTAAACCAGTATTGATCGGCGCGGGCCGGGTTCAATTTTTCCTGATACATGTCCACCACGTCCTGGGGACCGGCAGTGGCCCCCCAGGCAATCTCGCTATTGGTCCCGAACAGGACGATGGGGTAGGCAAATGGGGTATTGCCCACCACATCAAAGCCCGCACCGTGCAAACCGATACCGTAGGTGTAGGCCGGGTTGTACCAGCCAAACTGTGGGCCATTGATCAGAACAGTAGCGCCATCCTGAACCCGCTCGGGCCGGGTGCTCCAGAGATTACTGGCCTTGGGTGCAAAGTCCGGACCGCGACCGCCCCAATGCTTGTCCTGACGCTCCAGCTCTGCTGCCAAGACTGTCGAGGAAACCTCAGCCAGATTCTGTACACCCACTTGCGCCTGTGGCTTGCGCTCGGCAGCTTGAGCCGGAACCGTGGTGGGTGCCGTCGTGTCATTCACCCACAGCAACTCATCAAATAAGGCACGCCCCTGCTCGGGGCCATATTGTTTCTCCAGAGACTGACGCATGGCCAGTGCGGTCACTTCCAGATTCGTGTCCGAAAATCGATTGGCCATGGAACCCACCCAAATCATGACCACATCAAAGTCAGTCAGGGCTTGAGGCTGGAAATCAAAATCCACATATTCTTTAGGCAACAGCTCGGGATGGCGACGCACTTGCTCCAGGTAGGCGTTAAAACCGTCCGCATAGCCCCGAAAAATGTCTCTCTCGTCCTTGGATAAAGCCGCAATCTGACGCTGTATGGATGCGGGCGTGAAATTCTGCCGCACCTGCATGTCGTACTTGACGTAGACATCCTGCTCGCCCGCGCCCAACACTTCAGCGGTCGTGCCTACAAAAGAGCGGCGTGCCATATCCATCTGAAACAGGCGGTCCTGGGCGACGGCATAACCATAGCCGTAATACAAGCCATAGTGACTGTCGGCAAACACATGCGGCACGCCATAGCTGTCTCGCATCACTTCCACCGACTGCACCTGAGCATAAGCCGGTGCCCACGTCATACCCAAAGCCAGACCAACGGCGGCCACGCCCGTACGAACAAGCCCTTTCTGCATAGTTGTCCCTCGTTTTTATGATACTGAAAATTCTTATGAACCTAAATTATTGAAGCCAATACAAATAGGAAGTCATAAATTTAAAGTATTTCAGCCTTAAAACAAGTGGGGGCTTGCCCTAGTCAGGCCGGCGCAGCGGGGCAAACGCTGCGCCCTACAACGGGTATTAGAACGAAACCAGACGTCCTGGATTGACGGCACTCATCATGCCAATGGCGGCCTTGACTACCGGAATCGCCAAACCCGACAACTGCTGACCCAAGGGGATGCTGCGATGCGTAATATCCGTCAGCATGGCAAAGTCTTCGTTCA
>SMEO01000245.1_pt1 | contig 10308 bp, 10 predicted proteins | sample 2456251 | NCBI WGS metagenome assembly SMEO01 (sample SAMN10132594, study PRJNA489261) | soil metagenome | isolation source: day1 control-silt loam soil ammended | place: USA | reverse complement strand
TTTGAAGACTCAGACGATGATGCCGAAGGTGAAGAAAGCTATCAGGAATTGTATGAATTTGTGCGCCTGATTCCAGTGAGCCTGTCTTTGGGACGTAAGAAAGTGGAGGTTGAGGAAACGCCACTCTTGCAGCAATTGACACAAAAAGTGCAGCCTCAGGTTTCTGCTACAGAGGCGCAAAGCGTGGTCGAAATTTTCTCGCCTAAACGTCCAAGCTAACTAAATAGTTAGCTATGTCATCACACTGCTTGAAATCAGGCATATATTTTGCTGTTTCATTAGAATATATGTTCTGTTTTCAAGAGAATATTTCAATAAAAGCATGAATTGACAAGAAGTAAGGTGTAATGAAGAAATTAACACAAGCTGATTTTCAGGAACGTCGCAGTATTCTCGCAGGGGAAATTGGTTTACGCAGTATTGCGATTATCGCGACCAGTCCGGTGGCGATGCGTAACCGTGATGCAGATTATAAATACCGTGCAGACAGTAGTTTCTTCTATTTAACCGGATTTTCAGAACCTGAAGCTGTGGCTGTGATTGAAACCTTTGACACTGAAGAAGAAGGCTATAGCTATAGTTTATTCTGCCGGGAACGTAACCGGGAAATGGAAATCTGGAATGGCTATCGTGCAGGGATTGATGGGGCGATGCAGGATTATGATGCAGATGAAGCCTATCCGATTGATCTGCTAGATGAAGGAATTCTGGAAAAATTACAAAATAAAGACCAGTTATTTTATCGCATTGGCCACAACGCGGATTTTGATGCACGTGTAGCGAAATGGATTGCGACTGCAAGTGGTGAAAGCCGGCGTGGTACGTCTGCACCTGCTCAAGTGATTCAGCTGGATCGTATTATTGACGAAATGCGTCTGCATAAAGATGACAATGAAATTGAACTGATGCAAATTGCTTCAGATATTTCGGCAGATGCACATACTCAAGCGATGCGAGCAGTACGTCCGGGCATGATGGAATATGCACTCGAAGCCGAGCTGAATTATATTTTCGGCAAGAATGGCGGTGTTCCGGCCTATAACAGTATTGTCGGTGGCGGTGAAAATGCCTGCATCCTGCACTACGTAGAAAATGATAAGGCACTGAAAGATGGTGATTTGGTACTGATTGATGCCGCGGCTGAATATCAGCTTTATGCTTCAGATATTACCCGTACCTTTCCAGTGAATGGTAAATTCAGTCCGGAACAGAAAGCCTTGTATAACGTGGTACTGGATGCCCAAATCGCTGCGATCAATGCCGTGCAAATTGGCAACTCCTATAAAGAACCGCACAATGTTGCTGTGCGCATCCTGGTGCAAGGTCTGCTTGATCTTGGCTTGATGCAAGGTGATATCGACGACATTATAGAAAAAGAAGCTTTCCGCCAGTTCTACATGCATGGCACGGGTCACTGGCTTGGTATGGATGTGCATGATGTTGGCGCGTATAAGGTCGATGGTGAATGGCGTCCGTATGAAGAAGGCATGGTGGTCACCGTTGAGCCGGGTGTATATATTGCACCTGATGATGAAACTGTGGATGCAAAATGGCGTGGCATTGGCATCCGGATTGAAGATGATGTCGTGGCCACTGCAAATGGCCCGTTGGTGTTAACCGCGAAAGTCGTGAAAACGGTAGAAGACATTGAAGCATTAATGGCGAAAGCACAGGCTGCTTAATTTTAGAGACATGAAAAGCCGATCCTTAGATCGGCTTTTTTTATGACTGCTCTAATAGATTTGAAGCCAGATCTTTTGAGAGATTGCGCAACGATAGTAAAAAAGATTTCAATTACATTTATCACGAACAAGTCAAATAAAACTCACCCAGTTAAAATTTGCAGCTTAAAAATTGACAGGAATTCAACACAGAAAATCGGTTTTTAGCATCAAAGCTACATATTAAATGCGCTTTGCTTCTCATACTTTCTCTGATCCTTAAATAAACTTAAAGAACAGCAGGAGAAGACTTATGAGACTAAATACGATTGACTGGATTGCTTACGCTTTAACAATTATTGGTGGCATCAATTGGGGTTTAATTGGTGCATTCGACTTTAATTTGGTTGCTGCAATCTTTGGTGATATGACTGCGCTTTCTCGAATTGTTTATGTACTGGTTGGTTTGTCGGCATTGTACCTGATCTATACCGGTACGAAATTAGGAAAAACAGTGCATCACACTGAGCCGCATAGCCGAGTGGTGCGTTAATACGCCAACGATTAATCTATATGACTTACATCCCTACAAGGTTGATTTTAAATAATTAAAATTCGGCTTGAGTGGATGGAATAGTTATCAATAAAACGGAGCTGAGGCTCCGTTTTTATTATGGTGATTTGAGCTAGATGACTGGCTGACAGAGACGGCATTTTGGGTGTTTGGATAGCCATAAAATAGCGGAGTTATGAGGAAAAAACGTCCATAAACAAATGATTTTTTTACCTCCAAGCTGTAGATCTTAGTTCTCCTTAAAAGCTAAGCGACGATTTAAAAAAATAAATGTTGTGCCAATTTTAGTCATACAAAACTATAAATTTAGCTGAAAGTTACAGTTCTTATCTAAAATTTAAGTCTGCATTATTTACTATCATTCTGATTCATTGCATGATCTGAATGAGTCGAAAAATTAATCTTTAAAACTACAAAAGCATATATCTGAATATCTTTGATTCTGAGTAAATAGCCCATGCTCTTAAACGCTCTACCGGTATTTAATCGAAATGTCGCGACTTTAATTGGTCTTTCTGCGGTCATCTTCTGGAGTACGAATGTTGGCTTAATTCGTAGTGTCAGTGAGAGTTTTGGAGCGGTCGCAGGTGCTGCCCTGATTTACAGTGTGGCATCCATTATTTTATTTTTTACCATCGGTCTACCCAAGCTTTCTACTATTCCAAAGCCTTATTTATGGTGGGGAAGTCTTTTATTTGTTGCTTATGAATTATGTTTTGCCCTTTCTATTGGTTATGCTCAAAATAGTCGGCAAGCCATTGAAGTAGGGATGATTAATTATCTATGGCCGACTTTTACCTTATTATTTGCAATCATTTTTAACAACGTTAAAGCCAATCTCTTAATTCTTCCTGGTTGCCTATTGGCCTTGGTTGGAATTTGTTGGGTTTTAGGCGGAGATACCGGCTTTGATCTCTTACAAATATGGAGCAATTTGAAAGCTAATCCTCTTAGTTATGGTTTAGCTTTTGCTGCAGCGGTTTTGTGGGCTGCATATTGTTCCGTGACCGTAAAAACTTCTCAAGGTAAAAACTTGGTCACGATATTCTTTGCCCTTGCTGCGGTTGTGCTCTGGATCAAATATTTCCTGATGAATGGAGCAGCGCTTAATTTTACTTATGATAATACCGTCACTTTGATTATGGCAGCCGGAGCTTTAGGTTTGGGATATGGTGCCTGGAATATTGGAATTATTTCTGGAAACATGACATTAATGGCGGGTGCTTCCTATTTTACTCCGGTGTTATCTGCTTTATTTGCAGCATTATTGCTGAGTACGTCTTTGTCTTTTGGTTTTTGGCAGGGTGTGGCAATGGTTACGGCTGGAGCAATTCTGTGCTGGTTGGCCACCCGGAAACAATAAACATCAGAGGCGAGACACGCTATTTCATTATAAAAAAGAATTTTTTTGAGCTAATATAAAATCCATCATGATTATAAGTATCTATTGACTTAGATACGACATTGAAAGGATTACAGCATGCAACAAGAAGTCATCATTGTCGGTGGTGGTATGGTGGGCTTAAGCCTCGCACTGATGTTGGCGAAAACCAATATTGCAGTCAAACTTTTGGAAGCCATCAAATATCCAGATTATGATGATGAACATCTTGCCCCGTATCATTCCAGTTTTGATGCGCGTAACAGTGCCTTGTCGCGCCGTAGTGTACAGATCTATCAGGAACTCGGCCTTTGGGATGCACTACAGCAACATGCCACACCAATTCTGGAAGTCAATATTACCGAACAAGGCAGCTTTGGTAAGGCATGCCTAAAAGCAGAACAGGAAAAAGTCGAAAGTTTCGGTCAGGTGATTGAAAATGCCTGGCTCGGCCGTGTGCTGCTGACCCAAGTGAAACAACAGCCGCTGATTGAACTGATTGATGGTGTACAAGTCACATCGCTGACCCAAGATGCCGATTGTGCTTATATTCAGGCGCAGCGTGGTGAATCTGAGCTGACTTTACAATCTAAACTGGTCATTGCCGCAGACGGTCGTGATTCTTTCTGCCGTAAAGCATTGGGCATTGGTACTTCAGAACACGATTATAATCAGGTCGCGATCGTGACTACAGTACAAACCTCGAAGCCCCATGGTCATGTCGGTTTTGAGCGTTTCAGTCATTTAGGCCCTTTGGCGTTATTGCCATTGCCGGGTGAATATCGCCGTTCCGTTGTCTGGCCGGTAAAAAAAGGCACAGAAGGTGAATGGTTGGGCGATGAAAATGATCAGCATTTTCTTGATGCCTTGCAGGACACTTATGGTGATCGTGCCGGAAAATTCCAGAAAACCGGTCGCCGTTTTAGCTTCCCACTCTCTCAAGTCCTGGCAGAAAAACAGGCCGTTGGCCGTGTGGTATTGATGGGCAATGCTGCCCATACCATCCATCCTGTCGCCGGACAGGGCTTTAACCTGTGTATGCGCGATGCTTATGTGCTTAATCGCTATTTGGCAGAGCAGCTTGAGCAGGGTGCTGATTTAGGCAATGCAGCCATGCTACAGGACTACGAAAAATCACGCCTGAAAGATCAGCAGCGGGTCATTAAATTCTGTGATTCAGTGGTACGCGGTTTTAGTAACCAGAATCCATTCCTCAAACTGATGCGTAACACAGGCTTAATCTGCTTTGAAAATATTCCAGGCATTAAACCTTTGGTTGCGAATTATGCCATGGGATTAAAAGCATGAGCTTAAATCAAAATAACGAAATCTTGGATGTGGTCATTATTGGCGGTGGACTGGTTGGTGGACTGACTGCACTTCTGCTGGCGCAAGGTGGTGTGCAGCCTACAGTTTTAGACGCTGCCCCAATTTTAGACGCAGATAAGACATTAGATGTGGCAAATCCACGTGTTTTGGCACTGAGTCAGGCAACCATTCATCTATTAAAAATAGTCGGCGTATGGAACAAACTGGCACGTCAGCAGCCTTATACCGGTATGCAGGTCTGGAATAAAAATGGCTATGGTGACATTAATTTCGGCCAGCCTTCAGAAAAAACACCCTCAGTAGAACAGGCCTTAGGCTCGATGGTAGAGCCGAGTATCCTGAATCTGGCTATTCAGCAAAAGATGCTTGACGATGTACAGGATTACCGTACTCAGGTTAAAGTCAGCCGGGTAGAACGTGGAGTCGGTGTCTGGATCATTCATCTGGCCGATGGCACACAGCTTAAAACCAAACTGGTGATTGGTGCAGATGGTGCCAACTCCTTTGTCCGTGAGCAAGCTTTCATTGATATTGATGTGCTGGATTACCAACAGGCCGGGATCAGCTGTGCGATTCAAACTGTACAGCCACATCAGCATATGGCGCGCCAGATTTTTCTGGAAACTGGCCCTCTGGCTTTTTTACCGATGGCCAGCTTAAAAAAAGAAGAGCAGGGACATTGGCAATCCATCGTCTGGACTTTGCCGGATGATTATGCTGAAGAATATGCAGGGTTGTCAGATGCTGACTTTACACAGCTATTGACCCGTGAAAGTCATCATATGCTCGGTGAGGTCGTACAAGCGACACCACGTGCGACTTTTCCATTAAAAGCACGTGCCGCCCAACACTATGTTCAAGATGGTCTGGCTTTGATTGGTGATGCTGCCCATGTGATTCATCCGCTGGCAGGTCAAGGGGTGAATATTGGCTGTCTGGATGCTGCCGTGCTCTGTGATGTATTGCTGCATGATCAGTCACGTGGTGTTTGGGCACATGAGCAAAGCCTGAAGCGTTATGAGCACCGCCGTAAAGGACAAAACGATGCCATGATGCACAGCATGTCTGCGATTGGCTGGATGGAAACGACTTCATTTTTCCCGATGGTTTGGGCACGTAATTTCGGTCTGAAACAGGTAGAAAATCAGCCAATGTTAAAAGATGCATTTATGGCACAGGCCAATGGTCTGAGTTTACTTAAAGACACACGCTATGCAGCTTAACGTTGAAATGTAAATTTTTTAAACAAACATCCATAAAGAGTAACGATTTTGTTTAAAAAAAATACGATTTTTTAATATTTGGTACTAGGCGAATGCCACATAGATTGCTAAATTTCACTTAATTCGACACCTGGCTTTAAATACAAAGCGAGCGCTCATTTTGGGGGAGATGCAAATGACAGACATGAATGATTATGATGACGACGTTGAAGATTCAATCGTTGACGATGATGAAGCAAAAGCAGCTGAAAAAGGCGCAACAGAGAGTACAGAGGTCGTCAATGATAACGATCTTGCAGAAGCTGAAACTTTGACCGTGACTGCAAAGTTAAAGAAGCGTCAGGCACTTGAAGACGAAATTGCGGCTTTTCTCGCAAGTGGCGGCCGTATCGTTGAAGTACCGGCAGATGAGTCAGTAGCTAAAGAATAAGTCATTCCTTGACTTGGATTTATAAAAAAACACCACATCAGTTGTGGTGTTTTTTTGCAAAAATAAAAGTGATAGATAGCTAGAATATTAATCGTTGGCTGATGTCAGTTCTAAAGCACGTTGATAAGCCACTTTCTTTTTGATACCGGTTAAATCTGCTGCCAGTTGTGAAGCTGCTTTGACTGACAGATCCTGTAATAAGCGATTCAATAATTTATCCAGCTTTTCCTGATCCAGATCTTTTTCTTCGGTTGCTCCGCCAATCACCAGAACAATTTCACCTTTTTGCTGATTATGATCATTAGCAATGAATTCGACCAGTTCACCTAAAGTCATTTTCTTGATGGTTTCAAAAGTCTTGGTAATTTCACGCGCGAAGCCAACAGGACGGTCTGCTCCAAATATGCTCGCCATATCTTTAACGCATTCCAGAATCCGGTGCGGTGCTTCATAGAAAATTAAGGTCTGGGTTTCATCTTTGAGTTTTTCCAGATTCAGCAGGCGCTGACTTTGTCTGGATGGCAGAAAGCCTTCAAAACTGAAACGGTCACTCGGCAAGCCGACCGCACTTAAGGCCGCAATCGCAGCACAAGCACCGGGCACAGGAATAACACGGATATTATGCGCTTGAGCAGCCCGAACAAATTTAAAACCAGGATCGCTAATCAGGGGCGTGCCAGCATCACTGATCAGGGCCATATCTTCGCCATTGAGCAGACGCTGGATCAGCTGCTCAATTTTGTTGCTTTCATTATGTTCATGACATGCAGTCAAAGGTGTTTGAATATTAAAGTGTTTAAGCAACTGTGCCGAAGTTCGTGTATCCTCAGCAGCAATCAGACTCACCGACTTCAACACCTGAATTGCACGATAACTAATATCATCTAAGTGCCCGATTGGAGTCGCAACAACAAATAACTGAGCACTCATAGGTTTCTCCATGTGGAATAAATTGAATAATAAAAAATGGAAGATGAAAAATAAAATATTAGGCTTGTGTTTAGTCAGCTGCATCAGCAGCGTTCAAGCAGAAGTGTTGATCATTCTACCCGAATCCGGGCCTTTGGCGCGAGCTGCATCGAGTATCAAACAGGGTTTTCTCAGTGCCTATACCGCTTCAGGACACAAGATTCCGCTGAAATGGGTCAATGCCAATCAGAAAAATATCTCCCAGCTACTTAAACAGCATGTCAATAAAAAGACCAGAATGGTGGTGGGGCCATTGGCACGTAGCGACGTGGAACAACTGCTGAACAGCAAACCCAAAGTACGTACCCTCAGCCTGAATGAAGTGGCTGATGTCTCTCCCAATGTCTGGCAGTTCAGTCTATCCAAGAAAGATGATGCCGCTGCCTTAAAAGCACTTTTATTCAAAGACGGGATTCGGCAACTGCTGATTTTACGCCAGCCGGGCAGTGAAGCGGAGCATGAACTGTTGTTGATGTCCTTGCTGAGCCAGAGTGATCTGAAATTTAAAATCGTAGATAAACCACCACGATTTTTAATGCCCAAGCAGGGATTATTGTTTCTGGGCAATGCAGAATGGATGGCTGTCATGCCTGAATTAAATCGTTCACGGATGTATACCGTAGCCAATGCCATGAGCGAACAGCACAAGCTGCCACAAGGGATCAAGTTTTGTGATGTTCCAGTGCTTTACTTAGCGGATTGGCCGGATGTGCTGCAAGCTTATGCCAAGGAACCGGTTAATCTGTCTTATCAGCGCCTGATTGCTTTTGGCGGCGATGCCTGGCACATCACCCAGCAGTATTTATCTCAGCCGCGGCTGCAAACGATTGAATTTCAGGGCAGAACCGGCCGGATTCAGATCACTGAACACGGTGTCCAGCGTACTCCGCAATGTTTTCAGTACAGTGGCACAGGTGTAAAGCTGCTCTAACAGGGAAAGAGAATAATGCGACAGCAATTAGGTACATGGGCAGAACAGCAAGCCGCCCAACTGATGCAGCAGCAGGGATTTCAATTGCTTACAGCCAATTATCACAGCCGTTATGGTGAACTGGATCTGATTCTGGTACGTGAACAGGAGCTGATCTTTGTTGAAGTCAAAGCTCGTGCACACACCGGATATGCGCAAGCGATCGAGTCGGTGTCGAAAGCAAAACAGGGCAAGATGCTCAAGACGGCAATGTGCTTTATTCAGAAAAATCCACAATTTGCACACTATTACTATCGTTTTGACGTGATTTGTTTTGATTTTAAACAGCAATTTGCAAAAACCCTACAGCATGACTTTTCGCAATACCCTTATGATCTGGAATGGATTGAAAATGCTTTTACTTTTGATCAAGAGTTTATTAATCTGTGAATAAAATAAGGTCTAAAGATGCTTATATTTGCCTCAAGATCATTGTAAAGTTCAAGCAGAGTTGCCATGATCTGAGCTTAAAGACAGATTATTAGATTGAAAAAGACGTAATAAAATGAAGGAGTCTTGCTGAGTGGTTAAGCGTATTGCAATAACAATGCTGTGTGTCGCAAGTTTATCAGGTTGTGCCAGTTTTATTTCTAGCGGCACAGGTACGGCTCCTGTAGGAACTGAGAGTGGGGCGCGTACCTTGGGGCAGGTGTTTATTGATTCCTCGATTGTCCGTACTGCAAAAATTAATCTTTATAAACTAGATTCGCGCTTCAAACAGGCCCGGGTCAATATTGAAAGTTTTCATGGCAATGTCTTGCTGACCGGTCAGGTGCCCGATGCACATCTCAAGCAGCTGGCAGAAGACAATGTCAAATCCATGAGCGATGTCAAAGCGGTACATAATTTTATTACTGTAGGCAACCAGATCAGCTATAGCACCATCATGCAGGATACTGCGGTCACAGCGAATACCCGTGGCCTGATCATGAAAGCCACTGTGGTTGCGGACAGTAAAGTACATGTGCATACTGAAGATGGCGTGCTGTATGTGATGGGACGTTTGAACAGCGCAGAAATTGCTGACCTGAATCAGGTATTGCAGCAAGTGGGCAATGTCACCAAAATTGTGACCCTGATTGACAATGTTGAACAGTCTTCAAATCTGAGCAGTCAGAACTTTGCAGCACCTGCTTATGCACAGCCCGGTATTGAACAGACGCCGGTTGCGATAGATCCTGATACGGTTGAACCAACCGATGCTCCATAAGGTCGGTCATTTTAAAAACCAATTGTCGAATCAGATTCTGGAAGTCCAGCAACGCTATAAAGCATTTAGACTCTATGATTTTGGCAGTTATGCGTTGAATCGTTTAACGCCTAAACAGGGTTACACGATCGAAACTCAGCTGGCTTATGGTCTAAAATCACGGCAACGCTTTGATCTGTTCCGTAGCCAGCAGCCTTTGCCCCATCGCCCCCTGATTGTTTTTGTACATGGCGGCGCGTGGTTGCATGGCGATAAAAAGGATTATCAGTTCATTGGTGAGGCCTTTGCCAAAGAAGGCTATGATGTGGTGGTGATGAATTATCATCTGGCACCACAACATATTTTCCCAGCCTATATTCATGATCTGCATTTATTATTGAACCACTTGCAGCAGTCTGCCGGCCGGTTAGATATCTGTGCTGAAAACCTGGTTTTGATGGGACATTCGGCTGGGGCATTCAATGTCATGTCTGCACTGTATCATCCGCAATCTGCCAGCATTGACCACAGTCTAATCCGTGCGATTATTGGTCTGGCGGGGCCTTATCATTTTGATTATAA
>SMEO01000432.1_pt1 | contig 10343 bp, 9 predicted proteins | sample 2456251 | NCBI WGS metagenome assembly SMEO01 (sample SAMN10132594, study PRJNA489261) | soil metagenome | isolation source: day1 control-silt loam soil ammended | place: USA | reverse complement strand
TATAACTTCTGTACAATCATCAGTGAGAATGATTTGTCTGAAGGCTTGGAATTTTATAATTCTCTAAGAATGCAAGCAAACAAATTTTGTCTCTGGATATGCTGCTTGGATGATATCACCTATCATACACTGGCTAATATGGAATTAGAAAATGTTAATCTAATAGATATTAAGAATATTGAGGATCAGGAACTTTTAAATGTAAAGAATACTCGCAATGCATCTGAATACCGTTGGACTTTAAAAGCACCATTGATATATTACATTTTAAAGAACAATTATAGTATCCACTATATGATATATGCTGATCCGGACGCACGTTTTGATTCTAATGTGACAAATGCATTCAGCAAATGGAATGAAAATTCAGTTTTCATTTGGAAGAACGAAATTGACCAGGATGCCCAACAGGAGTATGGAATCAATTTGACAAGCTTAATAGGATTCAAACGTGAGGAAGACGCATTCAAATACCTTTGGATGTGGAGGGATAAATGTATTAAAGGGAGTTATGATTAAGTTCAAATAGGTAGGAGGATTAAGTATAAGTATGGAATTCTATCATTTTTGCACTATTATTGGAAAAGAGTATTTATTAAAGGGTCTAGCGCTACACGACTCCTTAGAAAAGCACGCAAAGAATTTTCACCTCTGGATATGCTGTTTGGATGATATTTCTCTACAATTCCTCAAAAGGATGAATTTAAAGAATGTAACCCTTATTCCATTAGAGAGTATAGAAGACGAGCAGCTTCTTTCCGTAAAAAAGTCTCGAACACCACATGAGTATAGTTTTACTTTAAAATCCCCCCTTGTACTATATATCCTGAATAACTATAATTTTGTTAACTCCATAATGTATATTGACGGGGATTTATATTTCTACTCAGATCCAAAACTGATCCTTAATCAATGGGGAGATGGGTCCATTTTTATATGCGAACAAAGACTTGCCAAAAATATTGAAGATTCAGGCACATACCAGGCAGGGTTAATAGGTTTTAAGAGAGATTCAAATGCTTTTCAATGCCTTGAATGGTGGAGAACGAAGTGTTTGGAATGGTGTTTTCATTGGCATGAGGAGGATCTGTGGACAGATCAAAAGTATTTGAATAAATGGCCTGAGCTGTTTTCAGGTGTTATCATATCAAATGACTCAGGAATCAATATAGGACCATGGAATGAAGGAAATTATGAAAGTACCCCTGATTTTAACGTTAGTAACGGTGAGGTATATATCAATAATCATAAACTCGTTGTTTATCATTTTAGTGGTTTTGTTTTACTAAACGAGCTCGAATTTGACTTATGTTATTATTCTCGGGTAAACGAAGATACTATAAATCATGTTTACATTCCCTATATAAAAGCAATTCAAAAGGCAATCGAGAGGGTTAAGTCCATTGATGATACTTTCACCTATGGATTTGTCGAAAAGATAAGCAGAGAAAAAGCCATACATTACTATAAATACAGAAAAAACTGAAGTGATGTGAACCCCCTAAGTTGGACTAAGAAATCCAACTTAGGGGGTTTTTAGTATGGTCAAGTTTTCAAGTGAATTTAGGGATAAGGTTGTTTTAGAGGATCTGTCAGGGAGAGGGGGTTCTATTAACACAAAATTTGGTGTTTGCTGTGATAAGTCTTTCCACAGGAGGGAAAGAAACGAATTTAAAGTAAGAACTCTTTTCCCTCCTGACTAAGAAAAAATTCAATGAAAGGCTCATTTACTTTTAATCGTTCCTCCATTTCTGAAACGAACTCTATAGTAAAGAATAACCCTACTTTTGCAATTACTAATGTTAAGATATTCTTTTCTTCAGGTGTCAACCCTTCATATCCTTCTATAAACATTTTTGAATATGTTTGACTCATTTTATTGGGTGAAAGCAGATAAATCCAATATATACAATAGGCTACATCATATATTCGTTTTCCTGGACGAACAAGATCAAAATCCAGAATGCAACTAACAGATCCATCCTCACTATAAATAAGGTTCCAAGGATGCCAGTCATCATGAATAATGGTTTCTAGTAAATTATTTTTATCTGCCTTTTTCCAAAGCTCGATGATAGTAGAGTATAGGGATTCAATTTTAGATAATGAGGATTTGGATACAGACTCTTTATTTTGATACAAACGAGTTAATCTTTTTTTGAGGTTCTCTTCCGTAGGACAGTTAGATTCATCTGGTAAAGGCCCCTGTTTATATGAGTTTAAAGCGGTATGGAACTTATTAAGCATACTTGCATTTGACTTAATATGTTCAGGCTCAAATTTAAATCTTGAACCCTCTATAAAAGGATACACTTGGATCATTCTATTATGAATAAAAGAGTAATAATCCCCGGTTTCATTTTTAATTGCATTCACAACAGGTATAGAGGCATCCTTCAAACATAATAGAATATCCTCGATAAAGCTTATTCGTTCCTTTGGAGCAGAATGAGTTAAATATCGCAACACATATTTTCCTTTTTCTGTTTCAACTAAAATCGGTATATTGGTTCCATCTCCAAGAACGCCAATGATTCGCGTAATTTCCCCTAAATGATGTTGTCTGCATACCCACTGAATTTCTTCCATTGAAATGACATTACCATGCTTATCCCTTATTATATTTGACTGTTCGCTGGACACAATATCCCTCCTACTATTAAAAAAGGATTATGAAGGCTTTTCCCTTTTTCATCTGTATTTACTATTGTGATGATAATGAAGGTTATATAACATAAACTTTCATTAAATTACGTTTCTATTTTTATAAACTACCTCATCTATATGTGTAAACTTCTAAACGTTGAACAATAATAGGGTTTCAATTGCCCAAACCCCTTTTTCCCTAAACATGAGTAATCCAGCAGTTTTTCATCATCGTTCATTAATCGTATATATAACGATAATCGAAAACATTCTTCTTTATTATTGATTCTCTGTTTAGTAAAAATTCATCCCATGCTGTTAAAATAACAACATGATTTACTTTCTCAAGTAATGATTTTAAGTTAGGAGAATATTCAATAGGAAGGCCATATGCCTCTTTAAACTCTTCATTGGCCATAGGGTCATAAGCAATAATATTTTTATGTCCTTTTTGTAACAAACCTTCAATAATTGATTTTGCCGGTGTATCCCTTATGTCATTTGAATTTGGCTTAAATGCTAAACCGAGAATCCCTATATACTCATTCTCTTCTACTTTTCCTGCCACGTCATTAATAACAAATTCTTTAATTGCCTCATTTACTTTTAAGGTTCCTGTTAATATTTGTGGTGAGTAGGAGTTCTTTAATGACTGGTTAATTAATGCCATAGTATCCTTAGGCAGACAATAACCTCCGAAACCGCAGCCCGGATAAACATAGGATGTCATTTTAGCAGGAATACCCCACCATCTTTTATCAGAATGCAAAACTTGAAAGGATTTTTTTATATCAATATCTCCAATGAACTTAGCAATTAACGACTGTTCATTTGCAAAACTAATAAGTGTTGACAACAAAGTGTTGGATAAATACTTAATATATTCTGCAGTGTTTAAACTAACCCTATGGACCCGGGCATTAAATGACTCATAAATTTTTTCTATGATCTGTCCGCTTTTCTCTTCTTCCTCGCCAATAACAATTCGATCTGGATTCATAAAATCTTCCCAGGCATAACCTTCTCTTAAAAATTCAGGATTATTGGTTAAGCCGATATCAACACCAACCTTAAAACCTAGATTTTCTATATATGGTTTAATATTTTTACTGGTTGTGGATGGAGGAATAGTTGATTTTATAACCAATACTTTGAAATCTGGCTTTTTTATACAGACAGTTATATTTTTAATTGCATCCAAAATATAGTCTAAATCCGCACTTCCGTCTGTTTTACTCGGAGTTCCTACACAAAGAAAGATTACTTCACTATTGTCTATAGCTTTCTGTAAATCATCTACAATCTTAAATCCTTTATTCAGGTGCTGATCTAATTTCTCATTAAGATAAGGTTCATAAAAAGGAATCTTCCCTTTTGTTAATTGCTCTTTTTTCTTCTGATCAATATCATATCCGTAAACACTGTATCCTTTATCGGTAAATCCTAACGCTGTTGTCAATCCAACAAAACCAAGGCCAATAACTGTAATCAATGAATTTCTCCCCTTTCTTTCAAAAAGTTTAGAAAACGAGGCACACCTTGAACAATTGAAATAGAAGGAGAATAATTTAAAAGTTTTCTGGCCTTTGAAATATCTGGGCATCTTCTTAATGGATTATGTGTTAAATAACTCTGCTCCTCAGATTCTCTAAATTCGATTGATTGATTAAACCCATAAATAGCTGAGCCTGCATCTTTATAAATCCTAGCCAATTCTTTTATCGAAATTTCGGGTTTATCAATACCAATATTAAAGTATTCAAAAGGTTCATATAGTAATGCTTTTAAATATCCAGTGATTGCATCTGTCACATAACAAAATGTTCGAGTTGGTTTACCGTCGGAATACATGATTAGTTTCTTATTTTCAACAATTGCTTTCGCAAAATCAGCTGGTACCCGTTTATCATTCAGTCTCATTCCTGGTCCGTAATTATTAAATGGTCTAACAATAGAAATTGGCATGTTAAATTTTTCGGCATATAAATAACAAATTGTCTCTCCAAATCTTTTTGCCTCGTCATAGCATGCTCGTGGTCCTATCATAGCAACATTGCCTCTGTAATCCTCAGAAGTTGGAATATATTCTGGAATAGGGTCACCATAAACCTCACTGCTTGAGAAAAATAGAAACCCTTTAATGTCTTTATCCTTATAAAAATCCAGCAAGGCTCTTAGTCCCCAAATATTTGCATCTACGGTTTCTATAGGGAATTTTCGATAAAAGGTGGGTGAAGCAATTGAAGCCATATGAATAATAAAATCAACATCAGCAATCTTACCCGTATCAAATGATGAAAACTCTGTAATGTCGAAAGTGTATAGTTCAATCTGTGGGTTTAATTGACATAATTCTGTAACCCATTTAGGCTTTCCAAGTTTAAAATTGTCAATTCCAATAACCTTTTTAATCTCTAATTCATCTAAGTATTCGGATAGAAAAGACATTAAATAATAACCCAAAAATCCCGCACAGCCTGTAACCAAAATCGAGGTGCCCTTCAATTTTTCCTTTTCGGACTGTGAAAGATGATCGTATATATATTGAAGATCTGTTTGATAGATGGTCTCATTTTTATTTTTATCCATTTTTATACGGCCCTCCTTTAATTTATTGATTCCAATTTTTCCAGGGACATTTCTGCGAATCCCAAATCTCTTGTAAATATAGTTTATCCTTTAAAGTATCCATGGGCTGCCAAAAACCAGTATGTTTAAATGCCATAAATTGACTGTCCTTGGCAAGGTTCTCTAATGGCTCATTTTCAAATATCGTTTGATCACCATTGGTTATATAGTTGAATACTTCTGGCTGCAATACAAAAAATCCAGCATTTATCCAACCTCCATCACCCTGTACCTTTTCTTGAAACTTCTCTACTTTTTGGTCAGAGGACAAGGACAAAGCTCCAAACCTGCCCTTTGGTTGTGTAGCTGTTACCGTAGCCAGCTTTCCATGAGACCGATGAAACTCAACTAATTCTTTTATGTTAACATCGCTAACTCCATCCCCATATGTTAACATGAAAGGTTTATTCCCAATATAATCCTGTACTCTCTTGATCCGACCACCTGTTAACGTATTTAAACCTGTATCAACTAAAGTAACCTTCCATGGTTCATTAAAATTCCGATGAATAATACAACTATTTTCATTTTCAAAATTAAAGGTCACATCCGAATTATTTAGAAAATAGTTAGAAAAGTACTCTTTAATAACATGACTCTTATAACCTAAACAGATAATGAATTCGTTAAAACCATAACTAGAATACAATTTCATAATGTGCCAAAGAATTGGTTTATCACCAATCTCTATCATAGGTTTTGGTTTTAAATGGGTTTCTTCACTTATTCTTGTGCCAAATCCTCCTGCTAAAATAACAACTTTCATGATTCTCCTCCCTAGTTTTGCTATTACTCTCTGTAAAAACAGATAAATTGATTGCTATTGGAGACTCTTCTTTCTGACATAACTTTGAAGTAGTTTATCTTTTTTAATGTATTCTCAACTCCTGAAATTGCTTAGGCAATAACTATATATTTTTCACAAATTTTTACCACATGGTTTCCAAACGAGACGAACATTACTGCTACGTATAGAAAAAATATAATGATAATAAAAGTTCCGTGGTCAAAATGTGGCCAAAACCTTTTTTTCAATATAAAAAGGCCCCCAACCAAATTGGTTGAGAGCCTTTTTATATTGATTATTAACGTTTTGAGAACTGAGGTGCACGACGAGCGCTTTTAAGACTGTATTTTTTATCTTTATTAATCTTACCTTAAAGAAGTTGGTATTGTCTAAAGTAATCTTATCTATTTTCTAAAAACATATTGGAAAGCGGTAGGCATACGTAACCCAAACCGATAACCACAATTTTATAATTTGAATTCTTGCTCAAGTGTTTTCACTCTTGTACAAACATATAACCATGCTATGATTCCTTAGTTAAACCGACAGGGATAAATGACCTAAAGTTAAAAAATTAGGTGTTTATACGTTTAGGTAGTTGGAAGATAGTGAAAATGCCCTACCAAATAATTAAACAAGCACATAGGATATATAGTCTTATAAACAAGAGAGGAAGATGTAATTGAAAATTCTGATAGCTACTTATTGGTATCTTCCCCATGGATGAATCGTATCCTTCAGGTTTATAATAAGTTTGGGAGGAATCAACAATGAATCGTAAACAAAGTATTGCGAAAATGACATTTTGTCAATACCTACAGGAAGTTCAGTGCGTACAAAACGGAAGAACCATATATGTAGAAACTGTCAATTTGCAGGACCCAGATAAGGCAAACTACTCAAATACAGATTATGATGAAATGAAACAAAATGAGACCATAAATCCTTCTACTGTAAATAACATGATTAGCGAATATCAAAAAATTCAAAATGCTATCAAGCAAAAAAAACTAGGAAAGGAAGGTAATATGGAATCAAATCTAGAATTAGCCATAGAGTATGAAGCTAAGTTATTAGAAAACAGCAGAAAAATAGCAAAAATACGGAAGAAACGACAATAGAACCCCCCTCTCGAATTAGCTAGTCCCCTGAATTCTAACTGGAATACATTAAGTCTTGGTACAGAAATGTATGATTCACTATTCTCATTTTATGTTCATACACCTCAAGGGTGTATGATCCGCTCGTTTGGAATATTATTTATGCAGCTATACCTACCGATTACACAATTCCAGACTCAAGGTTTGAGAACTTGCTACGTACCGCTGCAACTTGTGAAATTATGAAACCAATCCTTTCCTCTGGTTCGTCACAAGATATTAATTCCATTCTAAATACATTAACACCGAATCAAGAATAAACAAAGAACTTGTTTTTGGATACCACAATATAAATGACAAGTTCTTTTCTTATGTCCATTTTTTCGATAATATTAGAAAAAGGATACATACGTTATCAATGAAACAAAGATAGCATTACATTTTAGATTGAGGAGAAAATAATGAAAATAATATTACGAAGTTTTGTTAACGGAGTTTTAACCATCCTGCCTATTATTCTAGTGATATATGTTGTCTATAAAGCCTTTATGTTTTTAGACAGTATACTTGGGAATGTCCTAAGACCCTATATGCAAGAAGATTATATACCAGGGATTGGACTATTAACTACAATCATTTTGATTACCCTATTGGGTTGGATGTCAACTAAATTTTTTACCGGAACCGTTATTAGATTAATTGATAAATTGCTTGAAAAAATACCATTTGTAAAAACGATTTATTCAGTTATTAAAGACACCTTCCAATCATTTCTGGGTGAGAAAAAATCATTTTCTAAAGTAGCCTTGATTACAATTCCAGGTACAGATATGAAAAGCATTGGATTTATTACGACAGAAGACTTAGAAGATTTTCATAATTCATTAAAGGATTATGTCGCCGTGTATATTCAACAAACCTTTCAAGTAGCTGGTTTCACTTTATTGATTCCAAAAGATCAAGTAGAAATCATTGACGTGAAACCTGAAGAGGCGATGAAATTTATTCTATCTGGTGGTATGACCACCTCGACAAAAAGGCAGAAAATTCAAAGGAATGAGAAACCATAATCGATTTCTTGATTTATATTTTTTCATTACTTGACCCTATTCCTTCCGGAGTAGGTTTTTTATTTATAAACAAACATTCCTCTCTCCGCGATATCTATACATTTATATTTGAAATATATTCCCTCCTCTATTGTATAATCCTGTTAAATTCCGATTACATTATAACTATAGACTCTAGGTTTTTTAGGAGGAATAGAATGCATATCTCCAATCTGCTTATCATCATCGTATTCACTTTTATTGCCGTACTTATCATTGGCTTTGCTATTCTGTGGCTAACCTTGTTAATGATTGACCGAAACCAGAAACGACATGCCATATTAAGAAATTATCCCGTCCTAGGCAGAATTCGTTATTTTTTTGAAAAAATTGGTCCAGAAATGAGACAATATTGGTTTAATAGTGATAATGAAGGAAAACCCTTTTCACGAGATGATTATGAGCATATTATCAAAAATGCAAAATATATGCGGGATGTTATCGGTTTTGGCTCGAAACGGGATTTCGACGAGGAAGGATTCTTTGTTCGCAATGATATGTTCCCCAAACTATCAGAGGAAATTAAAATGGATCGAGAAACTAAAGTATCGACTAAACGATATATTTTGCAAAAAGATCCTCTTTTTTTACAAAGGGTCGAAAAATGGGAAAATAACGAATCACTCGCCTATTTATTGCATGATGATCATTCAGTTATTATCGGTCCAAATACAAAATATCCGTTTAAATTAAAAGGTCTCATTGGTATGTCAGCGATGAGTTTTGGATCATTAGGAGACCATGCCATTACTGCATTATCGGAAGGATTAGGATTATCGAAGGGTACTTGGATGAACACCGGAGAAGGCGGACTCTCACCCCACCATTTAAAAGGTGGAGTAGATATTATCATGCAAATAGGTCCAGCCATGTTTGGGGTACGGGATAAAAATGGAGAGATGGATTGGGACGAATTAAAAAGAAAAAGTGAAATTCCACAAATTAAGGCATTTGAAGTTAAACTAGCACAAGGTGCCAAAACACGTGGTGGTCATATTGATGGGGAAAAGGTAACCCCAGAAATTGCGGAAATTCGTAGAGTAGAGCCCTACAAATCAATTGATAGCCCAAATCGTTTTGAGAAGTATAGTAATGTACCAGCTATGTTTGATTTCATTGAAAAAATCCGCGAACATACAGGAAAACCAGTTGGACTAAAGATTGTTGTCGGTGGTAATGACAGTTTGGAGGAACTAGCTAAATATATGAAGGAAACAGGAAAAGGTCCTGACTTCATTACTGTTGATGGTGGAGAAGGTGGCACGGGTGCATCGTATCAAGAACTTATTGATAGCGTAGGATTACCTATTAAGTCCGCCCTACCAATTGTCGTAGGAACTCTACAAAAGTATGGGGTACGGGACAGAGTTAAAATCATTGCTTCTGGTAAGCTATTTACCCCTGACCGGATAGCCATTGCCTTGTCCATGGGAGCCGATTTGGTGAATATTGCACGCGGATTTATGATTACCGTAGGGTGTATTCAAACATTAAAGTGTCAATCAAATGCCTGTCCTGTTGGAGTAGCAACAACTGATCCAGAGTTGCAACAGGCTTTAGTGATTGATGAAAAGAAATATCGAGTTGTCAATTTTCTAGTAACCCTACGAAAAGGTTTATTTCGACTTTCTGCAGCTGCAGGCATAGAATCGCCCACTCAATTTCAACCAAAACATATCATGTATAAAGATGAGAAAGGCGTCGTCATTTCTTTAGAAAATATTCTTCGTGATGTCCAAAGACAAATTGAAGTGGGATAGTCGAATTTATGAAGCAAGTCACAGTACGTTGATTTGTAATATAAGTAGTTACGTTTTGTGGAGAAACATAACAAAAATATATTAAGTTGCAGACCAAATAACATAGTAAACAGCATACAAAATAACAGAATGACAATATCTATTGTCATCCTTCTAATTAGCTTGATCATTCCTGTGTTATTTTCTAAATTCGATTTTTAAAAAGCAAACAATAATTGTTAATTATTGGACAAGAATAGCCAGAATAACTTATAGTTGTCTGAATGCCAGGCTGGTTCGGACAAGGCAAACCGGAAATCACTTTTAGTTGTCT
>SMEO01000568.1_pt1 | contig 10348 bp, 9 predicted proteins | sample 2456251 | NCBI WGS metagenome assembly SMEO01 (sample SAMN10132594, study PRJNA489261) | soil metagenome | isolation source: day1 control-silt loam soil ammended | place: USA | reverse complement strand
CCACAAGCCAAATATTTTAAATTTAAAACCAGAAATTAACTAGAGAGGGAGTTGGTTTGTGGATAAATACAATCTTATTCACATAACTAATTAGGGATAACTTTGTAGTTATCCACACGTTTGATCATATTTAGAGCAGACCTTAAAATAATCCTATTCACATATTATTTGAGATACGGCAGGATATTTTAATAAGCCATTCAAATAATAGAATTTAAAAAAACCAGCTTTATCATTTTGTATTTATTATTTTCCAGCTCTATCGCTCTCCACTCTTCAATTCGGCCTTCGCTACGGGTATTTTTCATACACCAACTTTGGCTTCAATGGCTTCTACACGCTATTTTGCAGCACATGTACAATTGATCCTAGTATCGATAGTTATCCTTTAAACCCTGCTAAAATCTTCATATTTATAGTGGCACAATTACTTCCCCACCATGATAAATTGCATTCATCCAGATCTCATACTTGTCTTTATATTGCTTACTTATGGATAATTTTTTTAGGTCGATTAGCCACCGCTTAATTCGACTTTTTTTTGCAGCTAAAATCAGCTGATCATTTGGCAGAAAAGCACGACCTAGGTTGGAATGCTTCTAAAATAATTCAGATGATATTCGCATAAATTTTGCATCAAAAAAGCGCCTCGAAAGGCGCTTTTTAAAATCATCTTAATCAGGTATCAATGTCTGCATTCAAGGCATTTTCTTCAATGAAGGCACGACGTGGTTCCACATCATCGCCCATCAGACAAGAGAACATGCGGTCTGCTTCAATCGCATCGGTGACTGTCACTTGCAGCATGTTACGGTTATCCGGATCCATGGTGGTTTCCCACAACTGTTCCGCATTCATCTCACCCAGACATATGCTGCCAAACCTGATGAAAATTGTTCACGTTAATCTTACGATCACCCTTTTGTAAATAAGCACCTTCTTCAAGCAGGCTGAACCAGCTCTTCGAATTCTTTAATAAACGTGCATATTCACTTGAACCTAAAAGCACAGAGTCTAATAGATAACTATGTGGCAGGTTATGCACATAGATGGTGATTCTTGGTAACCAGCTTTGAGTTTTCTGGCCATCTGCCAGTTCTTTCTCGAAAGATTCCAGCGTTAATTCTGGACGTAGCGTCGGCTGAATGGCTTCAATCGCTGCACGCAGGTTTTCACCCCAAGTTTCGACATAACTTTTATCTTCAAGCTGATCGAGTTTAAAGGCGTCCAGCGACAGCAAAGCATCGAGCAAGCTCGCCGGATAACGCTGGGTTAAACGCGCCAAGCTCTTCTGTGAGGTTTGATAATCGGCAATCACCCTTGCCAGTGCTTCACCACGAATCGCAGGTGCTTCAGCACTGATATGCAGTTCTAGCTCGTCAATGGCATTGGAAATCAGGTAAGTTTCCAGTGCATCGTTATCTTTGATGTACTGTTCCTGCTTGCCTTTTTTCAGCTTGTAGAGTGGTGGCTGGGCGATATAGATATGACCACGCTCGACCAGTTCCGGCATCTGACGGAAGAAGAAGGTCAACAGCAGCGTACGAATGTGCGAACCATCGACGTCAGCATCGGTCATGATAATGATTTTATGGTAACGCAATTTGTCCGGGTTATATTCTTCACGACCAATACCACAGCCAAGTGCAGTAATCAGTGTGCCGACTTCCGCAGAGGAAATCATCCGGTCGAAACGCGCACGCTCTACGTTCAGAATCTTACCTTTCAGCGGCAAAATCGCCTGCATTTTACGGTTACGGCCTTGCTTCGCAGATCCACCCGCAGAGTCACCCTCGACCAGATACAGTTCAGACAAGGCTGGATCTTTTTCCTGACAATCGGCCAGCTTACCTGGAAGACCGGCAATATCCAGTGCGCTCTTGCGACGGGTCATTTCACGGGCTTTACGCGCTGCATCACGGGCACGCGCGGCATCAATAATTTTGCCGGCAATCGATTTCGCTGCTTGTGGATTTTCTAAAAGATATTCAGAAAATGCCTTGTTCATGGCCTGCTCAACCGCAGTTTTTACTTCACTCGACACCAGTTTTTCTTTGGTCTGCGAAGAGAATTTTGGATCAGGCACTTTCACCGAGACGATCGCGGTTAAACCTTCACGGGCATCATCCCCCGAGACTGCAACTTTTTCCTTTTTCAGGATATTTTCGCTGTCCATATAGTTATTTAAACCACGGGTCAGTGCAGCACGGAAACCGGCCAAATGTGTACCACCATCCTTTTGCGGGATGTTATTGGTAAAGCAGCGTACGTTTTCCTGATAAGAATCATTCCACTGTAATGCCACTTCTACCGTAATGCCGGTATCGAGCTGTGCAGTAGTGAAATGGAAAATATCGTTCAGATGCGTTTTGCCTTCGTTAATGTATTTAACGAACTCAGATAAACCACCTTCATAGTCATAGATATTTTCAAGGTTGACGCGCTCATCGCGAAGTACAATGCGTACACCTGCGTTCAGAAACGATAGTTCACGCAAACGACGCGCCAGAATATCGACATTGAATATGGTTTGGCTAAAAGTTTCAGCACTTGGGTAAAAACGTACAGTGGTACCTGACGTTTCGGTTGTCCCTGTTTCACGTAATTTATAAACAGGATCACCATGACGGTATTCCTGTTCATAGGTTTTACCTGCACGACTGATGTTCAACAGTAGTTTTTCAGAGAGTGCGTTGACCACAGACACACCTACGCCATGCAGACCGCCTGAGACCTTGTAACTGTTGTCATCAAACTTACCGCCGGCATGCAGAATGGTCAAAATCACCTCTGCCGCAGACACGCCTTCTTCAGGGTGAATATCGGTTGGAATACCACGACCGTTGTCAGAAACTGAAACCGATTCATCTTCATGAATAGTCACTATAATTTCATCACAGTGGCCTGCCAAGGCTTCATCAATCGAGTTATCGACTACTTCGAACACCATGTGGTGCAAGCCTGTGCCATCGTCTGTGTCACCAATGTACATGCCCGGACGCTTACGTACTGCGTCTAAACCACGTAATACCTTGATGCTAGAGGAATCATAAGCCTTTTCAATGGTTTGTTCTGTTTGAGAAGCAGCTTGATCTTCTGAACTCATGGTTTCTCCCTAGTGAAAAATAGGTCTATCCCAAGATGGGTAAAACTAAAAAAATACTATTGCACAACAACCTGAACTGTACCGTTTTCAACATTGAATAACTGATATGAGATAGACAAATCATGTAAGTGCTTTTGTACTGATTCATGGTCTAAGGTGGTAATAAAAACTTGACTACCAAGTTGGCTCAATCGCTCAATTAAACGTTGTTGTGCGGTTAAATCTAATTCTGCTGTCACATCATCTAATAATACCACAGTTTCCTTATTACAAGAATGCAGCATTGCGATTTGCGACAGTTTTAACGCCATCATCAGCAGCTTTTTTTGCCCGCGTGACAGGATCACATCAGCATCCCCCAGAGGGGTTTTCAGACGCAAATCTGCGCGATGTGGACCGTATTCTGTATAACGTCTTTCCAGATCTTTTGCATGCTGATTGGTCAGATCATTCAGCAGGCCGGTTTCACTATGAAACCCCGGACTGTATTCCAGACTGATCTGCAGATCAGGCAATAGCTGCTTTAGATCATCTTCAAAAAAGGACTTCCACTGTTCCACGATACCCGCACGTTGCGAATGCAGAAGTTCACCATACTCACTCAGCATCTGGTTCCAAGGCTCCAGATCGGACAGACTCAAGAAACGTTTGCTTTTGAGCAAACTATTGCGCTGCTTCAAGGCACGCGAATAATATTGCCAGGCATGATAAAACTCAGGTTCCACGTGGAACATTAACCAGTCTAAAAGTTGACGTCGTGGCTTGGCACCATGATCAATAATATCGGTACTTTGTGGGTCAATCAGCTGCAAAGGCAATAGCTTGGCGAGTTGGCCCTGCGTTGCCACCAGATCACCATTGACCTTAATCAGCTGTTCCCCGCTGGCCATTTTTTGCATGCCGATTTTTTCGGTCGCGGACTGTGCAAACACAATCGCGTCTTGTGCGCCATGCTGAATATAATTTTTCGGGATATGGGTACGGAAAGAACGACCGGCAGCCAGCAAATGAATCGCCTCTAAAATCGAGGTTTTACCTGAACCATTTTGGCCATAAAAAACATTAAACGGCTGCAATCCGTGGAGAGCAACCGTCTTTAAATTCCGTACACGCTCAATATGTAAACGCGTAATATGCATGTCTTATACGAGTATCAATAGCCGCGACTTAAACACGCATCGGCATGACGACATAAGTTTGATCGGTATGTGCCGGGTCTTGTACTAACACAGACTGATTGGCTTCAGTCATGGTCATGGAGACATCATCACCATCCAGCACACCCAGCACCTCAATCAAGTACTGCGCATTAAACGACATCTCCAGCGGTGAGTCGGCATATTGAATGGCTAAGTCTTCAATCGCCTCATCCTGTTCCGGGTTATTGGCGCGAAGTTGCAGGGAATCGGCATTAAAATTCAGGAACACGCCACGGAGTTTTTCATTACTTAAAATCGCGACACGCTGCAAAGACTGCTTGAACACATCATGCGCAATCATCACGATTTTGTCACCGCCACGTGGAATCACACGACGATAATCCGGGAATTTACCATCAATCAGTTTGGTGGTGAAACGCACGGTAATATCGGCCTGTTCCTTGTCACGGCTTGGCATATTGATGGTCACATTCAGCAGTTCACGACCAATCAGCAAAGATAACTGCTCATCTTCAACACTGAGCAGACGCTGTAATTCCGCAACAGCTTTACGTGGCACAATCGCTTGAATCGGCTGGGTCGCAGTAGATTGAGCCGCAGTTTCACAAAGCGCCAGACGGTGGCCATCGGTGGTCACAGCACGCAGCTGATTGGCATCAATTTCCAGCAAAGTACCGGTCAGGTAAAAACGCACATCCTGCACCGCCATCGCAAAGGCAGTTTTCTCGAATAAACGCTTCAGCTCACGCTGGGTAACAGTTACTTGCGTACCTTGGGTGTTTTCAGTATTCAGTAATGGATAATCATCAGCAGGCAAGGTACCCAGCACAAAACGGCTGTTACCTGATTTGAGAATGCAGCGCTGATCTTCAGTAATATGCAAATCCACCAATGCCGCTGAAGGAAGTGACTTACAGATATCAATCAGCTTACGCGCCGGAACTGTGGTTTCCCCGGCCTGCAAACATGCACCTTCAGCCAGTGCGGTACTGGCCACCAGTTCAACCTCAAGGTCGGAACCGGTCACCGTTAATGCCTGGGCAGTCACCTGAATTTTCAGGTTAGATAAAATATTTAAGGTATGGCGACGTTCAACCGCTCCTACGACATGTGAGAGAACATTCAGTAAGCTTTCTTTCGCGATTTTTAAACGCACGGTGCATTCCTCTAAAGCTGAAGATTAATATAGAAAAAGTGAATTTTTAACGGTTTACTATGCGGCAAAAGCAGCCGCATAGCAAGAATAGAATTTGAGCGATTTAGGTCAACTTTGCAACAGACGTTGCAGGTTTTTATAGTCTTCGTTAAAGATTGGATCTTCCTCACGCAGGCTCTGCACTTTCTCGCAGGCATGCATCACGGTACTGTGATCACGACCACCAAAAGCCATGCCAATTTCTGGAAAACTGTCGCCGGTCAGTTCACGTGCCAGACCCATCGCCAGCTGACGTGGACGGGCATAAATTCGGGTGCGTTTCGGTCCGACAATCTCTTTTAAGGGAATACGGAAATATTCACTGACCACACGCTGAATATTTTCAGTACTGATGGTGCGGGCACGAATCGCCAGCACATCTTTTAAGGATTCACGCACCACATCCAGATCAATCGGTGTGCCTTTAAAACGTGAAATTGCCACCACTTTGTTTAGCGCACCTTCTAGTTCACGCACGTTGGCCACCACCTGCTGCGCAATAAACAGGGCACAGTTACGCGGTAAATCCACCTGATTGCTTTCGGCTTTTCTTAATAAAATTTCAATCCGGGTTTCAATATCCGGTGGTTCAACCCCGACCGACAAGCCCCAGGAAAACCGTGAAACTAAACGTGGATCCAGTTCAGTCAGTTCTTTTGGATAGCGGTCCGAGGTCAGAATAATCTGCTTAGATTCATCTAAAAGTGCGTTAAAGGTGTAGAAAAATTCTACCAGGCTGGCTTCTTTACCGGCCAGTAAATGGATGTCATCGACCAGTAACAAATCCAGAGAACGGCAATTTTTCTTAAATTCTTCCACTTTGCCTTGCTGCAAAGAACTAACAAAATCTTGTACAAAGCTTTCCGCGGTCATGTACATCACCCGTGCATTCGGCTTGGCCTGCAACAGTGCATTGCCCACGGCCTGCATCAAGTGAGTTTTACCCAGACCGGTCGGCCCATATAAAAATAAGGGATTATGCTGTGAAGCACCGAGTTGGGTCAGTACCTTGCGACAGGTTTCTGCTGCCATCTGGTTAGAACGGCCTTCGACAAACAGCGAGAAAGTAAATAACGGATTGAGCTGACGTCTACGGCTATTTTTAACCGTATCTTCTTTTTCTTTTTTCGGTTTTTGTACCGGCATTGGGGTTGAAGTCAACGCCGCGGTGGTGGTCGCTGGCTGTTCACTGGCCGATAAAATCGCACCAGGACGTGAATCGACCAAAATTTCGACCTTGCGTACCCGTCCTTCAGACAGCTGTTCGGCCAGAATCGTAATCAGTTCCAGATGATGCTCTTGAATGTAACGCGTCCAGTAAGGATTAGGTGCATACAAACGCAAGCTATCTTCCAGCTCTTCTGCAACCAATGGGCGAATCCACATTGTAAAGACATTTCCAGAGAGCTCTTGTCGCAGGCGATTTAAGCAGTCCGTCCAAAGCATGTGAATCCCCTATTCATTCCATTGTTCATTCAAAAAGATGACCGCGACCAAAAGCGGGTCGCCATTCTAACCAAGTTATCCACATCTGTCATGATCATTTCCACAGAAACTGTGCAAAAAGCCATCATCGTGCATAAATTTAAATTTAAAACCCGGTGTGGATAAGTTTATCCGCAAGCTGTGGATAAAATATAGCACAAAGTTATCCACAAAGTATAAAATTATTAGAAACAGTTTTATCCACAACATAAATGTATGTTTAGTTAAATAAAAAGTGGCTTATCCATAGAAAAAGTGCTCCCTAATAATAATAAACTTAAATTTATAAATTTGAATTTATTTATAAGCTTTGAGTTTTCTGTGGATAAATCGAGAGATTACGAATTTAAATTCAATATGTATAACAATAATTTAATCTGTGGTTAAGTATAATTTAGTCATTTTAGCAACAGTTTTTTTGAAAACTCGTATAAAAATCTTTTTTAAGCTTATTTGAAAAGAAAAGTGCTTTTGCATTGACAGCTCAAGCAATGAGCACTAAAATCGCGGACCTTCATAGAAAGATCATTTTTTGGAGTTTCAATATGAAACGTACATTCCAACCATCTGAATTAAAGCGTAAGCGTGTTCATGGTTTCCGTGCTCGTATGGCTACTAAAGCTGGTCGTCAAGTATTAGCTCGCCGTCGTGCAAAAGGTCGTCATAGCTTAACTGTTTAATCAGTTACGCTAAGACGATTTTGGGTGTTATGACAAAACTTTATAGTTTTGGTACAGAGTTGCGATTACGCTGTGCCGCCGATTATAAAGGTGTGTTTGATGGTGCGCTTTTTAAAGTGCATCAGCCCCATTTCTTATTTCTTGCAAAACATTCCGAACTGCCAAATAGCCGTTTGGGTTTAGTTGTTGCTAAGAAGAAAGTGCGCCGAGCACACGAACGAAATAGAGTAAAACGACTTGCTCGCGAAAGTTTTCGCCTGCATCAACAGCAATTAGATGACTTAGACATTGTAATCATGCCAAAAATGGGTGTGGAAGCAGTGCCTAATGCAGAATTGCATCAGCAATTACAATTTGCTTGGCAAAAACTGAACCGTCTTGCCAAAAAGCATACAAAAATAGCCCCCTCCCCACAAAAGTAGAGTAGGCCAATGGTACGTTTACTACATTGGTTGATACGTTTCTATCAGATTGCGATCAGTCCTTTATTGGGGCCGCGCTGTCGTTATATTCCAACTTGTTCTCAATATTCCTTGGAAGCAGTCCAGATACATGGGGCTGGACGTGGAGTGTGGCTGGCTACTAAGCGTATTTGCCGTTGTCATCCGTGGGGGGGCTCGGGATATGATCCTGTTCCCTCTAAAGCGATTCGTTTTATTTCATTTCAGCAAATAGATTCTCAAACGCTTCACGTTGCTGTACCCTTTCGTGATCGTTTATTGAACCAAAATCACTCTCACCACTTGGGGTAATACATATGCAACAATGGGCCAGGATTGCAATTCTCGGAGCCATGTTTGTTGTCGCATATTTGCTCATTTTGGCGTGGCAAAAAGATTATGGAAATGCTGAAACCAAACCGCAGCCAGAAACTGCTGTTGTTTCGCATGACGTATCTGCAGATTTGCCAAATGCTCAGACGGCTACAGTTGCCTCTGATCTGCCACAAGCGAATATGCCAGCGCAGCAAGCCACGGATGCCACAGCACCTGTAAGTCAGCAGCTTATTTCAGTACAAACTGACCTTTATCATCTTTGGATCAATCCGAAAGGTGGTGATATTGTTCGTGTTGAATTACTCAATCATGACAAAAACAAGGACAGCGATGAACCGTTCGTGATGCTGGAAAGCGATGCGAAACGTACTTATGTCGCTCAGTCTGGTCTGATCGGTCTGAATGGACCGGACAGCAGCCGTAACGGCCGTCCGACGTATGAGCTGGAAAAAACCGCTTATACCTTGGCAGACGCGAAAGCAACCAAATCTAAAGAGGGTGAAAACCTTAAAGTCTTGTCTGTACCGTTGGTATTTAAAACCGCGGATGGTGTCGAGATTATCAAAACCTTCAATTTCACTGAAGGTGAATATCCGGTTGTTGTGAACCACAAAGTGGTGAACCGCAGTGCTCAGACCTGGCAAGGTCAGATGTTTGGCCAGATCAAACGTGATAATTCAGAAGATCCGGGTAAATCAGACCAGGGTATTTTCACGCTAGGGACTTTCCTGGGCGGTGCCTGGGGTACGCCAGACGAGCAGTACAACAAGCTTAAATTTGACAACTTTGTTGAAGAAAAAGTCAGTACTGAAGCGACAGGTGGCTGGGTTGCCATGGTACAGCACTACTTTGTCAGTGCTTGGGTACCTGGTAATCTGAAGTTGACTCAGGGTAATGGTGAAGCGTATAGCGCCAAGCTTGAATCACGTAAATCAACCGATAACATGAACATTATTGGTTTTACTTCTCCAACCTTTAATGTGCCTGCAGGTACTGTGGCCGAGATTGATGCGACCTTCTATTCAGGTCCAAAAATCCAGTCAGAATTGAAGGATTTGGCCACAGGTTTAAACCAAACAGTCGATTATGGCTGGTTATGGCCAATTGCGAAGCTCTTGTTCGTGGGTCTGGAATTCTTCCATGGTTTAGTGGGTAACTGGGGCTGGGCAATTATTCTATTGACCATTCTGGTGAAACTGATTCTGTGGCCATTGTCGTCGAAGAGCTACCGCTCAATGGCGAAAATGCGTGTGATTGCTCCAGAAATGCAGCGTATGAAAGAAGAGTTTGGTGAAGACCGTATGCGCTTCTCTCAGGAAATGATGGCACTGTATAAACGTGAACAGGTCAATCCGCTTGCGGGCTGTTTACCGCTGTTATTACAAATGCCAATCTTCCTGGCTTTGTACTGGGTCTTGATGGAATCGGTTGAACTGCGTCATGCGCCATGGATGCTCTGGATTCAGGATTTATCCTCAATGGATCCATGGTTTATCCTGCCATTGTTAATGGGTCTGACGATGTATATTCAACAGTCCTTAAATCCACAACCCACTGATCCAATGCAAGCCAAAGTCTTCAAGATTATGCCGGTGATTTTTACCGTATTCTTGCTGTTCTTCCCTGCGGGCTTGGTTCTATACTGGATTGTGAACAACTTGATCACCATCCTGCAACAAGGTTTGATTAACAAGTCTGTTGCTAAAGAACGTGCCAAACGTGATGAAGCAACGCCAGTCAACTAAGTTGTAATGACGGGCTGAATAAATCCGCTTAAGATGATACTCTTAGGCGGATTTTTTTTGGCTGAACTTTTGGATTTTTTAGGTGAATTTTATGCTCAACCGAACCACGACTATTGCTGCGATTGCAACGCCACCAGGACGTGGCGGCGTTGGGGTGATTCGCCTATCGGGTCCAAAATCCTATGAAATTGCCGAAGCACT
>SMEO01001338.1_pt1 | contig 10462 bp, 12 predicted proteins | sample 2456251 | NCBI WGS metagenome assembly SMEO01 (sample SAMN10132594, study PRJNA489261) | soil metagenome | isolation source: day1 control-silt loam soil ammended | place: USA | reverse complement strand
CAGCGGTCCTTACAAGATCGGTCGTCCTCGTCAGCTTTATACTGGTGAAGTTCAACGCGATATCGCTCGTTAATTCGAACGGCGTTGCAAGACAGAAAAACCACCCTTTGGGGTGGTTTTTTTAGTGCTGACAAAATCCTACATATAGCCTCTTTAATCCATTTTAAAATGCATGAACCTCGACCATATTCATAGATTGAAAACTTGAACAGGATCTGTGCTTGATGTTGTTGTATGCCCTACCGTTTATTTTAAGATTCATCCGTTTTGAACAGTTTAAGTGCCGTAACTTAACGGCCGGTGAAATCAGAATCTGTCAGCAGGTATTTGGCAATCTGATTGACTATTCGGCAGTCAGAATCATGAATCACCCTTATTTACCCTGGCAATCCAGCCATGTGATTATGGCGCCCAGTGGTTATATCCATGCACGAAATTTAAATTATCGGGAAGACTATTCATGTGAAAGCTTGGCCTATCAAGCACTGTTTATTCATGAGATGACCCATATTTATCAATACCAACAGCAGATTAATGTGGTTTTAAAAGGCGCATTTCTACAAAGTGCTTATTTTTTAAGCTTAGGGAAATATAATCCTTACAAATATCAATTTAATCCCAACAAATCATTTTCACAGTATAATATTGAACAACAAGGTGATATTGCCCGAGATATTTTTCTTAAAAAAATACCCAATATTATTTTAGATAGCCAAACAATTGTTTGATATATAATCATTTTTATTCAAAATATCATCTTGATTTGGCATTTTGAAAATTAAGGCCATGAATAAATGATTTAAATCCTGAGATTTATTCATGTGCAGAAAACCTACATATTCTTTATTTTTGGATAATAACTTTTCATTTCAACATTCATTCTCGCAAAACAGCTCTAGCTTCTGGATTAAATTTCGATAAAATAACCCAAGTATGATATTTTAGCTCGCAGATCAAGATTTAACGATCATGTGATAAAGACGTTTTTTCTTTTGCCATTTGGCATTTTTTTAAGTATCAAAATGCACTCAGCTGGATAATTAGAATTATAAAAATCAGTGATTTAGTGTATTAACCTATAGGAATAGGATTTAATTGGAATGAAAAGTTTTAAAATTGCGATTGCTCAGCTCTCTCCACATGTGGGCAATTTGGATGCAAATACTCAAAAAATGATTGATCAGGCCAATCAGGCTAAAAAAGATAAGGCTGATCTGATTATCTTCCCTGAGCTTGCAATCTTGGGCTACCCTGCAGAAGATCTATTAATTCGTCCAAGTCTGGCCAAACGCACCAAAGCTGCTTTTGAAAAACTGACTGAAGTCAAAGATATTGTGATGGTCTTCGGTTTTGTAAATCAAACTGAAGATGGCCAGCGTTATAACTCAGCAGCCGTCATGAAAGATGGTGAGGTGCTGGGTATTTATAACAAACAGGTGTTGCCAAACTATGGTGTATTTGATGAAAAGCGTTATTTCAGTGAAGGTCATCAACATCTGGTATTTGAATATCTCGGACACAAATTTGGTGTGCTGATTTGTGAAGACGCATGGTCTTTAGCTACTGTACAGCAGCTGGCAAAACTCAATATCGAAACTGCTTTGGTACTGAATGCCTCTCCATATGAAGTGGGTAAACCACAACACCGTATCGAGACCATGGCAGCTCTGGTAAAACAGCTGAATATCAATCTGGTCTATTGTAACCAGGTCGGTGGTCAGGATGATCTGATCTTTGACGGTACCAGCTTTGTGTTAAATAAATCTGGCGAAGTCGCGCTACAGGCCCCAAGTTTCCAGGAAAGCCTTTCTATCGCAGAATATGATGCTGAACAGCTTCAATTTAGCAAAGGTACAATTACACCTGCGCTGGACACCATGGCTGAGATCTATCAGAGCCTGGTGATGGCAACCCGTGATTATGTACAGCGTTCTGGCTTCCCCGGCGTGATTCTGGGCCTATCGGGTGGGATCGATTCTGCCCTGACCCTTGCGATTGCTGCAGATGCCATTGGTGCAGACAAAGTTCAGGCGGTCATGATGCCTTATACCTATACCGCGCAAATCAGCGTAGAAGATGCGGCTGAACAAGCAAAAAATATGGGGGTAACCTTTGGTATTGCCGAAATCAATCCGATAGTAAACGGCTTTATGCAGGTACTCTTCCCGTTCTTTGGAAGCGCCCCGGCAGATGCGACTGAGGAAAACCTGCAAGCACGTTCGCGTGGCACCTTATTAATGGCGCTTTCCAACAAGTTCGGCAATCTGGTGCTTGCGACCGGAAATAAATCTGAACTGGCTGTGGGTTATTGCACACTGTATGGTGACATGGTCGGTGGCTATGCCGTCTTGAAAGATGTGTACAAAACCATTGTGTTTGAACTGGCGAAATATCGTAACAGTATTTCAGAAACACCCGTGATTCCAGAACGTGTCATTACTCGTCCACCATCAGCAGAATTGCGTCCAGATCAGGTCGATCAAGACTCTTTACCTTCGTATGACATTCTGGATGCCATCCTGTATTCATACATCGAAGAAGACATGAGTCAAGACGATATTATTGACAAAGGTTTTGATGCCGAGGTGGTGAAAAAAGTCATCCGTCTGGTCGACATGAATGAATACAAGCGCCGCCAAGGTGCAATTGGACCACGAATCAGTTCACGTTCTTATGGGCGCGAACGTCGTTATCCAATCGTCAATGGCTGGAAAGCAGGTAACTAAGCCCTTTTCTTAGTTATTTAAATCGAATCGCCCGAGTGAATACTGGGGCGATTTTTTTATATCGACGCTAAAAGTAGAAAATTAATCAACAATCACAGAAAAATAATTTTGGAAATATCTGAAAATTTACTGGATGCTTCAAATAATTTTTATCATGCGCCATACTTTTTAAAAGACAAAAAAAGAGACCAAGCTGAGAGCTTGGTCTTTTAAAATGGTGGCTATGACGAGACTTGAACTTGTGACCCCCGCATTATGAGTGCGGTGCTCTAACCAACTGAGCTACATAGCCGTAAACTGTGTGCGCATTATCGTAATTTCAGGTGCTATCGTCAAGCATTTTAAAACACAAATGTTCAGTCTTTATGCAAATGAAGAATAAACTCTTAAACTTTAAACAATATTAGATTTTTTATTTGGTATTTCACATATTCTTATGAAGAACTTTAATGCTTGGAGCTTTCACCGATGTACAAAATTAACATACTGATTCTTTTGCTCAGCACTTTAGCAATCACCGCCTGCCAAGTGATTTCTCCTATTTTTGTCAACTACAATGGAGTACGTCGCGATGTGGCACAGTGGATTAATCATCAACAATTCATGAGCATGCAACAGAAACGCACCTTGGCGCAATTAAGTCGGGCTCAACAGCAAATCAAGCGTTATCCGGAATATGATCAGACTCAACGACTGGCCATTGCCAAAGAAAATCAGATTGCATTCTATTGTGCGATTTTAAATCAATATGAACAACTGGCACCACAAATCAAATTGGACCCGGCATCCATTCAATGTGATTGACAATCAGCTTGAATATTTCTATAAATCCATATAATTCAATTATTTAAAATCAATAAACCATGAAACTTAAAACTCAGAAACCTGCGTTTAACTGTTTAATCTATTAGACATTATACCTATGTATTTACTTGGTTTTATTTTTATACAATACAGGCTATGATCAAAGTATAAACAACTATTCGTACTCGGTTTAACGCGTCATCATTTTTATAACACTTAATTCCCAACAGGAGAATTCTAATGCCTTTTGAACATATTTTAGTTCCTATTGACGGTTCGGAAACATCTTATGCTGCCGTTGATAAAGCAGTCGAAGTTGCCAAAGCATTTAACAGTAAAGTGACAGTGGTACAGGTACTGACACTCGACCCTTATATTGCTGCGGAATATATCTCTGCAGCGCAAACCAACGACCTGATTGAACGTGCCCGCACCTCGATCTTAAAAACTCTGGATGAAGCCAAAGCAAAATTCTCTGGTGCAGGTGTTGAAGTAGATACCCAGCTACTTGAAGGCCAGGTGATTTATAGCGAGATTGTCAAAGCAGCGAAAGATTTAAATTCTGACCTGATCATAATTGGTTCACATGGCCGTACTGGCTTCAAGAAACTGTTCCTGGGCAGCGTAGCTCAAAGCATTCTAGGTCAGGCCGATATTCCAGTGATGGTTATTCGCAAGTAATCACAATCCCTTCCTGTATCAGCTTTTGTTGCTGAATATTCTGGCCAGATGAATCAAGCTTGTTCAGACTGATTTTAGCTTGTGCATTGATCACCCGATACCAGGGAATGTCGGTATTTTCTTCCAGATGGCTTAAAACCCGACCCACTAAACGTGCATGTTGAGGTAAACCGGCCAGTCTGGCAATCTGCCCATAGGTTGCAACTTTTGCATAAGGGATCTGACTGACCACAGTCAAAATCATCTCTGCCATTTCCTGACTGGCTGAACTTGTCTTGCTGCATTTCATCTGTTCAATAGTACCTTTAAATAAAAGATCACGCCCTGATCCCCCTATTAACAGCTATAGGAAAATAATCACGCCTGATTAAATGCTGAGTCAAGCGATCTCATTTCACTATTAAACATAATCCAGTAGCGCTTTATCTTCTGGATTTTATCTTTAGAAATTATCTGGATTTTCCAGCCGTTTTACCTCTTGAACTTTGTCTGGATGATGTACGGTAGCAACACCATCGATATCTTTCTGATCAATCAGAATCTCTGGCTGAAAAATAGTGATGGTTTCATTTCCTTTGACATCTTCTCCGACAATATATTGAAAACCCTTACGGTTCAGCTTGTGGCACATACGCTGGTACCAGCCTTTAAAGCCCTGTGTGTCTTCCTCGGGATTATAGTAAAAAGCATTCATCACCGCAGGTAAGCCCAGACCACACACCAGACCCGACAAGAGCACCACAATAAAGGTATAGCCCACCAAGATACTGCTATAAGCCTCTAGCTGAGGAATATTGGCCACCGCCAGAATAAGCGCCAGGGAAATCCCGCCACGCACACCGCCCCAGGACAAAATCGTTAAACTGCCGTTATAGCTTTTTCGGCGTATCCAATCAGAGTAAACAGGAAGGAGTTAATAATCCCTTCAACCGTATGCCAGAAATGGTTCACGTCACCAATATCGGCATCGGCCAGAATTTCTTTCCATTTATTACCGACAATTAAGCCACCAATGACACAGGCAATCGGTGCTGAAGCATGGGCCAATAAAGCAATAAGATAAGAGCCACATGCCAATAAAGCAGTGGTCAGAATCAGTGACTCCATTTCATGCTTGCCACGCAAGATTCTTAATATTGCAAAGCCAAATCCCAGACCAATCAGTACGGCCACCACAATCTCATACAATAAAGTTTGCATGACAGCCAGTACCGTAAAGTTTTCGCCTTGCAGAACATTGAGCAAGGTCATAAATAAGGCGATACACATGGCATCATTAAATAACGATTCGCCTTCCAGCTTGACAATCAGATGATGCGGTGCGCGAACTGAACTCAATACGCCTTTAATGCCGATCGGATCAGTCGCCCCCAAAGCCGCACCAAGTAATAACAACACCAGTAAATCCACATGATTACCAATCAGGAACTGATAGCCATATAAAACTGCACCAAAGAACACCGCGCAAAAGACCAGCGCTAAACTTGCCAAAATACCATTACGAACAGCCTGCTCGATATTGTCAATATTAATACTAAAGAATGGATTACCTTGTAATAAACTGGCGCCCCATTGCAAAATAAAAACAAAGATGGCCGAAACAATCGGAACACCGATCGCTTGCGGAAAACCTAAAACACGCTTATTAAACATAGTGGTGGCAATGGAAAGTGCAAAGACCACCGTGAGTAGCTGAAGAAAAAAGAAATTTCCCATTCGGTTTCCTAAAGTCGGGCGAGATGGAGCAATATGCGCCGAGCGGCATGGTCAAAATAGAGATTTGAATAGCAGAGCATTAGTAAAAAGGCATTCTAGCAAAACAAGTTTAATCCTCTTTTTATCGAATTGAGTTAAGTTTCTTTTCAGTATTTCCGAATGATGATTTAACATACAGATCAGCACTCGGCTTTTGCTTTCCCATCTTTCTATTTTGAATTTTTCTCCCATGCACCAAACTGTCAAAACCATTTTTCGTCTTTGTTTTGCGAGCGTGATTTTTCTGATCACCTTATCCTTATGTTTTACCTGCTTCGCTAAAATTCAGGAGATTCTGCAGGCAGAACAGCATTATCAGCAGGCAACCCGTATTCCCTTGAAAAGTACAACTGGCGAACAGTATGTTTTGGTATCTAATAACCAGCGACCGGACAATGCCATTTTTATTCTGATTGCAGGAAATGGTTATGTGGCCAAAATCAATTGTGAGCATTACAGTGCTTTATGTAGTGATGAGGACAATCAATCACATACCCGTCAAATCCAGAGCGTCCACCTAATTAAAGCGGGAAATCTGTTTTATATTGAAAAAATTCAATTTAGAGATAGCCGGACTGGCAAAGTCACGGCTCTCGAATATACCAACCATGATATGCAGCAGTTCTATCAAAATGACATCAACAATCTCAAATATACGGTCTTTGCCATTGCCTTGTTTGCTTTGGCCGCCTTATTTGTCAGTATCAAGATATTAAGAAATTTCCGGCGTTTTCTGCATAAATAAAAAAGGATTGCCTGCTCCACAGCTGCCCCACAATTGAATTAAGTAGATTTTGGAGATGCGAGTGTGACAAGGAGGTCACACCTTAGCCATCACGACAAGCATGTTGTGTATGGCGAACAAAAGACTTTTGCCTGCTTTTGACCTGTCAAAAGCAGGATTTCATGACGTCATAGATTCAAACTATAACCAAAGTTAAAATGATGAGAAGCAGTGGCACCTGCTCCTTTTTTATCTGGAAACAAGCTAAATATTTTGGTTAAAGGTATCGCAATTCGAAACCTGACCCGATTTCAAGCCGGTATTAAACCACTGTACGCGCTGCGCACTGCTGCCATGGGTAAAGCTGTCCGGTACCACCTGCCCGCGAGCACGTTTCTGTAAATAGTCATCACCAATTTTATGTGCGGCATCCATAGCTTCCTGCACATCTCCCTGTTCCAGAAACTGGGTGCGCTGATGATTATGGTAGGCCCAGACTCCAGCCAGACAGTCTGCCTGCAATTCTTGGCGCACTGAAAGCTGGTTACTCTGTACCTCGCTTGCCTGCTGACGTGCCTGCTGTACTTGAGAGGAAATCCCCAAAATCGTCTGGATATGATGACCTACTTCATGGGCCACCACATAAGCCTGCGCAAAATCTCCGGCCTGATCATTACGGGAGAGTTCGGTGGCATTCTGTTCCCCACTAATCCCCATCTGAGTACGCATATCTTTAAAGAATGCGGTATCGATATAAACTTTCTGGTCTGCCGGACAGTAGAAAGGTCCCATCGCCGCCTGAGCCGTACCACAACCCGAATTCACAATGCCATTGAACAAAACCAGTTTCGGGGGAACATACTGCTGATTTAACTGCTGCTGAAACACCTGAGTCCAGGTATCTTCAGTATCTGCCAGTACGGTGCCGACAAAATCAATCGACTCCTGCTGTTCCGGTGTCGGATTTTCCAGCCCCCGTGTTTCCGCCGTACCCGATACGCCTTGGGTGACCTGTTTGGTGGTTTGATAAGCTTGCTGTGGATCGACGCCGAAGAATTTCCAGGCCACAAAAGCCACAATCAACCCAATAATACTGATTCCGCCAGCTTTGGCACCACCACCGCGACGGTCTTCTACATTACTACTGACACGACGACCTTTCCAACGCATAGTTTTTTCCTTTTCTTCATCTGCTCAATTTGCAGATATTTTTGCATCTTAAGCTTTTGATGATTTGGGCCAGATTTTTTTAATCAGGCTGATGACCAGCATCACCAGCAGACCCGCTAAAATTCCCACGGCGAAATTAATCAAGGTCGGTGTTACAGCACCTACAATATTTCCGATACTGGGAATATCCTGTACATAGCTAACACTATCTTCAGTAAAGTGGTGAATAACAGGAATAGCATGATTAATAATTCCCCCACCGACCAGGAACATCGCAGCAGTTCCAACAACTGATAAAATTTTCATCAGAATCGGGGCAAATGCCAACAAGCCGCGTCCTATTTGTTGCTTAAAATCGGACTGCTGCTCGGTCAGATGCAGACCGATATCATCCAGTTTGACAATCAGGGCAACAAAACCATAGACCCCGATGGTCATCACGATCGCGATCAGGCTTAAAACGGTAACTTTGGTCAGCATAGAGGCTGCTGCCACCGTCCCCAAGGTAATCACGATAATTTCAGCCGAAAGGATAAAGTCGGTGCGAATCGCGCCTTTGACTTTTTCATTTTCAAACTGGTGCAAATCTGTTTCAGTCTGGATCAGTTGCTCACGGGCCTGTTCAGCATCCTTGGCCTTCGGTGTATGCAAGGTGTGTACGATTTTTTCCACGCCTTCATAACACAGAAACAAACCACCCAGCACCAATAAGGGGTTAATCAGCCAGCCGGCAATAAAGCTGATTAACAAGGCCAGCGGCACTAAAATCAGCTTATTGACAAAAGAACCTTTGGCCACTTTCCAGACTACTGGTAATTCACGATCTGCCCGTACGCCTGACACTTGCTGTGCATTTAAAGCCAGATCATCACCGAGGACGCCTGCTGTTTTTTTGGCTGCCATTTTACTCATCACAGCCACATCATCCAAGACCGTCGCAATATCATCTAATAATAGTAATAAACTGCTCGCCATACTTATTATCCTTATCATATTTCAGTTTATTTTAATCAAAATTCTTAAAAATATTGTATTCACTTGTTTAATTAATAAGATTTTTTTAATACAGCTTTTTTTCTGGCTGACAATCAAAAACAGAATACCGTACAATGTTGCCATTCGTTAAAATACAGCTGTAGTACTGACTACCCTTTGGAATAAATAATGAGTAATCAAGATAATCGTCCAGTGATCTTGACGGGCGACCGTCCTACCGGACAACTTCACCTCGGCCACTTTGTCGGTTCATTACGCTCTCGTGTAGGCCTGCAAGATTCTCACCATCAACACTTGTTACTTGCTGATGCTCAAGCACTCACCGATAATGCCGATAATTTTGAAAAAGTACGTCGTAACATTATTGAAGTGGCAACGGATTATCTGGCTGTCGGTATTGATCCAACTAAAACTACAATTTGTGTTCAGTCATGTTTACCTGCCTTAAACGAACTGACGATGCTTTACCTCAATTTCGTGACTGTTTCACGTCTTGAGCGTAATCCGACCATTAAATCTGAAATCCAGATGCGTGGTTTTGAGCGCGATATTCCAGCAGGTTTCTTGTGTTACCCGGTGGCTCAGGCTGCCGACATTACAGCATTCAAGGCCACTGTTGTTCCTGTGGGTGAAGATCAGATTCCAATGATCGAACACCGCCTCCCTGGTTTTGATGGCAAAGCGAAAATGTCAAAATCTTTGGGCAATACCATTGTGCTGGATGCGACAGATAAAGATATTAAAAAAGCCGTCAATGCCATGTATACCGATCCGAATCATCTTCGTGTGGAAGACCCAGGTCAGGTTGAAGGCAATGTAGTATTCACTTATCTGGACGCCTTTGATCCAAACAAAGAAGAACTGGAAGAGCTTAAGGCATACTACCGTCGTGGTGGTTTAGGCGATGGTACAGTGAAAAAACGTCTGGAAGGCATTCTCAAAGAATTGATTGGTCCAATCCGTGAGCGCCGTATGGAGCTAAAGACCCTGACTATATTATGGATATTTTAAAGACCGGAACAGATAAATGTCGTGATATTACCCAGGCGACTTTAGATGAAGTGAAAACCGGTTTAGGTGTATTCCGTTTCTAAACATAAAATGACCACCTAAAGCTCTTCATATGAAGGGCTTTTTTATTGCGAGGTGTTTATGCACGATAAAGCAGCAAACTCGCCCATAGAATCTCCATAGTTTTAACCTTAATTAACATCTATTAACATGAATACTGCTGAGTCAAGCCTTACCGGGTCGTATTATAGCTACATACAGTAAGGAATCAAATTTAACTCTCTCCACAGTTAAGCTTGATGTAGTTTGAAAAAACATTCCTTTTTCTACGCAATGATCACCCCAATCATTGCGTTTTTTTTGTCTTTAATTTTTTAGTATAGCGATTTAAAGCATAAAAAAACCCGCCTAAGCGGGTTTTCTAAAATTCAGCACTTATGCATTTTTATGACGCATATGCGGGAACAAGATCACATCACGGATACTTGCTGCATTAGCAAAGATCATCACCAGACGGTCAATACCAATACCTTCACCGGCTGTTGGCGGTAGGCCATATTCCAGTGCTTCTACAAAGTCTGCATCATAATGCATC
>SMEO01000498.1_pt1 | contig 10469 bp, 9 predicted proteins | sample 2456251 | NCBI WGS metagenome assembly SMEO01 (sample SAMN10132594, study PRJNA489261) | soil metagenome | isolation source: day1 control-silt loam soil ammended | place: USA | reverse complement strand
TGCGTTCGCTTTCGTGAATAAAACAACGATAGCCCTCTTCTGAAACAAAGAAGGAACCAACCATTAATAATCGGTATACGTTTCCTTTTGCTGTCGTATTTCGAACACCCTTTATAGGTGCGGGCACTGCTATTTCTTGAATGACATCTTCTGTTGCCAATTTAGCAAATAAACGCTCCTGACGATCTGTTTTTAATGAAACATACAAACGATCACCCACAATTGGCCATAAATGTTGCAAGTTTGGTAGGTCATCTAATGATACTAAAATATCTTTAGACAAACCAATATTAACAAAAACGCCCAATTCCCTTTTAACATTGACCACTTCTGCCCAACCATATATACCTATTTGGATGGCAGGAATTTTCATAGTTGAAGTCAAGCGTCCCTGTTTATCTAAATAAATAAACACCATTACGCTCTGTCCAACTTCTAACTCCGTACCTTCAGTTATTTCACTATTATGAAGTAGTACATCATCTGTTCCGTCTGTTAAAAAAAAACCAAAATCTATTTCGCGATCTACTTCTAATTCTACGGCCATCCCGACCTGTATCTTTTGCATCAATTAATATCCTCCTGTACTTGCGTAACTCACTCAGACTAACGTTTATTATTTGAATCTAACACTTTTTAATTAGTATGTATATAAGGAAACTTTCGTTTACTTTTCTATTTTTAAATATTGGATACCATGTTTTTCAAAATAGTGGTGATACTTTTCTTGGATTTCAATTAACCGTTGAAAAGCAGTTTCCTCATCTAATGGTTTTGCAGTCATTTCATTTGTGAAATCTCGTCTAGCCAAATAATATACAAGTTTATCCCAAAATACCAGATCCTCATACTCATTGATTACTCGTTGAATTTCTTGTTCACGTTCAGCCGTTAAGCCATACAATTGATTTTGTGAGTCATACAGAACATCTTCAACCTCAAAATCCTTTGCAAAAGACATCAAATACTGTTCCATCTCGATAAACTTACTTTCATTACCCGTTTGGTCATTAGATAAAGTTACAAGATATCCTAGTTCCATCATTTCTAATAGTGTATCGAATTGTTGTTTAGAAAAATTTATTTTCATATGATTCTTTTTTTACCTTCCTATTCACAATGGTAGAATAAGTGTATCATTAATCTGTAATGAAGGACAAATATTGTTTAAAATCCATTAGTAAATAAAGGGTGGTGATTTTCTTGCAAATTAGACGGGCCACTGAAGAAGATTTAATAGGCATTGCCCATGTTCATGTTGAAACATGGCAATCCACTTATGCTGGAATTATTCCCGATGAATATCTTCAGTCTTTGACGATTGAAAATCGGGCAAAAAATTGGAAAAGGAATTTAAAAACAATACATACGACTACTTTTATTGCCGAAAATGATGCTGGTGATATTATTGGCTTTGCTGCTGGAGGTCCTGAACAAACTAGAGACCCTTATTATCAAGCCGAAATTTATGCTATTTATATTTTAGATGCTTATCAGCGCAAAGGAATTGGCAAACAATTGATTAAACCAATAGCAGAATTATTGTTAACAAATAACTATGAAAATATCATCATTTGGGCCTTAGAGGAGAATTCAAATCGATCATTTTATCAATCATTGGGTGGTCATGTAGTGGCTTCTAAACCAATTTCTATATATGGAAAGATGTTAATGGAAGTCGGCTATGGCTGGGAAAATATTAATGATTTACTACAGCAACTTTAAACTGAATCAGGGAGTTTCGCCTTACTCATTATTAGGGCAGATCTCCTTGCATCCCTCCTCCACCTTTTTCAATCCTACTTTCAACTTGGCTATGTTATCGTATTACGTTGTTTAACGTAGCCATCAACTCAGGTATCTCCATTTCTCCTTTCAGTGGTCCAGAGTGCAGGTTTTCTTACTGACATAACTGAACAAACCTTTCACTTTTCATCAAAATAAGGTACAATTTACCGGGATACAGTTTTAAAATACTTAATTGTAAACTGCCGTCTGCAAGAATCAACGACATAATTTCTTAAATTATATGTTATAAACATATTTGGAGGTAAATACATGATTACTGTAAATAATGTAGGTTTACGCTATGGTGACCGTAAACTATTTGATGAGGTTAATATAAAATTCATACCTGGTAACTGTTATGGATTAATTGGTGCAAACGGTGCAGGAAAATCGACATTTTTAAAAATACTATCTGGCGAAATTGAACCACAAACAGGAGACGTAAGCATGGGTCCTGGCGAACGACTTGCTGTTTTAAAACAAGATCATTTCGCATACGAAGAAGAAGAAGTTTTAAAAGTTGTCATCATGGGACATGAAAGATTGTATCAAGTGATGCAAGAAAAAGATGCCATTTATATGAAAGAAAATTTTACGGACGAAGATGGGATGAAAGCAGCCGAACTAGAAGGTGAATTTGCTGATATGAATGGTTGGGAAGCTGAATCTGAAGCAGCAATCCTCTTAAATGGTTTAGGAATAGGCGAAGAGCTTCATTCAAAAAAAATGGCTGAATTAACCGGTGGCGACAAAGTGAAGGTCTTACTTGCTCAAGCCTTATTCGGCAAACCAGATGTTCTTTTACTCGATGAACCTACGAACCATCTTGACTTACAAGCGATTCAATGGTTAGAGGAGTTCTTAATTAATTTTGACAATACTGTTATTGTTGTATCGCATGACCGTCACTTTTTAAATAAAGTGTGTACGCATATTGCTGATTTAGATTTCAGTAAAATTAAAATTTATGTTGGAAACTATGATTTCTGGTATGAATCAAGTCAGCTTGCTCTTAAAATGGCCCAGGATGCGAATAAGAAAAAAGAAGAAAAAATTAAAGAATTACAAGCGTTCGTTGCTCGATTTAGTGCAAATGCATCTAAATCAAGTCAAGCCACTTCACGTAAAAAATTATTAGATAAGATTACATTAGATGATATCCAACCTTCTTCTCGCCGTTATCCATATGTAGCATTTACTCCTGACCGTGAAATTGGAAATGACTTATTGCGTGTAGAAGGTCTTTCAAAAACGATTGATGGCGAAAAGATTTTAGATAATGTAAGCTTTATTATGAATAAAGATGATAAAATTGCCCTCGTTGGTATGAATGAATTGGCTAAAACAACATTGTTTAAAATTTTAGCTAATGAAATGGAAGCGGACTCTGGTACATTTAAATGGGGTGTAACGACATCTCAGGCTTACTTTCCAAAAGATAATGCAGAGTATTTTGAAGGAGTTGACTTAACCTTAGTAGATTGGTTGCGTCAGTATTCACCAAATGACCAAACAGAAAACTTCTTACGTGGTTTCCTTGGTAGAATGTTGTTTTCCGGAGAAGAGGTTCATAAGAAAGCAAGTGTCCTTTCTGGAGGAGAAAAAGTTCGTTGTATGCTATCCAAAATGATGCTAAGTGGTTCCAATGTGTTATTACTAGATGAACCTACCAACCATTTAGATTTAGAATCCATTACCGCTCTTAATAATGGATTAACGACCTTTAAAGGGTCACTAATATTCTCATCACATGACCATCAGTTCATTCAAACAATCGCAAACAGAATCATCGAAATTACGCCAAAAGGTGTAATAGATAAACAAGTATCATACGATGAATATTTAGACGACAAAGAATTACAAAAACAAATTGCTGAAATGTATAAATAATAGATGTAAAGAAGCACAGCCTACAATAAATGTGGCTGTGCTTTTTTATTTATTCATTCTTGACTATCCAAATTTAATCAATAATAATATTTGAACATTGATTGATTTAATTAATAGATATATGGATATCCATATGAGTAATAAGGATCATAATAAGGATATCCATATCCACCATATCCATATCCACCATAAGCTCCTCCTAGTAAAGCACCTGCTGCCAAACCACCTAAAAACGGTAAACCAAAACCAAAGCCAAATGGTCTTCCAAAACCGAAGCCTGGGCGTCCGAAGCCGAATCCATGACCGAAACCACCAAAACCTGGGCGAATTCTTTCATCCTGTGCATCAATTTCATATTCATAAGGGATTTGCTGATACTCAGTATTCATTGTTTTTCCTCCTCTTTTTTGAGTAAAGCTGACCTCCCCTTTATGCCTATGCATGGTTTATCTACTTTGTTTAGGTTAATACCCATGATAAAAATAAAAAACAGATTTCGTAAAAAATCTGTTTTAAAGAGAACATGTTTTAAAGAGGTATAACATAAAATAGCACCGCAAAAAAATGTGCAACTGAACCAGCTAATACAAAAATATGCCAAACTGCATGATGAAATGGAAAAGCCCTCCATACGTAGAACACAGCTCCAAAAGTATACAGTAACCCTCCAGCTATAAGCAATTGTACGCCTCCTGCAGGTAACGTAGCTGTTAAAGGACCCCAAGCAATAACTATTAACCAGCCCATCGCTATATACAAAATGGTTGAAATGTAAAGAAACCTTTTTACAAAGAATGCTTTAAAGACAACACCAGCAACGGCTACACCCCATACGATTCCTAGTAATGTCCATCCGAGCATCCCTTTCACAACTAACAACATAATTGGAGTATATGTACCAGCTATAAAAATATAAATGGCGGAATGATCAAAGATTTCAAAAAGATCCTTCACTTTTCCTTCTGGGAAACTATGTACCAAAGTCGAAGATGCATACAAAAGTAGCATGGACACACCATAAATGGTAGCTGATACAACATACCACGCAGAAGCTTGTTTTGCAGAATAAATAATTAGGAATACTAAAGCTGCTATACTTAATAAAACGCCAACCCCATGAGTGATAGCATTCACAATCTCTTCTTTTCGAGTATAAACATGCGTACTGGCCACGTATGTAGCCTCCCTTATTTGATTATAGGAACGATATTTCCTTTAGTATACCATACATGTTAGAAAGTAACCCCAAAGGCGTAGCATGAATATAAAGAAGCCTCCGTCATTTGACAGAGGCTTCTCTATTATTACTAATCAACCTTGAAGAAGTAATTGTTCTGGATCTTCAAGCATATCTTTAATTGCTACTAAGAATCTAACTGCTTCTGATCCGTCAACGATACGGTGATCGTATGATAATGCAAGGTACATCATTGGTCTATTTTCAATTTTGTCGCCAACCGCGATTGGACGAGTTTTAATAGTGTGCATTCCAAGAATACCAACTTGTGGAGCATTTAAAATTGGTGTTGATAATAAAGAACCAAATGTTCCACCATTTGTAATGGTGAATGTACCACCAGACAAATCTGAAAGGCTTAATTTATTATTACGTGCTTTAACAGCTAAATCAGCAATATCTTTTTCGATTTCTGCAAAGCTTTTACGATCGGCATCACGAACAACCGGTACAACAAGACCTTCATCTGTTGAGACGGCTACACCAATATCGTAGAAATTCTTTTTCAAAATATGGTCTTCTTTAATTTCTGCATTTAATAATGGAAATTGTTTTAATGCGCCAACAACAGCTTTTGTGAAGAATGACATAAAGCCAAGTTTTACATCATTTTGTTTAACAAATGCATCTTTATGACGTGTACGTAACTCCATCACTTTGCTTAAATCTACTTCATTAAAAGTTGTAAGCATTGCTGCTTCTGCTTGAACTTGAACTAAGCGTTTTGCAATCGTTTGACGACGGCGAGTCATCTTGATTACTTCAATACGATCGTCATTTACTTCAACTGGAGCTGCTTTCTTAGGTGTAGCAGCTTGAGCTGGAGCCGCTTGTACTGGTGCTTTACCTGCAGCTTCAACATCTTGAACACGTACACGTCCAAGAGGGTCAACTACTGGTACAGCAGTTAAATCAATACCTTTTTCACGTGCTAATTTTCTAGCAGCAGGTGAAGCAATGACATTTTGTCCTGATGGAGCTACCTCAGTCTTAGGTGCTTCTTGTACTGGTGCAGGAGCTGCTTTTGGTGGTTCAACTTCTGCTATAGCAGGTGCCGCTTCTGCTTGAGAAGCTGCTACGGCAGCAGAACCACTTTCGTCAACAACAGCAATGGCTTGACCAACTAAAACGGTATCACCTTCACCAGCTAATTGTTCTGTAAGTGTTCCAGCATAATCAGATACAATTTCAACATTTACTTTATCTGTTTCTAGTTCGAGTAAATAGTCCCCTTTTTCTACTCGATCTCCAGGTTGTTTTAACCATTGTGCAATGGAACCTTCTGTAATTGATTCTGCTAATTCAGGTACTAAAACTTCTGCCATCTTATTTATCCCCCTCTTGATTGCGCGTAATCGCTTGTGTCATAATACGGTTTTGTTCAAGTTTATGTGCGAGTGGATCTCCCTCAGAAGGACTTGATCTTCTCTTTCTTCCAACATAAGCTACGGAAAGTCCATTAGGTAGAAGTGCATTTAATCTTGGCTCAATATAACTCCATGCGCCCATGTTTTTAGGTTCTTCTTGCGCCCAAATAAATTCTTCAACATTTGAATATTTTTCTAATGCTTCTTGAATTCGTTTGAATGGCAATGGATAAAGCTGTTCGATACTTATAATCTGAATCCATTCATTATCTGTATCAGAAGAAACTTTATCACGTAACTCAACCGCTAATTTACCGGAAGCAAAAACAATACGCTTAACTGCTTTTGGTTTTTGTCCTAAAGATTTCGTTTCAATAAATGTTTGGAATCTCTCATTGTTAAACTCTTCTGGCTCAGATGCCATCACTTGATTCCGCAACATACTTTTTGGACTCATAATAACTAGTGGACGAATTTCATCTTTTTCCAACATTTTAGCTTGTCTTCTAAGAATATGGAAATATTGAGCTGCCGAACTTAAATTGGCAACTGTCCAGTTATTTTCAGCGGCTAATTGAAGGAAACGTTCTAGACGAGCACTTGAATGCTCTGGTCCTTGACCTTCCATTCCATGCGGTAACAACATGACTAGTCCTGATTTTTGACCCCATTTTGCTCGAGCAAATACATTATAGCCATACTCAAATCCAAGAACCGCAGTTTCAGTTAATGGGCTATTATGAACGGCAAATGAAGCATTAGCTGACTCAATTGTGTGTAATGGTGAATAGGTTTTACCATTTACACTATCATGTAACACAATGTTTCTTTGGGCAAATGTTCCACGTTCAGAATCTTGACCTGTAAGACGAATTGGTGTTCCGTCTTTTAAAATAGTAGCAAATGCTAATGTTTCAGCATGCGCCCAATCAATTTTACCATTTTCTCCAAATGAATCTAAACGACGTTCTAGAATCTTGCCTAATTTTTTATTAGGTGTAAATCCTTCTGGCCATTTAACGAGTTGTTCGTTAATTTCTTTAAGGTCTTCTACTTCAACACCAGTTAGAACTTTTGGGTACCCGTAAATAATATTTTCAGGTGGATCCATTTCGAAATGATCTTCTGGTTTATTACCAGAAACATGATTATATGCTTCTTTAAGTTTTGCAGTTACTTGTTCATTTAAAGCATTTACTTCTTCTTCAGTAGTAATTCCTGCTTCTAAAAGTTGTTTTGAATAAATTTCTTTTGTAGTTGGATGCTTTTGAACAATTGCATATGTTTGTGGTTGAGTCACTAGTGGCTCATCCATTTCATTATGTCCAAATCGACGATAACCAATTAAATCGATTAAGAAATCTTTTTTGTATTTTTGACGATATTGAACTGCAAGAAAGACAGCAGCTAAACAAGCTTCTGGATCATCGGCATTAACATGTACGATTGGAACTTCAAACCCTTTAGCCAAGTCACTTGAATATCTAGTTGAACGTGAGTCTTCACTTTCGGTTGTAAAACCAATTTTGTTATTTGCAATAATATGAATAGCACCACCAACTTGGTATCCTTTAAGCCTACTTAAGTTGAATGTTTCTGGAACGATTCCTTCACCAGGAAATGCTGCGTCTCCATGAATTAAAATAGCAAGAGATTTAGAAATATCTTGTTTTGGAAAACCTTTTTGTGAGCGATCTTCTTGAGCTGCACGTGAATATCCTTCGACAACAGGTCCAACCACTTCTAAGTGACTTGGATTGTTAGCAAGGGTAATTCTTACTTTTTTTGTATTTTCTCTAGTAATTTGTCGATTTAAACCTAAATGATATTTTACGTCACCTGTCCACCCAAAGGTTACACCAATCGATCCCTCTGAAGGAACTAAATCTTTGTTTGGTGAATGTTGGAATTCAGAGAAAATCATTTCATATGGTTTATCTAATACATGTGCTAGTACATTTAAACGACCACGGTGAGCCATGGCAATATTTACATTCGTAGTTCCATCTTGTACTGATTCAGCAATAATTTTATCTAAGATTGGAACTAACGTGTCTACTCCTTCAATAGAGAAACGTTTTTGACCTACAAATGTGCGGTGAAGGAATTTTTCAAAGCCTTCAACTTCCATTAAACGTTTTAATATTGCTGTTCTTTTCTCTTTTGTTAGATTTGTAAAGATTTCCCGTGATTCAACCATATTTCTTAGCCATTGTCTTTCTTCAACTTCACTTACGTGTTGAAATTCAAATGCTAAAGTAGTTGTATACAATTTTTTCAAATATTCAATAGCTTCATATCCGTCTTTTGCTGTTCCAGTTGATTCTGGACAAATATAGTCAGCTGGAATTTTTCTTAAATCTCCTTCTGTTAGCCCGTAAGTTTCTATTTGGATTAATTTTGTATCTAAAGGAGTATCTTTTAATGGATAAATATCCGCTGCAAGATGCCCATATGCACGAATATTTTCCGCTAATTTTACCGCCGACATGATTTTGTCCATTGGAAGAACTTCTGATGTCGACTTTATTGTAACATTTGTAAGTACGGCCCCACTTGTCGCGTCGAATGACGGAGGACCTGAAATTTCAAAAAAGCTTTTTAAATCTGGATCTACTTCTTCTGGATTTGTTTGATATAAATCATACTGTCCGATGACATACCCAAGGTTTGGACCAGAAAAAGCTTTCCATGGGTCGTATGCCTTAGCATCCTTGATGGTCATGTTTTAAACCCCCAAATTTCTCCATTTATTCCGTTTTATCCATCCCCAAATTTCTTTATAATTATGACTTTTTTAAAGTACAAAATCGCTTGCCATTCTAGTAAATTTTAAAGGATAAAACGTTTTCAGTAGTTATATTAACACGTTTTTTGTAAAAATTCCAAATGTTAAACTGAGGAAAAAAATCATATATATTATATAAATCTGCTTAATTCGTCATATTTCGCCTTAAACAATCCTTTTTACTTATTTATGCAACTTTTCTAGAATAAAAGTTTTTTATTTTTTTATTAAAAATTACTATTTTTCCTCTATTTATGTTGTATTTAATTAAACTCTAAAGCGGATAAACTAACATTTCCAAATTGAAAACTCCTATGCAATAAGATGGGAGTTTTTGTTATATCTCCTGCTCCCATGGCAATAATTAACGGAATGATTTCCTCAATATGAGGCACAGCATCATAAGCATAGGGTGCATTTTCCTGAAATTGAAAAAGACTCTCTAAGTCCCAATTCATTATTTTCTCTTCCATCCACTCAATAAAACGAAAGGCCCAGCCTTCGACAATATTCATATGATATTGAATATGTTCTAAATTATGAACAAGACCACCGCTTCCAATTATTAGTACATTATCTTTTTTTAATGAAATGAGTGATTTTCCAATTTCATATTGTCTTTTAAAAGATAAGTTTGGATTGATAGATAATGAAACGATAGGTATATCTGCATTTGGATACATTAAATGTAAAGGTACCCAGCTAACGTAATCTAATGCTCTCTTTTCTTCTAATTCAGCAAAAATACCGATTTTAGATAATAAAGTTAAGATTCGATCAGATAGATCAAAATCACCGATTGCTGGATATGTAATTGAATAAGCTTCTTGCGAAGAGCAAGAAAAATTATAACTGACTTCATGCTTCTTGATAGCTGATACTGCTTGTTCACTACTGCTCCAATGACTTGAAATCATAACAATCGCACTTGGTTTTTCGTGATTAGAAATATATTCCTTTAAAAATTCAGTATATCGATTCTCTTGTATAGTTAGCCATGGAGTCCCATGAGATACAAATAATGAAGGTTGCATACTAGCAAAATGTCCTTTCTGTAAGATCGTAAATTAATTTCCCCATCTTTTATCCCTTTTAATTAAAACGTTTCCATTTTACTCAAATTGTATCTTTTGTGTCGATTCGTGAATGATGATCTTCGTTATCCCCTAATAACAATTCTAATCTTTTTAAAACCTTAAAGAAATCATTTTTTGAACCATAGCTAAAAAATAAAGCAGCGGTATCATGCCGCTGCTTTATAAAGTGAAACTTCCATCAGTGGGGGTTTTCTTCATCCCCTACTGATGGTTAGTTGAGGCCCACACGATGTGGGTCACACAGACGTTGCAACAGGATGTTGCGTTCTTAGTCTGTGTTCATTGATTCGGACACAATACGT
>SMEO01000242.1_pt1 | contig 10475 bp, 7 predicted proteins | sample 2456251 | NCBI WGS metagenome assembly SMEO01 (sample SAMN10132594, study PRJNA489261) | soil metagenome | isolation source: day1 control-silt loam soil ammended | place: USA | reverse complement strand
CTGTAATCATGGAAGCAGGAAGCCCCTTCTTCAATCAATCCGTAAGGTTGATAAGGAGGGGTTATTCACAACTGTACCAGATCCCTAAAGGATTCTATAATGAATACGGAAGAGAATAAAGAATTATAAAGGTTCTTTTTGCATACAACCTTATGTTTGAAACAGTCTGTCACCTTCTACTATTTATAATGTAGGGGTGTATCTCTGGATTTTTCAAAGAGTTGATTGGGATTCCTGCAAAATAAAAATAACCGAAACGCTAGGTGATTAAATGATACATAAATTTTTGGGTGAGACAATCAGTTTTGAATTAATTTATAAGAAGCGTACAACTATAGGTATTTATATAGATCTTTATGGAAATGTTGAAGTGCAGGCTCCTAAAGGGACATCTGAAGAAAGCGTGCTTCAATTATTAGAGGGGAAATGGGATCTCATCCAACAGAGAACAAAAGAGATGAAGGATCGAACGGTTGGGCACATGGAGAAGGTCTATGATCATGGTGAAAGCTTTCTTTATTTAGGAAACACCTACCCAATTCTAATCTCGCAAGATACGGATATCAAGAAAGATCATGTTGTGCTTGAAGAAAATAAGTTACATGTTTACGTGAAACAACAAGAAGATGAAAGTATAAAACAAGCATTAAAACGTTTTTACTACCGGCAATGTAAAGCCTTAGTAGAGAAGCGTGTCCAGTTCTATCAAAGCAATTTTAGAGTAAAACCACGTTCTATTCGAATTTCTGATAGTAAGAGTACCTGGGGAACCTGTGATTCAATGAGACAGTTAACATTTAATTGGAAGCTAGCGATGGCACCCCTGAAGGTAATCGACTACGTAGTCGTTCATGAAATGTGCCATATGGTACATATGAATCACGATCGTTCCTTCTGGCGCCTTGTTGGTAAAATAATCCCTGATTATGAGCAACGGGAAAACTGGTTAGCTTTATCAAATTGGAAAATGGTTGTTTAACGGAAGAGATGAACGAATAGTACTGTCTGATTTGTCAAATAATGCTTTATGTTTACTATTAAAATGATTTGAATTAGCTTAATCTTTTGATGGATTAGGCTTTTAGAATTTTTGAGGGTTAGTCATGTGAAAGGTTAAGTGAATATTTTTGTTACTATATATAGTTATTTTGCTATTATAGATATAAAAAAAGCAATGGGGCAATTACATGATTAGTCAGGAAGAAATGGATTATATTAAACAATTTATTTTAAAAAGTGGTGAGAAGTTGGATTTTATAATGCCAACAGCTGATAGTTATTTTCTGGATATGAAAATAATTAAACATACCGAGAGAACATATAGAGAGGTGGGTTTATTAATTATAGCAATTAATGATGATAAGGAAGAGACAGAAACTGTTGCCGAAGAATTGTTAAAAGTTAAGCTAACGCCAAAGAAAAAACTTCAATTATATGACAATGATTCAAACACGATTAATTGGTTTGAACACGGATGGATTATTAAGGAAATTCGATTTGATAAGGATGGAAAGACTCCTATTTCTCAGCACTATCGAATGGGTTATAGAATGTATAAATACCTACAAGATCAGTTTCTAGAAAAGGCAGCGAATGTAGAACAGGAATTTTCTGATTGGAAAGTAGCTTCACAAACATTGCCTTCTAATAGGACGTTATTAATCTCTGAGCATCGGGAACGTGGAGTGAATCATTTGTTATCCATTATAAGTGAATTTTATTTACAAAATTCTTCCCAGTTGAAAGAACTACCTTATTTTCCTGTTAGATGGTCAATAGAAAAAAGACTTAAATTTCTTCATTTTATTTTAGCCTTCTTGCAATTATGTCTTGTAAAAAAAGAATTTGATTGGAAGGAAATTGGTGCAAGCTATTATAAAGAAATAGGCGGTTCGAAAGAATTTGATCCATATAAAGAGGATTTTATTGATCAACTAGAAGTATTGGCACAGTGCCCAGCAGCTTTGCTAGGCATGACAAGTCTTGGTAAAATTACACCACTCTATTTTTCGGGACAAGTGACCGGCAGTTTTTCCACTTATAATTATGGTCCAGTACATGCATTAACAGACTTATCTATTTCTGAAGAAACCTACTCGACAACTGCAAAGATATTATGGTTAGTTGAGAATAGAGCGATATTAACTCGAATGACTACTGAAAAGAATTTTCTTAGAGATACGCAATCTATTATTTTATGTGTAGATGGTCACGTGCGCTCGTCTCATCAACAAGCTATTATTCAATTATTACTAAATAGTCAAATACAGCAGGTAATTATATGGAGTGATTATGATCCTGATGGATTACAAATTGCAAAGGAACTGAATGTAATCGTCTCAAAGAAGTATCAAGGACCGATTAAATGGATTACGGCTGAACATCGTGTGATGGTTAACTGGAATGAATACGAAGATTATATGCATGCATTCTTAAAATATAAAAAGATGGAACAAGAATTAGTTTTAGGGGAGGTGCAAGAATGGAAAAAGTGGATCAATCATTAATCTCGATCTTTCAAGCAAGTGAAACGGCGCCTGAAGTTATGCAAGCGATGCATGATATTTCTTCGTTATCAGGAGTATTAAGTGATTTAAGTGCACAAAATGCCTTTCAATCACCTGTGGAGATTATTCGTTTTCTCAGAATCATTCAATTGATTAATGAAGAAGCACTTGGATTGGATGATCCGATTGAAAATTCTGATACGGTGTATTATCGCTATCGTAATCGTTATCAGGATCCTGAACCGCCAACTAAAAAAAGAGTCGATCAAGTGATTAATGTATTAGTGAAATACAATTGGGTTTCAAAACAATCTAGGCGGTTGAAAATGCGAGATTCTGGAAAAAGGATGATGGATGCGCTAATCCGTTTAGCTAATGATTCCTTGGCTTATTATATGCGTGATGATATTGGCAGAGCTCTTTTTCAAGCGAAAAGAGATGCAGAGTTAAGTGAAGCCTATGATGATCATGGTATCTCGGGAGGGAATAAGATTGCCAGTATGATCAGAAATGTCGAGAATGCCATTCAACTATTAAAAGAACGTGAATTGGAAATGCTAGCTGACCGTAGTGCGCTCCCACAGCTAGAATTAATCCACAACCTAATGGAAGAATTAGCGGTAAAATTAGAAGAGCGATTTCAATCGTTTCAAACTATAGAAGATAGTTTAATTCTCTCGGATTTAATGCAAAAGGGTACTTCAGTTCTAGCTGAAGGAACCAATTTAAGCCTTGGGATGATTAATAAATATTTAAAATTTACTCATATGCAAAAGACACCCTTATCCTCAACTATTCATCCAGAAAAAGTACGTCAATTTATCATTCAAATGTATCAACCACCTCTAGAATCAGATGTTCCAAATATCCACCAATTATTTAGTTTTATGGAACAAGGTAAATATGAAGATGAGGCAACGGATGCACTTTGGATGCCAATAAAGTTTGCATCACCACTATCACCTGCTGCCATTGCAGACGCTATCCATTATATTGAAACATATGAGCCAATTGTAGTTCCTATCGATGAACAGGAAGAAGAGGTTGTATATACCTCTGAAGCCATTTCGAAAGACGACATAGAGGATTTAATGGGAGAAACAAGTTGGATGTTGACTAAGTCCATGATTAAGACGGAAGCGATTGAGTCATTTTTTGAAGATTATGAAGAAGCACCATTGGAGCAAGTCGTCATTGAAGCTACTTCTTCACAGTGGAGCGATGCCATCAATGCCGTGACTGCCATCTCGGCTCTAGTAGCAAATAAAAAAATCACCATATCAAAACCAAATGATAAAGTAGATCTACCAAAATATGAACGAGAATGGGAGTGGATAAATCGTGAAGATGGATCCTACATTATTCGAAAACGGAATATCGGAAAAGGAGCAAAAGAAAAGGGAGGATCATGAAACGGACGAGGTGAGAACGAATCCTCTTAATGCGATGCAATCTTTAAAAGGTATTTTAACAGAAGAAGAGGAAATAACATTTATGAACATTCTTTTCTCTTCATCAGCTTCCATTAAGTCAGGTAACTTCGGCCTGCCAAGACGAGAAGTAGAGAAACAACTCCACATACAAGCAGATGATGAAAAGTTTTATTCTTATATGAATCGGGTGAATCAAGCGATTAGCCGTTATATGAAAGTCATATACGACGAACGGCGTGATCAAGTCATGGTGATGATGCGAGTACCGGCAAGAGCAGCCCGTAATACATTAACAAAAGAGAGTCTAGCCATTCTGTTATACATGTTTTATCAGCAAGAGGTATTACAGCATGAATTTACATTGTTTGATCAGCTTCTAGAAGCTTTTGGTCATGAAACGACGAAGGCGAATCAGCGAATCTTATTAAATCTCGATCCTCTTAAAAAAATTGGCGCCATTGAAGAATATGAAACCAATTCCCGAGAAAAAGCCTATCAGCTTACAACAATTGGTGTTCATATGTTTTCAGATTCTTTTTTAAGACGTACGGCAGAGTTTAGTCAGTCTAATCAATTAAATAAAGAAGAAGTGCTAAAATTCTTTAAACGCTACAATTTATATCATAAGGAGGAAACGGAATGATTCCATGGAGACTTAAATTTTCACAGATTCGCGATTATCCACCCACGTTAATCGATTTATCTGGTTCAAATGATCATGTTTTGATTACTGGACCAAATGGAGCGGGAAAATCGACGATTACTTTTTGTATGGGAGCTGTCTTATATTCATCAAAGGTTGATGTGGAAGGGTTAAAATCCCGAAATTTACTACCCAATCAAACATGGAAGGCTAGAATTTCGTTTCTTTTCAAAAATGAAGGGTGGATGAAGATTGATGCTCCCAATTTTATTGAATTTATCTTAACAATTGTTCAAGAACCAGGTCAGCCAATGAAGAAGGAATTCAGTGTTTCCACTGGTGATAAAATCGACGGGTGGGAAGAAACGATTCGGTATTCATCAGGTGATCGGATTCATAATTTTTCTGCTTATAAGAAAGATCTTCAATATAAATATAAGATAGATCCCGATCTTTATTATTTGATTTGGTATCAACAAGAAGTAAATCAGTTTGCAGTCATGAGCCCAGAGGAGCGCTTTCGTATTTTTAGTGAAATGCATAGCATTGACAAGGTGCAGCGCGATTGGGAAGAAAGTATGGAGAAAGTGAAGGAAGCGGAGGAGACTGTTCGCATTGCTGAGACGAATGTAAAGCTCATGAAATCAGATCTTTCCATGAAAAAATCGTCATTAGACCGCTTCTTAGATAATCAAAAGCGTCTGCATGAGGGCGGAAAACTTTATGTTCAATCCCTTTTAGAATTAGAGATTCATTATAAGAAAGAATTAGAGCGGCTAGAAGAAGTCCTGCTCCAACTAGAAACAGAAATGGAAGAGGCAAAAGATAACGTCGTATTAAAAAGAGGATTAATAGAGCATGAAAAGCAACAATTAGGAACGGATAAAGATGCAGCAGAACAATTAGCAGGTAAGTTGGAAGAAGAAAAGCAATTGCTTAAAGAAACGAACGAAAATATTAAACAGATGGAATCTGCCATTGAAGAACTCAATAGAGAATTAGAAGCAATTACTGAAAGACAAAATCAAATTAGGCGAACAGAGGAAGAGGTAAGAACGGAATTACAGCTCTTATCTGAGCAGGAAAAAATAACGAATAAACAATTTGGGGTAACTCAAACAACATTAACAAGCTTAAATGAGGCTTGGAAGGAAAAAGTGAACAAAATTGCTGGACTTGACCAGGAAGTAAAGCAAGATGAGAGACTAGAAATACAACACCGTGAGCGTTTAACACAGTATAAAAGCAGCCATGATGTGCAAGAGAAGATGAATCTACTCGAACAAAAAGTAACCGATCACAAGGGGAATTTATATGATTTATCTCGAAAGCAGGAACAGCTATCTGGAGAATTACATCTACTAAGGGAAGAGCGAGAGTTATCAGTACGGCAAGTGGAATCGATGAAATTTTTCCGCGCTAAAGGAATGAAAGCATACCCTCTTCGTGAATTAATCGAGTTGGATGAAAGAGCACAGCTGAAAGACGAGCAATTGTTTAATGCCATAAAATATACTATTTTTTTCAATGGAAAACAGGTGACACCACCAAATGATTTATATCATGTGCCATTAATGACCGTAATCCCTGATCGCGTTGTAACGGGATTACCATCTCTCCATTTACAGGTGAAGAAAGGGATCTATGAAGAGGATCAGCCTCATGCGATGAAAGCCCTTTGGTGGGTAGCACAGTTTTTTAAAGAAGGATCGGTTTCTATAAAAAACGGAATAGTAGTAGACCCAATGGGATTGCGCGGGACTCAAGAAAAAGATCGGTATATTTTGAGTGTAAAGGCCATAAAGGCTCGAAAGCAGGAAGTGGAGAAAGAATTAAACGAGCTTGATGCTAAGATTATTTTTTTAGAAAAAGAAATAGAGTCTAGTAATAAGAAAATTCAAGAGCTTAATAGTGTCATTCACCAAGTGAAAGAATCGGAAGCGTTTATGATTGCCGAACATGAACGGATTTTGAAAAAAAAGAAATTAGAAGCGGAAAACAACGCTAGAGAAGAAATAGACCAGGAAATCATTCGATTAAAAGAATCTGAAACAAAATTAGTCCGGCTTCAAATTAGTCAAGAAAGCTATAGAGCAGTTTTAGAAGATGAAGCAGCCGTATATGTAGAGCTTGGCAAAATGAAGGGGAAATATGAAGAACGGAATGATTTACAGAAACAGTGTAGTGCAATAAAGGATTTTGTAAAACATCAAAAAAGGAATATTGAAAGCCTTGAAGAAAGGTCTTATGAAATAGAGAAAAAGATTATCAACAGTGAGCGAGAAATTAATAAACTAACGAATAGTCTTGAAGATGCTGAACGGAACATTTCAGATATAGTTAGGCAAAAGAACAATCGAAATGAAGATAAAGGAACAATAGAAAATGAAATCGTTCAGGTTATGAAGGAATTGAATGATTTACAGTTCATCATTCCTACGATCTATGCAGAAACTACAGATCATATGTCAATCGATACTCTTTCAAAGGTGGCACAAACAAAACAAAATCGTGAAAAAGGGAAGGTAATGTTCGATAATGCCCGAATGGAGACGGGGATCGACCCTGCTGCACCTGAAAATTATGAAACGGTAAAACAAGAATTTGAACGTTTAGAGAATGAATATAAACGGACGATTATTTTGCTTGATCAGGATAAAGAAAGAACGGATAATCTAAAAGATAAATTAGAAACAACCATTAATATGCGCGTTCTTGAATTACAACGCCGGTTTAAAATATATATGGGTCAATTTCAATTTGAAGGGGATATTAGCTGGGATTCTTATGAGGACCGTCGAAAACGGACTCACTTCAGCTTGTATATTAAAGCACGTAAAGAAGGACATCGTGGGACAATGGAAGACGTAAGCACAAAAGCCCGTGGTGGTAAGGTAGGTAAGGGGGTTTCAGGTGGAGAGGAATCTTTAAGTTCTTTGTTATTTGCCCTTGCTCTTTTACAAAATCTACAGACTTCACCAGGTTTTATAGTTCTCGATGAATTTGATAGTGCATTGGATGAAAACCGAAAAGTAAAAGTATTTGATTTGTATGAGCAAGAATTGAAACGAAAATTAATTATTTTAACACCAAAATCACATGAAGAAACCTACTTAGACCGGTATTCAAAAGCATTTATTGTTCAACATGACCCAACAATTCCACAAAGTAAAGTGGTGGGTATTGTTAAAACAGTACAAGAATCATAAGGAATTGATAAAAGCAGTAAGGAACAGTGCCTATCACAGTTCGTTAGTTATGGAAAAGTTGCTTCAGGCGTTGCCTATGGATCTTTATTATTGATTCCTCTAGAATGTAGCTTATTTGGAATCCAGATATGATATTGCAATACAGGTAGTTGGGGTAGACTTTATCAAAGTTGTTTCACAAGACTCTTTTGAAACGGAACTTAACTCATCTACAGACGTACTTTTCACAGCGACAGCTGAATTTAAAGAGTGGTGTAACAAAGGGATAATGCTAGATATCCAAAAAGATCATGATTGAACTGCACCCCAATTGTACGAGTATACTAACAATTTGGGTGCAGTTTTAAGCTTCAAAGATGTATATCTCGGACGGCTCTAAAAAGGATGCAAGGGCTTATTTTGTAATATTTCTTCTACTTCTTTATAACCTGTTGGAAATGCATAATTATATCGTGCTGGCAGTGCAAAAACATATGAACTATTGCGGCCTAGTTCACTTGGTCCAACGGGTGCCGCTCCAATATGGAATTCTTCTTGCTGAAGTGAATTCCATTGGGATAGGGTAAATATCAGGATAGGAATATCCTGCCGTGGGTTTTGAATCGTCCATTTTGGATGTCTAATCGTAATCAGCGGACCGGTTTCAACAATCTTGCCGCTTTGTGGACCTTCAATACCCATACCCTCCCAAGTTTCAGTCAAAATCTTATACTCTTTCCAACTATAAGGTAAAAGAAAATTAAATCCATATTGGGTATTTTCATAAACAATCGAGTTGGATTCATCACTAGATTGTAGTGTAACTTTATTAATTAACCAACGTTCGTTGATTTTTTCTACCATAAGAGAGATAGGTTGTTTTCCAGCGATTCCGCCGTTTACCTTTTCCACGCTTGTTATTTCTATTACTTCACCTTTAACTTCAAATGCATTTTTCGCTGATTCTTCAATCGATAGAATCTCTATTCGATCCGGCCAAGGACTTGAAAGTTTACGACCGGGAGCCTTTTGAGGATTTTTCATCCATTCCCCAAGAAGCGTTGGGGTAACAAAATCAGCATAGTTTTCCTCTATACTTTTGTTCAATAAATCCTTTGGGGCTTGAAGGGAAACATTTTGGAGCTTACTACCAAAGTCTTTTATTAAGTGTGTAACGATCTCCTCATCAGATTCAATGGTATGTTGAGAATTCTCCTTCTTCTGTTTTTCTTCTTGAGGGGAGTTCTTGCTACTTGCACAACCAAACAGAGAGGCGATTACAAATAAAGTGAATGTAAATAATAGTGCTCTTTTCATGAAATCTCCACCAACCTTATCTTTTTTATGAATCGAAGGGTGAAATGGTTATTCTGCGAATAAATGATGGTATGCTAATTCTTGCGTTATATAGTTCTTCCACACAATCAAAAATATATATGGTTATAATTCTTCGCCAATCATTCGTTCTCCTTCTTATGCTAAACGGTCCCGTTGAATATGAACAAGCTACCTCCATTAGCTGCGAACGAAGCAACAAAAGATGCTGTGAAAAAAAGCCATGAAGCCGATCCTTATTAATTAGGAAGTGAACGTAAGCTGCTGTTAGAAGGGGATGTCCGATAGGTCCCTAAAAGTAAAGAAACTGAGGAAAAACGAGACGTTTTTCCTCAGTTTCTTTTTATCTTGTAATTTTTTAAACTCCACATGTACTTTATCGAGACCCCACAAAGGAAAATCTGCGGAACGGCCGATTGCTCTTGATGTGACCGAACACGGAAGCAAGGATGTTTAGAATTAACATTTCCATTGATATTATATTATAAAGAAATAATGAAAGTGGATAATGTAGATGTCCTAATATAAGGTGAAGTTGTACACAAAACTATTTGTATTTGAATTTTATTCCGGGAAAGGGCGCTTTCCTGTAACAAGGATCAGCGCTTACTTCCATTTAAGGGCCAGATTATTGAAGAATGGATTGTACCTAATATTATGAACAGTTTAATATTAATCACGGTGAACCGTATCATAAGTAAATGAGGTTTTTTACAAAAGGAATTAGGAGGTGATTACCTAAAGTAATTAAGTTCTATTAGACTATATGTATGGATGAAAGAGATTATAAAGTTGGAAAAATAAAGCCCCAGTATTTATTAAACGGTGAGAAGTTTAGTGTATGCCCCCGGATTATTAACGTATTAATGCAGTGGGGGTCAAGCACTGATATTGAACGAAACCGAAGAAGAAAAAAAACGCCAAAAAGTGGCGTTTAAGTTAAGCATTAAAGACGGTTGTTGCTATTCTTACCTTTTTGCTGATCCTTGTTTTGATTATCACCGGTAACTGCGTCAACTACATTATTAACTACATTACTAATAGTATTACCGATTTGTTCTAAGATCCCATTATCTTGATTGTCATTGTTAGCTTGAGGATTATTTTGGTTTTCCATTCTAATGCTATTACCGATTTGTTCTAAGGTCCCATTATCTTGATTGTCATTTTTATAGTTATTGTTACCTTGACGATTACTTTGATTTTCCATTCTAACGATATTACCGATTTGTTCTAAGATTTCATTATCTTGATCGTCAATATTATAGTTATTGTTACCTTGAGGATTATTTTGGTTTTCCATTCCAATGCTATTACCGATTTGTTATAAGGTCCCATTATCTTGATTGTCAATATTATAGTTATTGTT
>SMEO01000240.1_pt1 | contig 10560 bp, 10 predicted proteins | sample 2456251 | NCBI WGS metagenome assembly SMEO01 (sample SAMN10132594, study PRJNA489261) | soil metagenome | isolation source: day1 control-silt loam soil ammended | place: USA | reverse complement strand
ACGCCGCAACGTGCGGCAACACTATCTGACCCACATCTTGTGGGCCTCCGAGATCATTGGAAGGCCCGAATTGAAAGCTTCTTTCCAGCTTTCGACTGAGGGACTGATCTAAGGAAGATAGCCTAAGGGCGCGACAACGCGAGCGCAACGGCTATCGGGTACACATCCTGTGCACCCTCGAGGGGCTGGCGCGTGAAGCTGGATATCGCTATTAATGCTAAAGTGGCTCGTTTTAGGGAAGCCAGTTGCATCGTATATCACCAACATTGTGATTCCTATTTTTTCTATTATAAAAAAACGAGCTCAGAACTTATTCTGAAACTCGTTTTTTTGTTGACATAAGTAGAAGGAATTAACTGAAACATGTGTTGTTATGCTTACCTTAGAATCTAAACTTCTAAAATCTAATTAAACAAATCCTATAAAAACGATCGGCCTCGCCATAAAAGATCATCTAATTTTGAAATTGCGATTGGTTGGACTCCGTCGTTGGCAGTTTTAATAACCACTTCTGCAGATTCTTCAACCACTTCAAGTACTTCCCCTTCAATCTTTCTTCCATCGTTCACAATAAACACTAGAGGTTTATAGGCTTTTTGTTGGAAAGGATTAGATAAGAATATCAGTCTATCCTTTCTTTTCCGTAATTCACCATCTTCCATGATCTTTACTACTTCTGGTAACTCTTGCGTAGATTCAGCTTCAATGGTTTCTTCAACATCCACTATTACTTCAACAACAGGTTGGATTGTCTCTTCAACTTCTTCAATCTCTTTAAAAAAAGGTGGTGGTGTTTTGACAAAAAGGAGTGGGCGATTTCCCACGATAACACTTCCTTTTTTTATTTTTATAGTATGCCCAAATGACAAATTTGGTTCACATTAGGTGATTGATGAATGCTGACGCAATGCCAAGATAGATTAATATACTTGTAATATCGTTTAAGGTAGTGATAAATGGTCCTGAAGCTACAGCAGGGTCTATATTTAATCGACTCATTAAAATGGGAATAAAGGATCCAGCCAATGTAGCAACTACGATTGAACAACAAATCGCTACACCTACTAATAATCCAATTAAGAAGGTATGTTGCCAAAAGAAAACAATCCCAAGCGCAATGATTCCACAAACAAGACCCATAATAATTCCTGTAATCAGTTCGCGCAGCAATAACTTTAGCTTATTTGTTCCTTCAACATCCCCTGTTGCAATTCCTCGAACAGATACAGCAAGTGCCTGTGTACCGCTATTTCCTGATGTACCACCTATTAACGGTATAAACGCAGCAAGTAAAGTAACTTTTGCAAGCGTCATTGCAAACAAATCAACTAAATTAGCAGTGATCATACCTAAGAATAATAGTACAACCAACCAAGGTAATCGTTTTTTAGCCGCAGCAAACGGACTTGTATTGAATGTATCCATATCTGAGACACCGGCTAATTTAGAATAGTCTTCTGAAGCTTCTTCGTCGATAACGTCGATAATATCGTCGACTGTAATAATACCGAGCAATACATTTTTTGAATTAATAACAGGTAATGCCAAGAAATTATAGTCTTTCATTATTTGAGCGACATCTTCTTGGTCATCTGTCACATTTACACTCACAACGCGATCATTCATAATATCGTGAATGAGTGTATCTTCTTCAGCAATAATTAAATCACGTAAAGAGATAACTCCTACTAAGAGATTTTTTTCGTCTACTACGAAAATATAGTAAATTGTTTCAGCTTCTGGAGCAGCATTTCGCAAAATGGTCATAGCTGAACGTACAGTTGAATTTTCTGGAATGGCAACATATTCAGTTGTCATAATCGAACCAGCTGTGTACTCTTCATAATTCAATAAATCTCGAATTTCCTTTGCTGATTCATTATCCATTATTCTAAGAAAATGACTGATTTGATCTTTATCCAACTCATTTAATACATCCACTGCATCATCCGTATACATTTCAGCAATCATTTGTGCCGCATATGCCGGAGACATCTCTTCAAGAAAGCCTTTATATTCTTGATTGTCAAGTTCGAGAGCTTCGAAAATTTCCGCCATCTCTGCCGGGGACAAATACTGATAAATGATCTGTCGTATATCAGGTTCCACCTTCTCATAAAACTGTGCCTGATCGTATGGATGGAGTGACAAATATTCTTCTCTGAAAGCATTTGTTTCGCCATTAAGTAATAACGATTGTAAATGTTCTGCATCAAATTGCACTTCATCTTTTTCATTTCTTTCGTCTATCATGCATGTCCCCTCCTCTCGACTGTTTTACAATACATAACCCCTATTATAATAGTTCGAACATTACATAAGGGCAATTAAATTTTAATAAATTAATTTGGAACAAAATAAATAGTAACATGTAAAGTTAAATATGCTCAATGTCTTCTTTAATTTTTTAGCATTTTCTTATTAATCCGAAAAGGCCAAAAAAAGATGCTCTCATAAAAGAGACATCTTTTTTACAATTCTTCTGGAATTATATTCTTCATATCTTCTGGAAGTTTGCTTATGAATAACATTTCTTCACGCGTTAGTGGATGTTTAAGTTCTAACGAAACACAATGTAAGGCTTGTCTATCTATGAGTTCTCTTGTTCCACCATATAAATCGTCACCAAGCAATGGATGACCAATTGAAGCCATATGCACACGAATTTGATGAGTTCTTCCTGTATGTAAGTTAAGTCTTACATGACTGATTTTCTCACCTTGTATACTAAACCGTTTCATCACTTGCACATCTGTATGAGCAAATTGACCATCTGGGCGGACTTCCCTTTCAATAATACTACCGTCCTTACGTCCAATTGGTGCAATGATTTGTTGGAAGTCCTTTTGCACATGACCATGAACGAATGCTTCATATGTTCGGTGGATAGTATGGTCTTTTTGCGCTATGCACATAAGATGATGAATATGGCTATGTTTGGCAATACACATTAAACCTGATGTGTTGCGATCTAATCGGGTCACGACATGTACAGTTGAAACAATTTGTTGTGCTTTTAAATGTGCTGCAATTATATTGGCAATACTCCCTTTAGGATGGTCATGCGATGGAATAGTACTTTGATAGGGTGGCTTTTCCACGATTAGTAATTCATCATCCTCATGCACGATAGATAAATCACCTATTTCAGGAACTAAACCATCGCTAATTTCTTCGATAGGAAATATAACTGTGACCTCATCACCGCTTGTTAATGGATGCCTTACATTACGCTCTATTCCATTAACAAGTAATGTCCCACCGTCAAATTTTATCGCTGTCAATGCACGTTTTGAAATTTCGAAGTCATGTAATGCTTCTCGCAATAATTGACCATCTTTTTGTGCCTTAAAGGAGAGGCGATATCTGAGATCCTTCATTAATCTTTTAAATCACTATCGATAAATGAATCATGCACTCGTTGCCAGAATGGGAAGGCTTTAAATCGAGCAAAGCGCACTTTCTCTTTTGCAACACGATATTGAATTGACTTCACATTTTTATGCAACAGTTGCACATGATCGACCGTCACCATAAAATCTTCTGCCTTAACAGGTTTTAAAATACAGGCATGATGGGAAGGTAGTACAAGCGAAGAGCCAACTGTACGGAATACACGATTATTAATGGATGCCATTTCTGTTAATTGCAGCGCCTGTAATGATGGGTGTAAAATTGCGCCTCCAAGTGCTTTGTTATAAGCCGTGCTTCCTGATGGTGTTGATATGCAAAGACCATCACCCCGAAACCGTTCAAAAGGACGTCCATTTAATTCAACATCCATGACAAGCGTAACTTCTGGGGATTTAACGGTCGATTCATTTAACGCTAAATACGTATAGCTATCATCGCTATTTTGATAATTGATGGTAACTTCCAAAAGTGGATACTCAATTACTTTAAACTCCCCTTTAGCAATTGAAATCACTAGTTTTTCAATTTCGCTTGGTTTCCAATCTGCATAAAAGCCTAGATGCCCCGTATGAATACCAACAAACGCAACTTCTGAAAGCATATGAGTGTAACGATGAAACGCATAAAGAAGCGTTCCATCACCGCCAATCGATAAGACGATATCCGGTTTTTCTTCATCAACTTCAAGTCCAAAATCAGTTAAATAGGCAATTGCACGTTCCATGAGTTCGTTTGACTGTGGGTCATTACGTGATTGGATGGCAAATTTCTTCATTAGTCCTCGTAAGCTCCTTTCGTTTGATCTTGACGAACTTTAGGCTTAGACGCCTCTTTATATTCTGTAAAGTATGCTTGCGCTTCTAGAACTTCTTCACGAATCTCTGACATCTCTTCATCAAGTTTAAACGCTGCTGCAGCCGCATTTTGCAGACGGTGTTTTATTTCATCTGGGAAGATTCCTTTATATTTATAGTTTAGTGAATGCTCAATTGATGCCCAAAAGTTCATCGCAAGTGTCCTGATTTGAATTTCAGCCAATATCGTTTTTTCGCCTTGAATGGTACCGACTGGATATTCGATAATTATATGGTACGAACGATATCCACTTTTCTTTACATTAGTAATATAGTCTTTTTCTTCAATGATATGTAAATCATTTCTCTGACGTAATAATTCAATTACAGTTGGAATGTCATCTACAAATTGACACATGATCCGAACCCCTGCAATATCTTGCAGTTCATGTGCAAGCGTATCTGACGGTTCAAAAATTAATCCTTTTTCTAACGTCTTATCATAAATACTCGCAAGTGGTTTTACCCTTCCAGTGACAAATTCAATAGGTGATGTCGTATTTGACTTTTCAAATTGTGTACGAATCCCTTTTAACTTTATTTTTAGTTCGTCTACTGCTTGCTTATAGGGCTGTAAAAAGCGTTCCCACTGTCCCATGATAAGTCCCCCTAACACATTTCGGCATTACTCAAATAATTGTGCAAAAGCTTCTTCAACCGCAGTTGTAAAATCTTCTCCATAATTATAGTTACCTTCAATATTATATAATAGCGATTGTAATTCATCCAAAAAACCAACCAATTCAATTCGCTCAGTTCCCCATTTTAACACAGGATTTACTTTTGAATGTAACGTTTCAACTAATAGTGGCCAAACAATTTGAGGGAATTTCAAATAACTATATCCATCCTTCTCGTCCATTAAGTATATAAATGACATTTCATCTGAATCCGTAATCATGCGACCTGCTGGATGAATTGCTAAATCACTTTCTGGATCTTGCAACTCAAAAAAAACTTGAGAATTTTCTAATACACCTTTTTCGATTAAATAAGTTTTACGCAAAGCCATCTTCCTTTCTGTGAATATGCACTCTATTTTATCATAGGCTACTTCATTTCTAACAGATAAAATAGTTTTTCAGTGCTCAAATTAACGAGATAACCGAGACTCATTTTTTAAACTAAGTTAGGAAAGCGGCAACTAGAAAAATACTTATAAAATCTATTTACTTATCCAAATTGCATTTTGTTATAAAATTCCTCTATAATTCATAAATAGGAAGGGTGTGTAGATATTGACCCAAGAATTAGAAATTGAATTTAAAAATATGTTAACCAAAGAGGAATTTAATAAGTTATGTAATTCCTTCAATTTAACAAAAGAAAAGTTTCATGAACAAACAAATCATTATTTTGATACGCCTGATTTCGCATTAAAAAATGCAGGTTGTGGTTTACGAATTCGCGAAGTACAAAATCGCTTTGAATGCACATTAAAAGAACCGGCGGAAGGCATTGGTTTAACCGAAACAACGGACTTACTTCAAAAAGAAACAGTTCAGTCTATTTTAGCCCGCAACTCCCTACTTCATGCAGAAGAAGTTGAAATTCGTTTACAAGCATTGAACGTTCATACAGAAAATTTACAAATTTTAGGTACACTCTTGACCAAAAGAGCCGAAATAGAATATAAAGGCGGTCTTTTAGTATTTGATCATTCTATTTACGCAGACATCGATGATTATGAATTAGAATATGAGGTACAAGATGAAGCAAATGGTAAAAGAATCTTCGAACAGTTTCTTGCACAATTTTCCATTCCTTCAAGGCCAGCTGATAAAAAAGTCGCTCGTTTTATGAGCGCTATCAATAAGAAACGAGGGTAATAGATGTACACGCAATTATTATCACAGCTACCAACTATACAAAACATTGGATCTGAAAGCGCTAGTATGACAAACAGTTCGACACCAACTTCAAACTTGTTTGCTCAAATGTTGTCACAGTTAACTGATAAATCAACTAGTACTACTCAAGCTTCACAAGTGCTCGGGCTTACTCAATCACTTTCAAATCCTAGTAATAATCTCTCTTTAGCACAGCTACTGCCTTCTAACAATTCACTTAGTAGCTTATTAGGAGCTAGTCCTTTAATGGATGAAAGCCAATTGCTTGGTAGCCTTGAAGAAAATTCAACAAGTGAAAATACACTCTTCAACCCGATGAACGCTAACTCATACTATTACACTGGTCAATCACCTGTATTTACACCTGCATCTCTTTATAACAACTCAAACTTTTCACTAGGCAAATTAACAACTGAAAAAGCAGGTTCAACAATTGTATCAAACAATTCAAATTATGATTCGATTATCAAAAAAGCAGCTCAAACGTATGGATTACCTGAAAAACTAATTCAATCCGTAATCAAACAAGAGTCCAACTTTAATGCAGGTGCAACTAGTTCTGCAGGAGCAGGTGGATTAATGCAATTGATGCCAGGTACTGCAAGCTATTTAGGCGTTTCTAATGTGTATGATGCAGAACAAAACATCATGGGTGGGACCAAATATTTAAAACAAATGTATGATAAATTTAACGGAAGTTTTCCCCTCATGTTAGCTGCATATAATGCGGGACCTGGTGCAGTTATAAAACATGGCGGGATTCCACCATATAAAGAGACTATGAATTACGTTACAAATATTATGAATACATACAAAGCATGATTTGACAAAATACCAACAATTTCGCTACTATTCATTCATCCTCTATTTTTTTAAGATGAGCTTATTTCTGCGACGATTGTTGGTTTTTTTTATCACAAAATATGATAATCGAAGTAGAGAGCGAACCATTTGTTTGAGAAAATGCGAGGAGGTTGATAAAATAGAATTACAGCTAAAGCAAAGGAGAGTCATCTATGATGCAGAAACCTATAATTCCTTATGAGGAAATTGGTAAAGAAAAACTTTATAAAATGATTGATATTTTCTATTCCAAAGTTGCCAAAAATCCGAAGCTAAAGCCAATATTTCCTGATGATTTATCCGAGACAGCTCGCAAACAAAAACAATTCCAGACCCAATATTTAGGTGGTCCAAACCTATATACAGAAGAACATGGTCATCCGATGCTAAAAGCAAGACATATGCCATTTAAAATTACTCCTGAACGTGCACAGGCTTGGTTAGAATGCATGTCTGAAGCAATGGATGAAGTAGGCCTTGAAGGAAAACTTCGAGAAGTATATTATCAACGTCTAGTCCTTACAGCACACCATATGATTAACTCACCGGATGATGACGAGGAGGTTTTAGAGTGAACAAGATTCAGTATTTAACCGAAAAACCTACTGTATCAACTTCCACTTCCCTTAGTAAACCGATTGAACTGTATGTATTTATGGATTTGCTTTCACCAGGTTGTTGGGAACTACAATCGTTAATCCGTAAATTACAAATAAATTATGGACATTATTTTTCTTTACGCATTGTCTTAAGTACAGAGCTGAATTCATTAAATACAGCATGCCAACGTATTAATAGCTGTGAATCACACGAGGAACTTGTTGATGTATCTCATCCAGTTCTTCCTTCAATCGCTGTAAAAGCGGCAGAACTGCAAGGAAAAAAAGCAGGTTACCGCTTTTTAATGAAGTTACAGGAATATGCTTTGACAAATATTAAAAACGTATCCCTTTGCAGTACATTACAAGAGATTGCTTGTGAAATAGGTTTAGATATTGAAGAATTCCAATCTGATTTTCTATCAATGGAAGCAACACGTTCATTCCAAAGCGATCTATGTATTACACGCGAAATGGAAGTAGACGAGATACCAAGCTTTGTATTCTTCAACGAAAACATAGAAGATGAGGGTTTAAAAGTTTCTGGTTCCTATCCTTTTGATGTGTATGAAAAGATATTAGAAGAACTACTAGATCAACAACTAGTTTGTCAGCAACCGCCGTCAGTAGAAGATTTATTTCACCGTTATCATACTTTAACAACAAAAGAAGTTGCAGCTATTTATCATATTTCACAAAATACTGCTGAACGGGAGTTAAAGAAAAAAATGCTACAACAAAAACTTGATCGAGTAACATGTGAAGAACTATCGCTCTGGCGTTTAAAATAAATAGTAATAGATAATAGATTCCTTTCCAATCATGGTAGATTACTATGATTGGTTTTTTTGTTTATAGATTTGCAAGATACTATAATGTGGGCAATTTACTAAAAATTGATTACAACAAAGCTTGGAATGTGTGTATTAACGTCAAAGCTTTATGAATACTATTGGTGAGTCTTGAGAGATTTGAGAGATTTTTTGCGATTCCTCCACTATAGACAATTATGATTGAAAGAAAGCAATGTTTGCACGACTCAACTACCATCAGTGGGGTGCTTTTTAGAAAGCAAACGATTGATAAAGTGAAACTTCAATCAGTGGGGGTTTTCTCCCACTGATTGTTAGTTGAACCAATCGGGCTTTTACGGGCAGTTATCTCCCACCTATGCTTCTTTGAATTTTCTAAAGCCTTGCAGTTGAGTCTTACTGCCCGTTAATGCGGGGTAAATAATTGTTTCACTTTATTTAATTTACATACCCTTATTTTTGAATAAAAAACAAAAGAAGCATCTCTACGAGAGATGCTTCTTTTCACAAAGGGGATGGGAGAAATGTTCACGTTCAAACAAAGGGGTGTATGTTTGTTTGTGATTTATTTCACATCTGTAACTTTAGCATGAAAAATCTTTTATATCAACGATTCAAACTTATATTCACAAAGTTGTCATATAGTAAGCGTTTCCAATGCATTTAGTGTATTTTACTGTATATTCTTGCACGAAATTGTCGATAATGCTAATTTCGGTTAGCTCATTTTCACCTACTTGCATGTGTCGCCGAATGTAGCGAAAATCAACATCCATCAAAAAAAATTTGCTTTTCTCTTCAAATAGAAAAGCAAATTTTTATCAATTGAATACTTTATTTTTGATTAATATAGAATGATTGGATAGCCATTTAGAATTATTCAGCTAGTAGTTTTTCTAGTTCATTTAAATTACGTTCGAAGACTTTGCATGCTTCTTCAATTGGTGCTGCTGATTCCATGTCTACGCCAGCTGCTCTTAATACATTGATTGGGTAATCTGAGCAACCTGCTTTTAGGAACTTGTTAATGTAACGTTCTACTGCTGCATCGCCTTCAGATAGGATTTGTGAGCTTAGAGCGATTGCTGCACTCTTACCTGTTGCATATTGATATACATAGTAGTTGTAGTAGAAATGAGGGATACGTGCCCATTCAAGGCCGATTTCTTCATCAACGACCATATCTTCACCAAAGTATTGTTTATTTAAATTAAAGTACTCTTCTGACATACGTTCCGCAGTAAGAGCTTCCCCTTTTTGATCTAGTTCATGAATAATATGTTCAAATTCAGCAAACATCGTTTGACGAATAATTGTACCACGGAAGCCTTCTAACCAATGATTTAGAATGTAAATACGTGTTTTTGGATCGTCGATTGTTTTCAATAGATAATTATTTAGTAATTCTTCATTACAAGTTGAAGCAACTTCTGCTACGAAAATTGAGTAATCCCCATAAACGAATGGTTGATTGTTACGTGTGAAGTAACTGTGCACACTGTGTCCAAATTCATGTACAAGTGTGAATAGATTATCTAGATTGTTCTGCCAGTTTAATAAGATATATGGATTTGTACCATATGCACCTGATGAATATGCTCCACTGCGTTTTCCTTTACTTTCAACCACGTCTACCCAGCGATTTTTTAATGCTTGATCAATAATGCCTACATATTCGTCACCCATCACAGCTAATGCCTTCAACATATGATCTTTCGCTTGATCATAAGTCATTTCGATTTTAGATTCAGGAACTAATGGCGTGTAGATATCCCACATATGCAATTCATCGACACCAAGAACCTTTTTGCGCAATGAAATATAGCGATGCATAAGTGGTAAGTATTTGTGTATCGTTTCAATCAATTGATCGTACACTTTTTCAGGGATACTATTTGCAGACATCGCTGCTTGTCTTGCAGAGTCATATTTGCGAATACGAGCACTTACATTGTGTGCTTTTACGTTACCTGTTAATGTAGTAGCAAATGTGTTTTTAAAGTTGCCATATGTGCCATACATTGCATGGAAAGCCGCTTCACGTACTGAACGATCTTTACTTTCTAAAAAGTGAACATAATTACCATGTGTTAATTGAACTTGTTCACCATCTTCATCCTGAATTGTTGGAAATTCTAAGTCCGCATTGTTTAACATGCCAAATGTATTGGAAGATGCACTTGTCACT
>SMEO01000238.1_pt1 | contig 10599 bp, 9 predicted proteins | sample 2456251 | NCBI WGS metagenome assembly SMEO01 (sample SAMN10132594, study PRJNA489261) | soil metagenome | isolation source: day1 control-silt loam soil ammended | place: USA | reverse complement strand
TATCTTAAAGTTTAGCCCGAAGATCTTCCACCAATTGTAAAACAGAGGCCAATCCCTGAGAGTTCTGAATCTGTTCTATTGGAATACCACTCATCAATTTATTGGGTGATTTCATAAAATGCTGCATCCAGGCTGTATCCCCACCTGTAAGAGCATCTAATGATGTGGTAATACGGATTAAAGTGAGGGCGAGCTCTCCCTGTTTTGAAGTGGGATCTAATCCAAGAGCTCCTAAAGTTGTCACTGAATCAATCTTGAGGATCAAAGCGAGTTGATCCTGTTTAAGTCCAAGTCGCTCAGCAGCGGATAAAGCAGCTTTTGCTAATATCATTTTCCGTTTTGTAGTTTTTTCCGATGTTGTATGCATGATCGATCCCAGTTGCAAGTGCTGCTGAGTCATAGAGTTTATACTATCTGATAATCGTTGCTCAGAACTCGAATTTTTACTACAGGTATACTAAATTTTATTGTAGATAAGGGAACAAACAGTCAAATTACTTAACTACTTGTAGTTATCTCTAATTCTTCGACTTTAAGTTCAATAGATCGTGGTCTGCCGATACAGGCTAGATGTAGACAAAACTTAAATGCTGCAAGAGCATGGCCATCTTTTACCGAATAGAGTTGCAGACGAGGAAACTCCTCTAGAGTCGATGGATGTTTATCTGTTAATGCTTTTGCTAATTTGAAAAGTTGAGGCTGTTGTTTAGCATCTAACTTTGTTTGCAAATCTTGTCCAAGTAAGTGCCAAAATTTGGCAGGAAATAAAGCCTTAACTTGGGAGTAAAAATGTTCGAGTTGATCGATATCCTTCCAGCGATAATGGATACCTGTGTGTGATGCGGTCACTCGATTCAAAAATATATTCAGGACGCATGCAATTTGTATTGGATTTTTACGAGCTATTTTCTGTAGATGTTCAAAAAAATAAGTCACCGCATGAAGCTCTTCAGCGGTATCAAGCATCGCTGGCTTTAACTGGGTTGAGCTCTCAATACTAAATAAACGCGGATTCCCTTTTTTTGATTTAATATTTACTAAATTTAGGGCATTTTCATACCAATAATTGACGAGTTCTTCTGTCAAGCACATACGTTGAGCTGTACTTTTAGGATCGTGAGTAATCTCCAATATATTGAGCGTTTCATAGAAGCGTTGAAGTGAAATTTTAGAATCTTCTGTTCCAACAAAGAAAGCAAAAAAATCATGGGATTGATCTATTTGTAATGACAGTTCATCTAAAATATCAGTAGCATTACTTTGAAGCCATTTTGTTTGATCGTTCAATAATATAGTTGCTAGAACGGCCTGGTTTTTTTCAAAATTAAAGTCTTTTTCATCATTTGTTATTTGCAAATTTTTAAACGTTGCATTGTGGCCCATAATTTTTTTAGCCAATTCATTAGGCATATCTGGATGATGTTTTAGTAGTTTTTGACCAGCTATGAGATAACTTAAATGAATATAGCTTTTGAATGTTTCAACTGGCTCTATATGTCCTAAGAGATGTGCAATAACAAACCAATGGTTTTGTCCATGTTGATTTTGAAGTAGCTCAGCTCGAATTTTTTGATATTCGTTTTCGCTATAGTCAGTTAGCTTTTGCACAAGTGGTGCATATTCACAGTTCAGTAAAAGCGATAAATGATTCGCTGCAGTGTGACGAAAAGAGTGAAAGGAGTAATGATGCCCTTTAAAGACCTGATTTAATATCAGTTTTAGGGGTACTGTGACAGTGTGTTTATTCAGTTTTTTATTTTCATTCAAGTTGCTGAATAAATATAAACTTTTCTTATTTTCTAAGCGTTTTTCAACAACAAAATCGCTAAAGAATTGGTACTCATCATCTTTTAGCAAAGCGTATGCAGGCACAATCCGTTCCGCACTATCCGTTTTGAGCAGATGTTGATTCCCTTGTTTTTTTGAACCATAAGGTTGAACCCAGATAGAAAATTGATTTAAACCCTCGATATCTTTTACACGTAACCCGAGTATTTCGTTAATACGCATACCAGTACGGTAAGCCAAAATATAAATGATTTTTAATAATTTATAGTGATGGTCTGAGATGGATTGGTCATGTAAGAGCTGATTTAACTTCTTTAATATGACCTGGAAGGCTGTATGACCAATGATGCGTGCACGAGGTCTACTTTGCGATGCAATAAATTCAAGTTCGAAATCTTCTGCTTGAAAAACAATTTGTTGAAAGGTGTGAAAGCGTTTCAACATGCGGATTGTTTGGTCTTTAGATTTTTTAAACTCAGGTCGATCTGCTTCATCAGCAAGTCGTGTATTGCTAATGATTTGTTGATAGATTTTGTTCAGCAGATCATTAATGTCATCGTTGGCATCGAAGTATTGTAAGGCATGAGTTAAAAACGGTTCTGCGATCCGGGTGTAATATGTATAGATTGAACTATCTGCGAGTTTTTGATTGTCTCGAAATGCCTTCGTGTACTGAGTTGTATCAAAATCAAAGGTGGCTGATAATTTTTTTATTTGCTCTGAACTTGGTCGATAGAGACTGATGAGCCACAAAATAATACGTTTAGAAAACTCATTAAACTGCTCTTGGTGACGCAGGCAAAAATCAATAATGAGTTCAGCAATAGGTTGGTCCGTTGATGATGTGCGAATTATTTTCAGCAAGTTTTTATGAATAAATATCACATTCTCTACCGCTTCAGAGGTATTTAGATCAGGTAAGGGCTTGGTTGCAGAAGAGACATTTCGTTCGATTTCATCACTTAATTGAGTTTTAAATTTTGGGAATGCAAAGTTTTCAAACTCATGTTCTGATAAACCACACGTGAGTGTGTTTTCTAACAAACATTGTGAGAGGGCAGGATCAACATCTGCATTCTGCAGTTGTAGCCAATTAAAATTGGCGTAGTCACGTAAAAACTTAAAAGTCTTGTTGCTGTGTGGATGTTTTATTTTTTGAAAGATGAGACGAAGATATGCATCCACGTCTAGATTGATGACACGTATTTGTCTTGTATTGAAATGTATGAGCCAAAGGCGTGTTAGTTGATCTGGAACAAAATTACGCGATTTTCGAATTGTTTTTTCATCGACAAATAGATCGCCATAGCTTGGAGAAAGTGGCTCTAAAAAGATGATATTTAAATCGCAAATTTTTTGGATTTTTACGGGATTCTTTAAATGTTCAAGTAATGCATTTAATGTTGCTGTTTGACTTAGTCCACCATATAGCATTGAGCAAAGCAGAATATTCGCAATAATTTCATCATCAGAAAAAGCGGAACTATCTTGAGCAAGAATCCAGTAATCCCACAGTTTTTCGAGGATGATGTCAATTTCATGACCGGCTTGGATCCAATCTAGGGTGAAAATTGGTTCATCGCGTTTCATCTCAAAGGTAAGATAAGGTAGTGGGAGGTCTAGGTTATTACTTTTATTGAGGTCTTTGATATATGTTCGGAAGAATTCATGAGCATATTTTTTCCAGGCAAGATTCGGTGCTTTATGTTTAATAAACTCATAAATTGCAGGATAAGCTTGAATTAAGTCTTCATTTGAGAATTTTTGTTCATCAAAGTATTGTCGGAGCTCTTGTTCTGCATTAGCTCGTATGTCCTTTTTAGGCTCATCTCGTTTGAATTGACGTCTGTCTTCAGCATAGCGTTTTTCTGAGATTTTTTTATTGCGTGATGACATGATCTTCAACACCTGTAATTTTAAAATATGTTTTCATTTGCTCTAAAACATCTGCAATTTTAGAAAATTGAGAGAGCGATAAACTGGAAAATGGATGTGCTGCTTCTTGTTGCATGAGTTCATGCCCAAATAGAGCTAAAATTTCAGGTTCAGAAAATTTATGAGTCAAAAATGCACGAGCTGTGTGGCGATGCCAATTTTCATGAGCAAGTCCTAATTCAGGATATAAATCTTTGACTGTAGAAGGTCTTAGTGGTGTCCACTTGTTATTTTGGATGATTCCAAGCAAGGGTAACTTACTTGTTTCTATTTGTTGTATGACATCACTTAAAAGTGGGTAATTCATCGCGATTTGAATCGAAAAATATTCTAAAAATTTAAGGAATTTTTTTATCTCTTCAACTAAAAATGAACAAAGCGGAATGAGGCGTCCGAATCCATTGCGGCCGCCTACTTCTTTGTCAGAAACCATCAAAATTTGGCGTTTTAAATTAAAGTTTTTAAGAAATCCAGGGAATTCAGCAACGGGGCGTGCTGCTGTAAAAAGAAGGAGGATATGCCATAGCCAGATATTATAATGATTAAAGATTAAAATTAGATCATCTTCGGCTTGTGAAAAAATATTAAATTTCAATACAGCAAAAATCTCTGTAATGACCTGTGGTTTTGGAGCTTTACGACTACCAAAATGAATTATTGAATCAGGGGGCGAAGGTACACAACTTTCATATGTGCTTGCTATATCTGCACAAAGTGATTTTAGAATATCAATATATTGTGCATGTAATCGTGGAATATTCTGATGACAATAAGAAACAGATGATGACTGATTGGCATCAATCCCTGTGATTAAATCTGCGAGTTGTTTATTCCCTGTTTTTGCAAGAACCGTATGATGCAGTAGAGAACTCACCTTTACGACAGACAGTTTTGGAATCAATAATTCTTGTCTTAATTTGCGTAAATATTGCTGTATATCATCGAAACTAACCGAATCCATTTTGCGCAGATCCTCAATGAATAGATTCGGGATTGGAATGTCTAAATAGATCGTCTGATTGAGCAAGTTGTCTGAATACTCAAAATTGCGGTTCTCAAATACATTAAAGTGACTGTTTAAGAAGAACTGATCATTTTTATAGATCAATTTTTGACGGTTATTTAACTTTTTAGCTCGCTTGCTTTGTATATATAGCCACTCATTCACACTGTTGCCTGTTAAAAATGCGAGCATCAAGATCAGAGCACTTTTATTTTGATGTTCAGAGTAGTCCACATGAAGTCTTTTCAGTAGATGGTTCATACTAGATGGATTCGGGAAAAAACTACTCGACGTAAGTAAATGTTCTTTGCGTTGAATATGTTTTGCAACAAGCGGTAGAATATAGTTTTGACTTGTTTCTGAATGTGCTGCGAGTGGTGTGACGTCAGTTGGATTGACAACAATTTGCCGATGAAGCGGCTCATCAATTAACGTTTCTATACTCAGTGCCTTAGGCGAGGCCCCTTTTTTGATTTCGATACTTTCTTCAATGAATTGTTCTTCATCAAGAAACTGATATTGAAGCTGTGTATCGATACTGGCACGTGCAATCTTCGCTTTGTTTTTTAAAACATAGTTAAAAGTAATGCGAATATCATTGAGTAGATTGCGATCAAACTCAGGCAATTCATCCGTATCTAATGTGATCAGATGTTGAATAAATTGCTCTAAGCTCAGCGTTAGATCTTTAAGATAGACATTCCAGAGGCGTTTATATTCTTCTGTATTTTGATATTTTTTTTCAGTATCTAAATTTTTATTCGCATTCCTAAAGCGCTGAAATAAGCGCTTTATGGTATTGAAGTGTTCTGTGTATGCTTGTTTAAAAAGCTCTGGTTTCAGCTCAGGAAGAGCAATTAAATAAATTGCCGCTTTTAAAACTAGAATATTCCAATTTTTTGCATGCGTCTGCGATTCAGATAATTGCGAAATTGAATTGACATATGAAGTAATCGGTAGATCACTGATCTTAACTTTTTTATTAAAAGAAATTACTGACGGTTTGGGCAGATTTGACTGAAATTCTACATCGATGTCAAAGCAATCGAGATTGAGACCATCTAGACAGTTGTCAGTCTGTTGAGAAGACAATAGTTCAATCACAAAGTTGATATGTTGTGCACGTTCAAATTGCTCATCACCGAACAATTTTTCAATTGTTCTTTTAATTGAAATCATTGGTAAATCAAAATGTTCGTTTAGATCATTAGACATTTATGATCTCCAAATTTTTTCTGCACTCAGATCGCTATTTGAGTGATCTAAGAGATCTTTTACACATCTGCTGTGTAGTGATAATTCATTAAAAATCTGTGTACGCTGTTGTTTGATATTTTTAATACGCTGATTCAGTTGATTTCGAGAACATGAAAGTAGTTGTGCTAGCAGTTCCAGACTCATTTGATGATGTGGCTTTAAAGATGATTCTTTGTTAAGGGTCAATAGTGTTTGACGTGAAAGATGTGTGTTAATTAAATGCAATGTTTTTCGTGGATTTAACGAACGAATATCAAATTTTGTAGATTTGATGAATTGAATAAATTCACGACTGCATAACTCCATCAGAAATGCTAACTCATCCTCTGAAAAAGATTGTTGATGATGAATAATTAAAGTGACTTCATTAATATCTTGCTTTAAATAGCTAAGATATAAGTGAATATTATTGAAAATGGAGTAGCCATCAAATTCTGAAGTTTTCCACACATGGAGTTCTTTTATACGATTAGAAATATCTAAATCTGCAGTGAGATTTTTAAACATATTTAAGTAGCATAAGTTGAAACCATACGCCTGTGGATGAATGGTGATTCTGCTTTTTTTGAAATTTTTTAGAGTACTTATCTGTGTTGCTGGAAACTTCAAAAGTAGTTCAGATGTCAGATCCATGTGTGCTATTGAATAAAAATAATACAGCAATATTCACGTATATTTAGAGTTTTTGAATATGGCAGGAGGCATCATTTTTTTCTTGTTTTTAAAGTTTTTTTATTATTGAAAGTTTCAAATTTTCCTCCTCGATTAGATAATCACTATTAGTTAGCTAGATTTGTGAGTTGGCAAAAAATATCATGTTTCTATTATGATGTTCACATAGCAGATTACAATGAATACAGTAGGGATGAGTACAGTTGATTATTACAATAACAATGCTCAAATTTGATCTTTTTTAATGGTAATTAAAACCAAACAGGAATCAATTTTTGATAAGTATGTAGATAAATTTAACTTGATTGATATCGGGAGCCGTATATGGAAATTAAACAACTGAAACAGGTAGAAGTCGTTACAGATGTTGTATGTGATGTATGCAACCAATCAACGAAACTGGAGTTTGGAAATTTATCCGCACATTGGGGTTATGGCTCCAAGCATGATGGTGAAAAATATGAGTTACAGTTATGTGAGAAATGTTTCTTTTATGCCTTGGCGACATTAAAAAAAGAGCGAGCAGATGAGTTTATGTTTGATGAAAATTTTGACCCTTCAACCCTGGATGGGTTTGGGTTGAAGTGAACCTATCATCGCGATAGGTTCTAAGAATCCAGAAAATACTGATTCAGATTCAAGCCAGCAACTTCATTTTTAATGGCGAGTAAGGGATTCAGGAAAAATATTTTTCTTTGCTTCGAGGTCACTGAGTTCGGAAAATGCTTGAATACCGCCTGCGGCTTTAATTCCATCTAAAGCGACAGATAGAGCTTCCTGATCTGACGGGAATGTTTCATCCCATACAGTAGAAGTACCACTTTGGTTCACCACTTCCAGTGTCCAGTCACTATCAGGTAATCGATAAATTAGAATTTCAATTTGCTCATTATCCTCTTGTAAAACTTGAGATAAGGGAGAGTCGATTAAATCATTTTCATCATAATCCAGAGTACTGTCATGATCAGACATCAGCGGCAACCTTTATTGTATTTAACATCCTTCCATAGTAATGAATGAATTAAATTTTGCCTAGCAGTGGAGATTATGGGGTACAAAGAATGGCTAAATTTAAAAAATAATTGCCCCGACAATAAAACAAAATAATCCAAAAATCACCCAAATCCAGACATTCGATTTGGGTTGCTCAGTATGTGATGTATAGAACGATTGTTGTTCCTGAGTAGGATTTTTTTGGTTGCCAACTCTGTTCTTATAGGGCTGGTGTTTTGAATAGGATAGGCCTGTGCCAAGAATACCAACGCTGGTTCGGGTGCCTTTTTTGCCAATATTTAAAGAAGCACCAGGTTTGCCAATGCTCGCGCTACTAATGCCTTTATGCGTCAGATTGATTTTTAATCCAGGTAATATTTTAATACTCTTGCGAAATCTGAAGCCCATATTTTTTCCATTTACAAGAACCAGTTTGGTTTCTATCTCAGTTGTCCGGATACAGTGAAATAAGAGTTTGATTCATTCATAGGACTGATCATTTGACTTATCTAGTGAAATATCAGTATGTTCTTTAACATAAGATATTGGCTTTTAGACAATGAATCAAACATCAAATTATTACAATCAACATGCTCAAGCATTTTTTGAAAATACCTATCAGGTTGAGATGGAAAGTCTTTACGCACCATTTCTAAGATATTTGCCCGAACAGGCATTGATCTTGGATTTGGGCTGTGGCTCGGGGCGGGACACTTTGGCATTTAAGAAAAAAGGCTATCAAGTTGAGGCAATTGATTATTCTGCCGAGCTGGTTGAAAAGGCGAGAGAGCTGACAGGCATCGAGGTACGTCAGCAAAGTTTTTACGAGCTGAATGAAGTAGCTAAGTATGATGGTATTTGGGCCTGTGCTTCTCTTTTGCACTGTGAAAGAGATCGCCTGACTGAAGTGCTGGGGCGCATATTTAAAGCATTAAAGCCAAATGGGGTGTGTTACATGTCTTTTAAATATGGCGATACAGACCGTGAGAAAGAAGGGCGCAGCTTTACTGACTTGAATGAGCAGCAAGCTTACGACTTACTCAAACAAATAGATCAGGCTTTACTGTTACAGCAATGGATTACTGTAGATAAACGTCCAGACCGTACAGAAGAGTGGATCAACGTAATATGGAAAAAGCAATCACATGCTTTTGATTATTACCCGCAGCGTTTATACAATCGTGCCGAGTTAATGAAAGAGCCCTCTTTGATTCCTGCAGAACACGGGATTTATTTTTGGTGGTTCAAAACAAATCCACCGGGAATCCCAACAAAAAACTGTATAACGTATCAAGAATATACTTTGTTGTATGTTGGCATATCGCCTGATAAAAAGACTAAACCAAATAGTAAATCAAACTTGAGAATACGGCTTAAAACACACTTTGCAGGTAACGCAGAAGGTTCAACGCTAAGACGAACATTGGGCATACTTCTGGCTGAGATGAGTGGGTATCCGCTTAGAAGAGTAGGTACAGGTAATCGCATGACTTTCACGCATGCAGGTGAACAATGGCTGGATGCATGGCTTGAAGATAATGCATATGTGTCCTGGATAATTTGTGAAGAACCTTGGAATGTTGAGGAAAAGGTTTTTGAACAAACGATACTGCCACTCAATTTGAAAGGTAATCAGCACGAGTTTAAAGAAACCCTTTCAGCTATGCGTAAAAAAGCCATTCAAAATGCGAAAATGATGGAAATCGCTACGGAAGCAGGATTACAAAGACAGGTGAAGCTTCAACATGTGGCAGGATGATCACTTTATAGAAAATAATAAACCTACACCCAACGAGCAGCTGAAATTCTTGAAGCATATTCAGCAGATATTGCAGTCAGGGACTTTTACTTCGACATATAAGTTTGCTTTGCTGATAAGTATCACGCGTCTGGCGATTGAACAGGGTCAAGATACCGGTGCTGCCTTGCATTTGGAATATCAGGATATTGCTGAAAAGTTTATTGACCTGTACTGGAAACAGTCACTGCCGTTTCAGTTTAACCAGTATGAGCCTTTTACTATTCATCAAAGCACTGGTAAGCAGGCAAAGATCATCAGTGAAATTCAGAATGCACAGCAACAATTCAAGACTTTGGCCGCGTTGAGAAAGGATGTACTTTACTGGAACAGGCTGAAGCGAACAGTTGCGACAACGGTAAAGCAAATGCCGGTAGTATATTTGCAGAATCTGAATGGTCAAACGGTAGAATTTCTCTATTGCCTTGAAGACTCCAAACAGTCCCTCAAGCTTTTACCCAAAGTGATGTATTGTTTGAGACAGTTTAGTGAAATTATTGAAGAGCTTTGCCAGAAGCGCTGGATTGATTTTGTCCGGCTGAATAAGCAGAACCTGGTTGTATTAGATGGGTTACCTGACCTGGATGAATTCATGTTTGCACCGAGTCGTAACCAACTAGGACAGGTCGCAGACTTTCTGATTGATTTGCAAGAATGCCAGTGTTTTTACTGTGGAAAAAGCCTAAAAAATTCAAAATATGCTGTGGATCATTTTATTCCATGGTCTTTATATCCTGCCGATACCGGACATAATTTTGTTCTGGCAGATGATAAATGTAACTCACAGAAAAGTAATTATTTGGCATCGGAACTATTTCTGCAAGAATGGCAGGAGCGGAACTATCTACATGATCAATCTATTACACGCGAGATTTCTCAACTTGGCTTCTTAACAGATCTGCAGCGTTCACATCGCGTTGCTGACTGGGCATATAAGCAGGCGATCGAAAATGAATACTTAGTTTGGTTGGGTGGTAAAGATAAACAGATATACCACAGTAATTTATAAGGCCTAACTTAAATAAAAAGTCTCCGACAAACCCGGTACGGTTCACATTTTACGGCAGAGGATGAACCTATGCTTTCAATCCTTACAGAACATCAGTTTTTTCCGATAGTGATGAAACATAATAAATATGATTATTTTAGAATT